>Ga0154756_1051_pt1 | contig 18911 bp, 16 predicted proteins | sample Rifle2008BG16ft_FD_105764 | JGI IMG/M metagenome (GOLD analysis project Ga0154756, IMG submission 105764) | Planctomycetes bacterium RBG_16_41_13
AAAGGCCCTAAAAAATGCAGTTGAGATTAAGGAAGGGGCGTCTGAAGGTATGAGATATAAACTCCTGCTGGATGTTAGTTCTCCTGCCACTTGGATGAACTCAAAAAAATTCATTGAAATATATAAAGACACCCAAAAAAAAGGGTGCAGCACGACAGTACAGATTACAGTACAGCCAGAGATTTTAAAAGACGATAGCAAAATATTAAGAGAGGCAGAACATACAGCGCCTGTCAGAAGCAAGAGGAAATACATAGGGGTGGGTGGCTATGTAAATACCATAAACCTCAGCGCAGGCCCGACACTGATATTATGGCCGTTTAAAAATATTGCCTTACAGGCAAGCTACGGTGTTGGAACCTTTACATCATTTGAGGCGAGGGGATTTTACAGATTTGATCTGTCAAAGAGTTTAAATCCTTATTTGGGGGCAGGCTATCTACATGTTGAAAAAGATGTGACAGCTATAGGGATGAATACAAATATAAAGGAAAATAGCTTTACCATATTCGGCGGTATCGAGCTGCCTATTTATAAAAGCCTCTTTGCTTATGTTGATATTGCCGGCACACCTATGAAAATCGAAAAGGATCTTACAAACGGTTCCAGAAGAGCCGAAGTAACTGTAAGCTACAGCCCTGTTACAATTGGGGTAGGGCTTGTTTTTTATATTTTCTGATTATATACTTTATGAAAAAGGCAATAAAAAATTCTTTTTATGATTTTAAAAAACTGTTAAGGCTAACCTTATGTTTTTCTTTTCTATTTGCTCTTTCTGCCTGTGGAGGAGATGTTAAGGTGTATGAGAGCGCATCTGGCAACGCAACCCTGACATGGGATGCACCGACAACGAATGCAGATGGGACAGCGCTAACTGATTTAGCAGGATACAATGTATATTATGGGACAGCTTCAGGAAGCTATACTACAACAATAGATGCTGGCAATGTAACGACATATACGGTTGGTAATCTATTCTCAGGGACATATTATTTTGCAGCTACTGCATATGATACATCAGGAAATGAAAGCTCTTATTCAAATGAGGTAAGTAAGATTATTCAATGATATAAATAAATTATTACGGGAGGCTTACAATGAAAAAGATTCTTATAACTATTCTTTTATTGTTTTTTCCTGTGAATTTATATGCTGCAACCTTAGAGGTCGGTAGTGGTTATGCTTACGCTACTATTCAAGCTGCTGTAAATGCCGCGGTTGCAGGGGATACTGTACTTGTCTATCCCGGCACATATAACGAAAGCGTCCGTATCCCTGATTCAAAACAGGGCACATCTACTGCACCTATTACTATTAAGGCTCAATATCCTGCACGGCAGCCGTTGGATGGTGGACTTTGGGCTAATATAGTCACTAATAGGAGTATAATAAATGCGAGCGGAACTCCAAGCGCGGACGGTACGCCGAGCAACGGTGATGATTTTGGAATTTATAATGAACAAGGACCAAGTCAGTATGCTATCAGTAATATAATCATAGACGGCTTTTATATCCAGAATGCCACAGATTCAGGAATATATTTTACAGATGATTCGTATATCTGGATAAAAAATAATGTTATTGTCGATGCGGGCTATAATACTACTTTGGGTTCAGAGAACTGGGGCGGGATAGTCCTTGTAAGGACAGGCAATTCCATTGTTCAGAATAATCAAGTGCAGCTTACTTCTTCAGGTGCATCCGCTAGCGGTTTATTTAATTTAGATGGCAATGCAATGATAGTAGAATATAATGAATGTGATTTAAATACGCCAAGCAGCGGGAATGGCAGATGTTTTTATGTCAGGCTCAGCTCTGTTAATTCTAAATACCGGTATAACTATATAAACGCCGCAAGTTTAGCCAATACTCAATTAGCAAGATTCAGGGATTTTACAGGATTAACCCTGACTAATAATTATATTTATTCATCAGTGGCGCAGAATCCGTTTTTAATACATGAAAACGATGGGCCTGACAGTATAACAGAAAATCACAATATAAATAACAACACATTCTATTTCGCTGGGGGTGCCACGAGTAATGTAAATATTGTAAGTCTTGGCTATATTACCAATAGCAATGTAAACAATAATATTCTTGTATCAGGCATATCCGATACCCTTTCTTGCGGGTATGGCCGGGCATATCAGAGCTGTAATTTCGGCACAAGCAGTCCCAACTCAAATCTTACTATAGATAGCACGGTTTATTATAATGTTACATTCATAGATAATGGCGAGTGCGGAAGTGGCAATAACTGTTCTCCCACGAACACACAGAATACCAATCCTAATATTACTGCGGCCACAGGGTGTGCTGCTTCTGTTGATAATAGTATTTACGGCGCCAACTTAAATGTCAGTAGTATCCCGTATCTGAAATGCGACGGCACCTCTTATCCCATAGCAAGTGGATTCGGGATGCCACCTTCTCCTCCTACATCATTGAGCGTACAATAACTGTGAAAATAAAGGTATTGAATCTATCTTTACTTGTGTTTATTGCCTTTACTTTGCCACATGTTGCAGAGGCCTCCTTTTCAATACAACCAACTCATCCTCGTATTCTAATTACCCCAGATGAAATAAGCTCTCTTCGGCATAAGAGTAAAAACATATCTCCTTATAAAGAGGTATACACAGCCTTGAAAAGCAAGGTTAACAGCTGGTCGTCGCCAGCCGCAAACCAGTATATAGTCGGCAATCAAATTCAGGCTATTGTTTTTGTGGCCCTGGTGGAAGATTATAATACTGCTTATTTAAACAAGGTCGATCAATGGATTATAAACCTTTTTGAAACCCAAGGGGCGGTCAAGTTAGCCTTATCAGGAGATAGCGGAGCCATCTGGGGTTCTGCTGACACTATATTAGGTGTAGCTATGGCATATGATTGGTTATATCCGGCATTATCTTCTCTAAAAAGGACACAATATGGCTCTTACCTCATAGATTTTCAAAAAGCTGTGATTACTCAACAGGGAGGAATGACACGAGATGCATCGCGTTCGGACTATTCTAATCAGTTCTATTATTTTGACGGCATGCTGTCAGTTACAGGTATTACCCTGCACAATGAGGGAATTGACGACCGGTTGGCCCTTACTTATTTGAAAACCTTTGACAATTACCTTCATAATAATATGATTCCCACTATCAACCAGGTAGGAGGCAAAAACGGCGGCTGGCATGAAGGTTTAGGATATGTGGACCGAGCTATGACATACTTTACCTTCGAATTAGAGGCATGGCGTGTCGGTGCAGGTGAAGACTTATTCCCTCAAGTAACAGGTCTAAAGGGGTTAAGCAAATGGTTATTCTATTCTACACAACCTGATGGATATGTGGCAAATATAGGTGATGTTACAGGATGGCCCGTTAAATGGAGGGAACAAACCGGCCGACGGTCTGTTTTATTGGGTGCAAGATATAAGGATGGTTTCGCACAATATATGGCGAACAGCATTAGCCCAACTGGGAGTGGAAATTGGCCTTACATTATTTTTTTTCTTTTATGGCGCGACTCATCAGTTCCTGCGATTGACCTTTCGGCAATTGATACGGCCGAATATTTTGACGGTGTCGGATGGATAAGCATGAGAAGCAGCTGGGACAGCAATGCTATATTTGCCATGTTCTATTCCGGCAATTATTATTTCGGCCACCAGCATTACGACCAGAATAGCTTTCTGATTTTTAAGGATTCCCCTTTAGCTGTTGATAACGGAATTTACAACGTCGGGTCTCCCAGATATAAGAAAGCCACAAGGTTTCATAATACAATTTTAGTTGGGAATACAGGCTTCGATATCTCTTTGAATAATGCTAAAGCAGGTCAGGCAGGGGCTTCTCCCATGTATTATATTTCAGACCCCGAGAATTCAAGTAGTGACAAAGGAGATATTCTTCTCTTTGATAATGGTCCCGATTTCACTTATACAATCGGAGATGCCAGCAAAGCCTACAATGCGGGCAGACTGACAACCTACATCAGGAAATTTATTTATGTGAAACCTGATTACTTTATTATCCTTGATCGTATGATTGTGCCGACGACTAATTTTCCCATCCGGTGGCTGTTGCAGTCGGAAAATTCCCCCGAAATTTCGGGGAACAGCATTATGGTCACAAACGGAAATGGACGTCTGTTCAGTAAAACCCTTCTCCCGGAAAACATAAGCACCTCTTCCAATATAATATTTTCAGGTTTAACACGATACGGAGGGGGCAATTATCGGGTCGAAGTAGTCCCGTCAGTAAATAGATCCGAAGAATATTTTCTCCATATTCTATGGGCAACAGATTCGGGAGTTGAAACAATGCCTGCCGCTCAGTTGATAAATTCAATATCCGGAAACCTGGTTGGAACCTATTTTGCCGGTTATACAGTTCTTTTGAGTAAAAAAGGAACTGTTGCCACGCAAGAGACATATTCTATTTCTGCCACTGGCGCAATAAAACATCTCATTTGTGATCTAAGCCTGGAAGGATTATATGAAATTTATCAGAATGGAAATCTTATTATGACAAAAGTATCTTCTAAAGGAGGAACACTTCAATTTAGTTCAACTGGTGGTGGAATATTCAGACTAAAAGCCCGATATAATTGAAATGGCACGATTTATTCTCTCTTCTTTATAGGTTTAGCCGGGATCCCCCCCACAATCGTATATGCCGGAACATCTTTTGTAACTACGGAACCAGCTGCTATGATTGCCCCGTCACCGATAGTGACACCGGCAACCACAACTGAATTGGCGCCAAGCCAGACATCATTTCCTATATTTATATCTTTTTCTATGGGAGTTTGAATATTCATTGGAATACCGACCTTTGTTCCATGATTTGACGAGAAAATTTTTACCCCAGGTCCCATCAGCAAATTATCTCCCAACACAATTTTTGAATTCTTGCTTGCCCAGATACAGCAATACTGATTAATATGGGAATTAAGTCCGAGAGATATGTTTTCACCACATCGCAGCGATGCCGTTGGGTGGATCCTTGGATTTCCAGCAATCCTCATCTTTGCCTTTGGAGCAACATGATCATGCACATACCAGCCCAGAAGATTAGCAAATGCCTTAACAGATTTTACAGATAAGAAATATTTCAATACTTCTTTTACATCTTCCTTTGTCAACCTGTTTCTCGGTACGCTTTGCTCACTCATTCATGCACCTCATCATGACTATTTCTGCTTTTTTTATTGCGTATGTACCAGTCAACCATTTTTGACAATCCATCTTCAATGGTAAAGTCTGGTTTAAAACCTGTCTGCCTAACTTTTATTGCCTGGTGATGTGTTGCTTTATTCATTTTTTTTATGGCGGCAGTAACCACGAAATCTTTATTAAAAAAACGAAATGCCAAATCAACTGGCTTGAGAGCAATCAATACGGGCTTCAGAGGCAGCGGGTTTTTAGGACAGGGCCTTTTTATCAGCCTGTATATCTCCTCTACAATTTGTCGAAACGATTTATGAGGCTCATCAGCATAGTTATATACTGTCACACCTTTTGCTATTCTTTCATAAGTAAACATGGTTGCGTCAACAAGATTCTCGACATACGCAACTGACTTGATATTATCACCAGAACCTACAGGCAGAAAAAGTCCTTTTTCTATCTGTCTAATCAGCCTGAACACGTTTCCACTGTTTCCGGGACCGAATACAACTGTAGGTCTAATTATAATAGCGCGACGTTCATCGTCTTCACTTACCCACGCTCGTATTAACTTCTCGGCCTCAAGCTTTGTCATGCCATATGGTGAATTTGGCAGAGGAACGGTTTCTTCTGTTGTTGACAGGTTCTGATCGCCGTAAACTGCAACAGAGCTGTAGAATATAAGACTTTTTATTACCTTTTGACTCGCAGCCTTAAGAATTACATCGGTTCCAATAACATTAACCGAGTAAAACTCCTCCTCACTGATTCCAAAAAATCTGTGCTTTGCCGCGAGATGAATAATCAGGTCCACTTCTTCTAACGCATTAGCAACGGCATCATAATCGCGAATATCACCAATTACATATTCAAGGCCGTTAAGATTAAATTCAGGCCTATCAGCCTTATTCTGTATATCAAATACACGGACCTTCCACCCATCATTAACCAACTTCCGGCAAATGTACCCGCCAATAAAACCGAACCCCCCTGTTACTAACACTCTCATCCCATCACCATATTTATTAACAGTCTCAAAGTAGAATTGACCCCTGCTGGAAACATTCAGGGGCAGACTATAAAACAAAAACCTCCCCACGCTGTCATTCCCGCAGGTATTAAGCGGGAATCCATTTTGAAGGCTCTGGATGCCCGATAGAAGCCTTCGGGCATGACAAAATTTGGTTGGTTAGATTTTATAAAAGCTAAAATTATGTTGCTACTATTATGAGACCATTAATAAGTTGTTTTATCTGAAGTTCTTGCGAACTTATATATCATCCCCGAATACTCCTATCGGAGACATGGTTCTGTCCTGGAAAGCTATATTACACTCATAAGGTCTGTGAAAATGATAAGTTTAGAGATAACTATCTTGTAGATTTTGCTGTTTCCCAAATTGCCTGGCGATTACCGGTAAAGTATTTTATTATCCCGACAAGAGCTGCTGTGTTAATTAGGCAAAAATAAAATGGTACAGTAAAAGGCTTACCAAACTTACTTCCCCGAAGGAATATGCCTATAAGAGCAAGGGAATAAAAAGCTAATTGAGCATATAGAATAATTCTAAATAATGGAGACTCCAACAACATGAGGTTAATTATAATAATAGCGATCAAGAAAAAAGGGATAAACCAGCGGAGTAATTTATGGGAGATAAAACAAAAACCCCAAGTCCCATGAAGCATTCTATATGTCCTAAAATACTTCATAAAAGCAGTAATGCCGCGGGTTACAATCCTGGTCCTTCTTCGAAACTCTTCCCTTATGCCTGACGTAGCCTTTTCATAGGCAATTGCATCGGGCTCAAATATAATATTATATCCTTTCGAGGCAATCTGAATTGGATGAGCAAAATCATTGGCAACTTCAAAATCCAATGGCAAAAAAAGTTCTCTTCTTATCGCATAAATAGAACCTGTAGCAGCAACCACTGCTCCCAATCTACTTTCGAACTCTTTTATTTTGGACTCATAGCGAAAATACAACCCCTCTCCCTTAGCAACAGAAGTCTTTTCATCGATATACCTCAGATTTCCTACCACACAGCCGATATTGGGGTCAGCAAAATTCCTCACTAAATTTTTTATGGTATCAGATTGATAGAAAGAGTTCGCGTCAGTAAAGACTATAACTTCACCTTTACATCTGTTGATAAACTCATTAATAACTGAATTTTTACCACCTCGTTTTAAAGACTCAAATAGAATGACTCTTTTATCAGAAAACCCGTTAACTATCTCAGTTGTATTGTCTGTGGAACCATCTGACGCAACAACGATCTCAAGCTTGTCAACTGGATAGTTCAGCGAAAGACTGTTTTCCAACTTTTCTTTAATCACCTTACCTTCATTGTATGCCGCAACAAAGAGAGTAACGAAAGGCTCTATCGGCCTCGTTTCCACAGGTTGAGCACAAAGGCCGGCAACTTTCAATAGAAGTGGAAACAGGAAATAAACATATAATACAACAAAAATGCAAATAACAAACACATATTCCATTATTTAATTACCAAGAGTAGAATTATATAGTTCCTCGATACCTGAAACCATATGTTTTAATGTAAAGCATTCTGAGTATCTCTTTTGGGCTTCCATTCCAAGTCTGTTAGCAAAAGGTTCATCCTTTAACAGTTTTAAAATTCCGGCTGCAAGTGCTAAATGGTTTGCAGGTGGGACAATGATACCGCTTTTATTGGTTATTATGGCTTCGCTATTACCACCAACATCCGTTGCAACAATTGGTTTCCCACAGGCCATGTATTCAAGAAGAGCTATGGAGAAACCCTCTCGAATAGATGACAAAACCGCTATGTCTGACATGGTCAATATATCTGAAATATCATTCCTCCGTCCTGAAAAAATAACATCCTTTCTAATTCCAAGATCATTTGTCTGCCTTATTAGCTCACTTTTAAGATAACCGTCACCAACTATTAGAAGTTGCACATTGTGAAATTCGTCTAATATAACCTTCGCAGCCTGTAATAAATATTCATGCCCCTTTGGTTCTTCAAGCCTTCCGATGGCTACTACAACCTTTGAACCGTTGTTAATGCCAAGTTCACGTCTTTTTTTTTCTAACAAGTCGGCAGGATAAGTTGGTATGTTGAAGTCAATCCCGTTATAGATTGTCATGACCTTGTCAGGTAAAATGTTTTCTTCTCTAATATGCGAATTGCAGACGCTATTAGATACTGCTATTATTTTAGTGGTTATCTTTGACAAAATATGATCTATAGTCTTTTGAAGTCTTGTTTTTGAAGTGGCCAATGTATGTTCTGTTGTAATTAAAATAGGTATCCCTACTATATATCCGATAAACCGTCCCCAAAAGTTCGGGCTAAAATTATGTGAATGGATGATCTCGATATTTTCAGTCTTTAAAACCCGCCTCAATTTCCAAAAAAGACTTAAATCTATTCTACTTTTTTTATTTAATATATATATTGGGATTTTCAATTTAGCAAAATCAGGATGCAATCTTCCATTCTTAAATGCGCATACTACCGGGCAAAATCTTTTTCTGTCTATGTGCTTAGCAATAGATAAGACAACTTTTTCAGCGCCGCCAGGTTCAAGGCTGTATAGAAGTAATAAGACTTTTATTTTTTCCATTTCTGAAATTATCTACTAATTTTGAATATAAATCTACTACCTTTATTGTATTGGAAGTAATTGACGCCTTTTCTTTAACCAGGGCTATATTTTTTGATTTGGCTTCTTGTCGAAGTTTGGGATTTTCATACGCGGCAATAATTTTCCTGGCAAGTTCAACATGGTCATTCACCGGGATCAAAAAACCATTAGAACCATCATCAATCCATAATCTATTGGCTTTAATATCTGTAACTATAGGAAAAATGCCGCATGCCATAGCTTCGAGCAGTGAGGAAGAAACACCGTCAGATTCTTGCATAGATACATAAATATCTGAAGAGTTTAAAAAGGAAGGCAACTCATTATGCATTATTCTACCCAAGAACCTTATATTATTTTCAAGTTTTAGGGTTATTGCCATCAGTTCTAACTTATGTCTATATTCACCATCTCCGCAGATTAAATATTCAAGATTAGGGATATTTGTTAATACTAAAAATAACGCTCTTAGAATACAATCATGATTATAGGTTTTACGCAATTGACGAGTACTTATTAAAATCAATGAGTCTTCGGGTCCTTTTCTCTCGTAGTGTGTAAATATGTTTGTATCTACTCCCTTCGGGAGGACTAATATTTTGTCTTCCCTCATACCATACTCTAACCATTTGTCACTCATATGGCTGGCCCAGGTATGCAACAAGTCTGCTTTGTTAATTGTATATCGCACTATCGCTTTCTGTATCTTTGAGTTTCCGGGATAGAAAAGGTCTGAACCTTGACCCACCACGACTACAGGATGGAAACCACTACTAACCCCCATAAATCCATAACTTGTAACTCTGTAACCAATTAGAATATCTGGTTGAATAAGAGTAATTATCTTTTTAACCTTATGTGTGTATAATAAATATCTTAATTTATTATTTTTAAATGCACCATCTATCAAATGCAGATTGATTCCAGTGACATCTTCGCACGGACGATTGAAAGAAATAATGTGTATTTCATGTCCCAGTCTCATAAAATACTTTACCCAACTTAAAAGATTTATATGTCCCGCATCGCCGAGGAAACAGATTTTCATCCTTTTGGACCCCTCTCTCCCTTTTCCACCTATATCTTTTTAGCCTTTATGACGGCATGCATTGCAAGGGACTGAAAAGCCCTCTTAAAGCGGGATTCAATGAACCCGCAAATTAATACGACCATCCGGGTTAGTGCCCTCGGCAATTTTTTAAAATAACCCTCTGGCGGTAAAATGACATTTTTCTCAAAAGTGAGTATGGAGAGTTTTTCTTCCAAAATTTTTTTTAATTCACTGCTGGTAATAGGCACGTCAAAACCCTTGTTATGCGGTTTTGTTTTTTTATTAAAAGGTATAATATTCTTTGCCAAACGGAATGGCGAAGACAGACGTCTCCATTTTTTATTAGACTCCTCTAATGGTGTCGATATGAATAAAGTCCCTCCCTTCTTTAATACACGCGCCATTTCATTTATTGCCAGGGCGGGGGACGGCACATGTTCCAACACTTCACTGCATATATTGATATCCACGATATTGTTCAAAAGAGGAAGATTTTGACAATCAGCAACAATGCAGACGATATTTTTCACATTTTCTTCTTTACATCGTTTTCTTAAACTTTTTATATTTGGTACAGCCACATCTATTCCAATCATGTGCATATCCATTCCATAATTCTTTTGCAATATTTCAAAAAGGAAATATCCAACCCCACAGCCAACATCAAGAATTAAATCGCCCTGCTTTGGCATTAGCCAATCCAATATTCTTCCCTTTATCTTGGGATATATGAAATTAGTAACTTCCTCGGGAATTCCGGTGAGATTCCCCCATTCTACGGCACTCTTATATATGGGAAGAGTGTCATATCTTTCTTCGAATTCATTTAAGCTCCATGCCTCACCCCGATTGTCCGTCACCTTTGTAAGCATTCTCAAATAAAAGATACCATCAGAAATAGGAAATTCCTCCCTACACTTTTGACAGATCACAATACCGTTTTTTATGCCAAGAGCATCTCTTTCCTCGACATTAATCGTCACAGGCCCTTTACAATTAGGACAGGCCAGTATTTTTTCTAAAAAATTCTTTTCCATAGTGTATTCACCTCATTGAATTATCTCATTGTAAAGGGCAGCATATTGATTTATCATGGAATCAACACTATATTTTTCTTCAGCCACAATTCTGGCATACTTACCCAAGCTTCCTGCAAGCGATTTATCTTCCAGCAATTTTATAATAGCATTGGATAATAATGATGCATCCTCAGGTGGAACAAGGATGCCCGTTTTATTAGACTCAATAATATATGGTGTGCCCCCGACATTAGTGGCCACAATCGCCCTTTCCGCAGCCATCGCTTCTAAAAGCGCTATTGAGGTGCCTTCAGAGCGCGAAGGAAGAACATACACATCAAAAAGCGGCAGTATGTTTTCTACATTATTTCTTTCCCCGAGGAAATAGATATTACCTGAAAGTTTTTTTTCGTTAACCAGTGCCCTCAATGCCTTCATTGTTTCTTCGTTGCGCTGTCTAACACCTCCTACTATAACAAAACAGGCTTTTGGCATCTTCTTATTCACATCAACAGCTGCATTAATGAAAATATCGTATCCTTTTACAGGTTTTATATTCCCTACAGCGCCTACAATGGGGAAATCTAACGGGATGCCCAGTTTTTTTCTCTGGTCCGTTAGGTCTATCTTCTTCTGAAAACGATATGTATCTATACCATTCGGTATAAGAGAAACCTTTTCTTTTTTTATTCCTGTCTCATATATAAATCGGTCATACAGAGGCCTTGAAACTGTAACCACTTTAGATGCAAATGGCGCAAAATGGCGGTAAAAAAATAACCTTTTTCTTGATCTAAAGCAGTCCTCTCCGTGAATTGTAAATATAACTTTTCTTCCTGTGAGCAACGTTGCGCAAAATCCATAAAAGTTATTTCCAAACAAATGGGTATGGACTATATCAATCTTATTTTTAGAAATAAACTTCGAGAGTGTCACTATGTATTTCAAATCAATTGTTTTTTCCTTTGGAATAATGTGTGTTATTACCCCATCGAGTTTTTGTAGAAGACTTCCCCCTTCCCTGCTTAATACCAATACATCAAATCCCACGGTTTTAAGTCCATTTGCAAGATTAACCACGACATTTTCAGCTCCTGCTGGATTAAGATTTCCTATAAGTTGGAGTACGCGGGGATTAACCATGTTCTTTTTTGACAAGTGCAGATGAATTGCCAAATTTGGTATCAGAGGCTTTTTCTTTTTCAGCTAAATTCTTTAACACAGCCGCTATGGCAATAAATTGATAGAGCATTAGGTTAAACTGCTCAGATAAGAAAATCATGCAAAAAGCAAAGCCAATTAATCCAAATCTCATAGATTGAGATATTTTGTAAAAAAGCAGCAAATCGTCCCTCGTCTTAAAATAACGCTCGCTTGAATAACAATACCAGATAGAAGTAATTATAATCAGCAAGAATATAAGCAATCCAATTACCCCTGTTTCTGCTCCCATACCTAAATAGGAATTATGGGCCGAATATCTTACCAATCCTTTTAGTTCTCCTTCTGTCACTGGTATTAATTTTAATATATAAATTTTAGCCTGCACGAAGTTTCCCAGACCAACACCTGTAATTGGATAACGTTTAATTAGCTCTATGGATTGCCGGTTTTGTAATACCCTTGATAATGCGCTACGATCTGCCTCAATCGTCTCCATTGATTGAAGAGTAGTAATCCTATCCCAAAAGCTTTGGTGGGTATTAAAATATGTGTAGGTAAGCATTAATATGGATATAAAGATTATCCCTGTCTTTTTTCTATTCTCCCACAACAGCAAAGTAAATATAATAAGTAAGCCCACAAAGGCCCCGCGAGAACGAGAGCGGGTGATACATAGCAGAAAGCTTAATGCTATTATGGAAAAAAGAATTTTTTTAATCCAGGATTTTTCGTCTGCTATCAAAACAGCAGGCAATGGGAAAAGCGCTACCATCAAAGCGCCAAATTCATTTGAATCATCCCCCATGCCGCCAAAGTAGTTTATCATCCTGCCTATGTCCCTACCCCTGTCTACACCTTTTAGACTTTCTATGCCGGCTCGGAAAGTCAAAAGCGTTGTAATGCTTACAACAAAACCAAAACCCATGGTCATGTAGTAAAATTTTACCAGGTAATCTTTTGAAGAAATAATTATGACTACCAGAAAGTATAGGGCAATGGCCTTGTATAAGTAGCTTAAATTTGTATAATTTTCTGCACGAATTGGCAGAGGAGATAGATATAATGAGAGGACTACTGTAATAAAAAGCAGGATAAAAAGTTTATTTTGAATTGCCTTTGGCAGCTTCGCACCTCCTGCCACAGCCGCTATCAGCGTAAGGATAGAAATAATAAATGCCGCCCGCACCTGGCCAAGGACAGGAAAGAAAATGGCCGGTTCAAAATAGACAAAGGTCAGGAACAGTATTAAAGCGATAAATGGGAGCTTCATATCAGATTATGATAATTTCTCTGCTACGAAAATTGCGAAGTGCCCTTTCCTTCTCAGGATAGGGGTTTTTGAAAGTAACATATCAAGATACGTCCATAATTCCATTGGCAAAAAAATTTCCCTCTGTATATCTCTTTGCCTGATAATCAGTAAACCCTTCCTCGTCATAAAATTTTTTCAAATGTTTTTTTATATCGCTCATGTTTCCCTGCTTTGCTCCTTACCGTAAAATAGCGATTAAAAACCTCGCCATTTTACAAACCTGCGATTTGGCTGCCATACTTCGTTATCGGCACATTTTTGCTCCTCACCGTATTGGTGATATACGGCTCGTCGCAAAAATGGCCTTTGCCTCGTCTGGCAGCCAACTTGCAGGTTTCCCCAAAAATCAAAGTCTATTTTTGGGTCCTTGGTTTCTTTTCTGATTAGTGTGGTAAAAACTCCATAGTTAAATTAACAGTGTTATCTACCATGTATTCCGCAGAAAAAAACTTCTTAGCCCTTTCTAAACCCTTATCGCCCATTTTCTTTACCTTTTCAGGGGAAGATAATAATTCTATAATGGCAGGTGCGAAATCTGTAGGATTTCCCGGCTCAACCAATATCCCTGTTTCCCCATGAACAATAATCTCTTTTGGCCCCCACGCATTGACTGCAATCACCGGCTTCCTGCCAGCCATGGACTCCACAATAACATTTCCAAAAGCTTCTACCGGAGACGGGTCGATGGTAAAATCTGATTCTGCAATTATATCCGGCACATCTTCCCTGATGCCGGCAAATATAACGTTACCTTCTATTTGCAGCTTCTTGGCCAATTCCTTTAATTTATCTGTTTCAATACCTCCACCTGCAATCAAAAAAGTCGTTTTCGGATATAACGAAAGAACGTCAGGAATAGAATATAACAAATCCTTCAGACTAACCTCGGGTCTCGCATCTTTAATGGTAGAAACCATCTTATGCTCAGAGGGAATATTAAATTCACGCCGTACTTTCTCCGTGTCAAGGACATTATCAAACCGTTCAATGCGTACGCCGTTATATATCCTGATGGTCTTCTTTCTACTTACGCCCCTGTTGTGGCAGTTTGCAACGATAGAATCAGAGTTGCAAACGATTTGATCTACCAACAGACTTAATATTGCAAGAGGGCTTATATATTTCTTAATATTAAATCTATTGAAGATGAACCTTCCTGGAGAGCGCTTATGATATATAAAGACGGTCTTCCTGAGAAATAATTTGGATAAGATTATTAGAATAATCGCATGCCACATGTATATGAAGTGCATGTGAAATACATCCACCCTTTTCTCTGCAATAAACCTTAACAAAAAACTTATCAGCCTGAATCCTCTTGTGCAGTCAGGCGGGATTATTTTCACATGCACTCCCTGTTCCTTCAGCGAATTGAAGGTGTCATCAAAACGCGAGCTGAAGACCAGCCACATATAATCGATTCCACATTCCTTGTATTTTTTTGCAAATGAAAATTGCCAGCCCACGGCTGTATCTAGCTTTTGAGGAGACAGGTTTGAGAAGTATATGTTTAACGGTCTATGATCAGATGACTTTGACATTTTTGCCGCATTAAGAAGAAAATAAAATTCTTCTGATACGATTTTCCAATTGCATCCATAAATACTTTTCCTCAACTAACTTCCGAGCTGCCTGCCCTAGTAATCTTCCTTTCTCTGGATCATCAAACAATTCACAACATGCATCACTGAACCCTTCTGGATCATCTGCTATCATTATATTTCGACCATGTTGAAATTCTAATCCCTCGCATCCTACGGATGTTGACACAATTGGTTTATAATAAGTTGAAGCTTCAAGGATCTTGATTCTGGTTCCCCCTCCCTGCCTTAAAGGTACAATAAATACCGATGCCTTTTCATATAAGTCTCTCAGGTTTTCCACAAAGCCCAATACCCGGATACATGGATGTTTGTTTAGATCAAATAAGTGGCGCGGCGCACCATCCATGTTTCCTGCTATCCAAAATTTCGCTTCCGGTCTTTTCTGCAAAATCAATGGGAATATATGCTCTACAAAGTACTCGATCGCATCAATATTGGGTCCATAGCCTAATGACCCAATGTAAAGAATAATCTTATTTTCTGAATTCTGATTTATAAAAAGGTTCCTTTCCGTCGTTGCAGGAATATCCACTCCATTTGGAACCGTATAAAAGTTGTTTAACTTCAATTCCCTGCTCAATCCAGCCCGATCTACCTCTGAACAGACATAAACGTAATCGAACAATGGGAGTATTCGATTTTCATAGGCACGAAGCCTGGTAGGTTCAATCAAGCGCCTAAGTTGTTTTATTGCCCCCCCTTTATTTTTCGTCTCAACCTCCCGGAATCTTGTCTTAGATTCCCAGTCGTCCAAGTCCAAAATAAACCTGGTATTTCCCGTTTTCCTTTTTAGTAAATGCATGACACTTTCTGCCATCCTTAATCTCTGAACATGGATAAAATCAAATGCAGGGTATTTATGTAAAACATCATTAATGGTTGACTTTAATTGCCGGGTCGTCATTGAGGTGACCTGCCTTGGTTTAATTGGATGCAAAAATTCCTTTAAAGAATCCGGCATTCTTAACTTACTTTTTGGCACAAATACATATTCAAGCGTCAAGGAGTCCAGTTGACGTCTTAATTCATCTTCATCGGGAGCATTAAATGAATCAGCGATGAGTACTACCTCAAATAGTTTTGCATAGCTCTTAATTAGATTGTAAACTCTAAAACCATAACCAGATCTTGGTGGGTAATGAATACCGCCAGTAATAAATAGTAATCTTTTCATTCAAATTGCCTCATCTTGCTTTGTTTAAATCTTCCTTTGAATGGCACTCTTTACTATGAGGAAATCCTTTATTAAATCATTTACAAAATTCATCCGCTCTAAGACAAAAATAATGATTATATAAAAAAGGACACATGCAAGCATCTCAAAAATAAGAAAGTATAGATTTATTGGGAAAAATGTCTTAATCTTCATAATGGTATACATCATTACTAATCCAGAAAACAATGGACGATACAGGACATACGGCAAACGTATTATATATCCTAAGTAGTGAAGCTCAAGAATAAGGTAAATAGCAGCAAACCATCCCCCCAGAGCAATCGCAATGGCTATGCCATTAAAACCCCAAAAATGCATAGATAAGAAGGATACTGACCACAGCACAATTGTCCAAGACACCATAATTCTCAATGACTTTTTTACTTTCCCGATACCTTTGAAGAAGTTGTCAATTATCGTTGTAAAATTGAAAGCTAACATGGCTACTGCAAAGCATTGGAAAGAAAAAACTGCCGGAATCCATTTATCATCAAATATGAGCGTTATTGTTTCCGGAAGCAATGCCAACAAAATACCGAGCAAGAGTATTGTTGTAATATTCGCATATCGAAGCATTTTATTCAGTAATGTTTCAAGATAAAATCTATCATTTTGCAATCTCGAAAATGAAGGAAATGCTACCTGAGTTATAATTCTGGTTAATCTCTGACTAAATTGCCCGGTCGCATTAAAACTCCATTTCAGGTAACCTGTAGCCTCAACTCCAAACATAGGCGTCGCTAAAACGGGTATTATATTGTCGCGCAAAATAGAAGTCATCCCGGAAAGTTGGAATATCCCTCCAAATTTTGCCGAACTTTTCAAATAAAGGCGATCGCACGCAAAACCAATTTGCCATGGAGAAATTTTATAGCATACAACTATGGAAAAAAAAATAGAAATGACATTCGCAAGAACGAAACTCCAGACCCCCATATCAGACCATGCAAACAAGATTAAAATGATCTGATAGATGAGCGCAGTAGCAACATCTATGGTGGCTATCTTATCGAAGGCGAGGTTTCGTGTAAGTATGGCAAGCGATACTCCCTTAATCGGCATAAACAATAAAGGAAGAGCAAGTAGAGGAAATAACCATATCAATACGGGATCATCAAATTTAAAATATCGCATCAAAAGAGGTGTACTTAGAAGAAGCAATAAGGATATGCAGATCATTAAGCTTAATTGGAAGGTAAACACCGTGCGTAACTGAGATAAAGTAGGATTTTCCTTCTTCTGCACAACAGAAGCAGATAGGCCGATATCTGAAAATGAAGAAACCACATTAATAACAAACAATGCGGCAAAATAAATTCCAAAATCTGAAGGCTCTAAGAATCTGGACAAAAGAATAGTACTAAAAAAACCGAGAGGGACAAGTATAACTGAACGAAAGACAAAATATGCTGTGCTCTTTATAGTTTGTCTAAGTATTTGCCTGGACATTTTAGAATCTATGATAACGCTGCTACCTGCAAAATAGCCATCGTTTTTGACACATTGTAGCAGGTTAAATTATTTTTGAAGTATAAGTAATTGAGCAAGTGCAGGGTATCCTGTTCCTAACATATATTGTGAGAAATTACATAAAATATTTTCTGCATCAAATTCAGGGAATCCTAATAATTCCTCCCGTTTCCCTTTAATCATTTTAAATCCTGACAGCGTTACTAATTCATAAATTGATATATTCCGGCCGTATTTGTTCGATTCACGCCGCGTAAAGGGTTTTAAGTCCAGAAACAAGTCCACTGTCAATATCAATAATCCTCCCGGCTTGAGGACCCTTTTTATATTTTCAAGCATACTGATGAGGTCATCGGGGGGAAGATGTTCAATCACAGAAATTGAAAATACCCGATCAAAATAATTGTCTGCCAAACTAGCGTTCTGAATAAAGCAGTTCCTTAGTTCAACCTGTGTCCCGAAAGCCTTATTCAATTTTGCAATGGATTGATTATCAACAGGCCAACCACAACCATGTGCTGCAAGGCCAGGATCAACATTAATAACACTTAAACCCTGTTTTGCTAATACAAATTGGAAACCACTCATCCCCCCGCCAATTTCTAGGATTTTCATCCCCCGAACTAAATCAGCAGAATAAAAAGCAAACGGATATTCGTAGAGTCGCGTACTATTATTTGCTTGAAATGCAAACATTCCCTGGAGTCTATTACCAATAATAGTATTCTTGATAATATTCGGCAAATGTCTTGAAACCCATCTTCTTCCAAAGGGTGCAAAAAAAGAACGATTCCATTTTTTGTATTCTTCCGGTAAGTCCCGTAATGCAAGCATGATAGCCTACCTGCTCCTCTATATTAATATGGTCTATCCATTCCCAAAAGAATGTCGATCAATAGTATTTTAAATGAAAATTGCCAGCCCACGGCTGTATCGAGCTTTTGAGGAGACAGGTTTGAGAAGTAAACTACTAATGGCATCTGTTTACCCTTTGGCTCTTCGCGTTTTAAAAGAATAAATAATGCTTCTTGTTTCTTTTAAAATTTCTTTGTGCATTAGAGTAATAAACATCAGGCAACTTACGAAACCAACTAAAATGCTTCCCGAGAGTCTCAATATTTGATTGTCAATTCCTGTAGACTGAAAAAGCATCACCACTATCACCAGCACCCGTAGCGTTTTAAAACACTGCGAAAGGCATAACTGGCATACTGGCTCCCTCTGTCCGAATGAAAGATAAGCCCTTCGGGGGGATTACACCGTGTTATAG
>Ga0154756_1003_pt1 | contig 18858 bp, 13 predicted proteins | sample Rifle2008BG16ft_FD_105764 | JGI IMG/M metagenome (GOLD analysis project Ga0154756, IMG submission 105764) | Planctomycetes bacterium RBG_16_41_13
CAGGCGGTCTTTCACCTATATTCAGGCTCATATCCAGCAACAATCTTTTCTGCCAGTCTTCGCCTTTCGGAGTTCCTCCATTTAGTTCCTCTGCCATTATTAATAAGGCTCTTCAGGCAAATGAGTGGGTAAAAATGAGCCATGAATTGACTGCAACATAGCATAAGAAAATAGGGACAGCGACTATTTATCATTGGCAAGTCAAGGTAAAATGTTTATATATTATGCCACGAATTGCAAGAACTGCAGCCTCCGGTTATCCACATCATGTAACTCAAAGAGGAAACTATCAACAGCCCGTTTTTGAGGATGAATCAGATTTCAGGCAATATCTTCAATGGCTACAGGAATACAGTACAAAATACACCTTAAAAATTTGGTAACTATTCAGCGTAAACATTACACAACTCCCGGCGGGTTCAGGTTTGTAACCTGAACCTGCGAATGTAGTTTCCAGTGCCATTACGTTACCAAACAAGAGTTTGAGAACGGGCGGAGAGAATTTGTTTAGCGGCAATTCGTGAATTCCCGCGGCATAGCAGCAGCACAAAGACATTTTTTAACCAGTGCTGTTTTGCAAAAAAGACGGTTGCAATGTTTCAAATACAGAAAGAGGTTTCCCAAAATAATAGCCCTGCGCGTAATCTACTCCTATTTCCTTCAGTAATTGAAATGTTTCCTTCGTTTCAACAAATTCGGCAATGGTGAGCTTTTTCAATCCGCGTGCAACCTCAACCATTCCCTTGACTAAATGCTGATCTACGGAGTTTTGTGAAAGGTGTTGAATAAAACTGCCGTCTATTTTGAGATAATCCACAGGCAAATGTTTAAGATAATTAAATGATGAAAAACCGCTTCCAAAATCATCCAGGGCAAAACGGCACCCTATGGACTTCAGCGTTGCGATGAAATGTTGCGCCTTTGCTATGTTCTCTATGATTGCGGTCTCCGTTATTTCAAAAATGAGCATTTCGGGATGAAGGATATTTTCCCCGATTTCCCTTTTTATTATGGGCAATAGTTCATTGTCGGAAAATGCCTTGCCTGACAGGTTTATTTCAAGAAATATACCGTTTTCATGCAGTTTCAGTTTTTTTATAATGCGGATTGCGTTGACGACTACCCATCGGTCGATTTCGTGTATAATGCCAAATCGTTCGGCAGTGTTGAGGAATTTTAAAGGTGGAATAACCTCCTGGTTTCTTTCCGTCAGGCGGAGCAGCGCCTCGTAGGCGGTAATTTTGTTGTTTTTCACATTTATTATCGGCTGCAAATACAGTGCAAAGTTATTTTGTTCCAGCGCTATCTTGATTCTGCGCTTCCAGTCATATTGCGTCTCGATGTGTATTTTATGTTCCAGCGAGAAGATACAGCCGCGGTTTCGCCCTTCGTCTTTTGCCCGGTACATTGCCATATCAGCGTTGGCAAGCAGTGTTTCCGCAGTATCACCGTGTGTGGGAAATATTGCAATACCGATGCTGACGGTGATATGCAGTGGATTCAGACTGTCGAGCGCAAGGCAGTTTCTTGTCAACTCCACAAGTTGTTTTGAAATGTGCTGTGCCTGTTCTTCTTCGGTATTAGGCAATATCACGGCAAACTCATCCCCTCCAAGCCTGGCGAGAATGTCTGTCTGCCGCAGCCTTTCTTTCAGGATACACGCCAGTTTGATCAGCAATTCATCCCCGTACTGATGGCCAAGGGTATCATTGACATATTTGAAATTATCCAAATCCAGAAACAAGAGTGCCCCTTTGATATGGTTTCTTTGCGCTTCCAGAAGGTATCGTTCGAGTTCTTCCTTAAAACGCCTGCGATTAAACAGGCTGGTAAGAGGGTCGTGATCTGCTAAAAATACAAGCTGCGATTGAGAAGTTTTTATCTCGGTAATGTCTCTGGCAATGCCTTCAATGGAAATGACGTTTTTACTGCTGTCGAATACGGGCGCTTCCTGCATTTGCAGCGTTCGTGTTGCGCCGTCTTTGTGGTACATTTCAATTTCATAAGGCGGCTGCTTGATCCCCTTTACGCTCAGCGCCAGGCGTTGGGCGGCATCGTTGTTTACCGGATGGTCGGTCAGATATTCGCGACAGCGGGTGTGAAACTCTTCAGGGGTGTAGCCGAGGATGTTTTTTATGGAAGGGCTGATATAGGTAAAAACACCGCTGGCATCCCGTGTGAAGAAGAAATAATTATCCTGAAGGCCTTCTATCAGTCTCCGGTATCTTTCTTCAGATTTGTGCAGTTCCGTTTCTGTTTGTATTCTTATTTTCGCCTGCTGGATAGTGAGCAGCATGCGGTCGATATCGAGGGGTTTTACCTCGTAAGAGATCACGTCTTTTTGCTTAATTGCTTCGATTGTGCTGTCGAGCGTTGCATGGCCGGTTATGTATATGTATCGCGTGGAAGGCGAAATGCCCGCTAATTTTCCTACAAGTTCTGTGCCTTTAATATCGGGAAGCTCAATATCAATAAGCGCTAAATCAAAATGCTTGTTTTGTGCGGAGAGAAGCGCATCCTTGCCAAGAGAAACTCTTTCGGCGGCGTAGCCGTTTATCTCCAGGATGTCCCTGATGTTTTCCCCAAGCTCTTTGTTGTCATCAACGAGGAGTATGTTAAATGGTTTTGTCATAGTATCGTATTGCTCTTCCGGCTCGCGCGGGTCAGGTTTTTCCCTGTATAATATCCAGCAGCCGGTCAATATCCAAAGGTTTATCCAGACAAACACAGGCGTTTCTCTGCAGTGCCCGATCAACAAGGTTTCTTAATTCGTTCCTGTATCCTGTTATTAAAATCACGACTACGGAAGGGCGGATGTCCCTTATCGCAAGGTAGGCGTCCAGACCGTTCATGGTGGGCAGTTTCATATCCAGGAGTATGACGTCAAAAAGATTTTCCCGGGACATTTGCACGGCAATGTTACCGTCATTTGCCGTTTTTACCCTGTAGCCTTTTTCATGGAGAAGGTCTGACAGGCTTTCGCAAATATCGTTGTCGTCGTCAACGACCATAATGAACGCTCCATTTTTCTGGGTGTATTCAATGGTTGAAAAAAGCTTTCCGAAGTTGAGGGGTTTGTGGAAAATGGCAAAAGCGCCTTCCCTTAGAGCATTTACAAGAAGTTCTTCAACGGCATAAGCGGACATCATAACTACCGGCAGCCGGGGATCAATCTGTTTGATCTTTTTGTAGGTGTCAACGCCGTTCATGACGGGCATTTTTATATCCATTAAAACAAGATCAAATGAGTTTTCCTTCACTGCCTCTATTGCGTCAAATCCATCATGAACTGCGGTTGCCGAATAGCCTTTTGACTCGAAAATATCAATGCAATTCGTGCAAAAGTCTGTATTATCGTCCACGATAAGAATATGAAGTGTCCCTTCCAGTGTGTTTCCCTGCAACATTTATTTCTCCCTTTTTTTGTGAGTATTTTGAGTATAGTTACACTGTCTCTTCATGTGCCACAGGCAATTGCAGAATAAAAGCTGCGCCTTTCCCCTTTTCCGACTCTACGGTAATTGTTCCCCCGTGTCGTTCAATAATCATTTTGCAAATAGTCAAACCAAAGCCGATTCCGGTAGTTTTTGTGCTGAAAAGCGGTTCAAATATTCTCTCCCTGTCTTCCGGCAGAATGCCCGGTCCTGTATCCTGAATGCGTATTTCTATAAATCTGTTTTCCTCAAGAGGCTTTTCCTGGCCGGAGATTGACAATGTTCCGCATTCTCCCATTGCCTGAACGGCATTTACAATGATATTTCTGAAGACCATTTCTAATTGTCCCTTGTCTGCCAAAACAACAAGGGTATCATCCATTTTCTTTCTGACAGCAATAGTTTGGGGCAGGTTCAGGGTTGTCAGCACATTTTCAATAATAGCAGCTATGTCTGCTGTTTCCGTATAGGGTTCTTTCATTTTTGCCACATCGACGAGATTCTGTATTATCCCCGCAGCTTTTCTCACCTGCGACTTGATACGGTCGATATGCGTCTTTATTTTTTCATCAACGTCTTTCAGTTTTAGCCCAAGGTAATATGCGGAACTGTCGATTACTCCAAGGGGGTTCTTGATTTCGTGGGCAATGCTGCCGGAAACCTTGCCCAATACGGCAAGCCGTTCTGAAGAAATAATCTCGTTTTCCATCTGCCTCTGCAAGGTAATATCGCGCCAGATGCTTACAATGATGCCTTGTTCCTTCGTATCCAGATGTTCTACAAGGGAGGCATTGACGCTGAAATATCTGACGCCGTCCCGGGTTGTTTTCTGAAAGCACACTTCCTTGCTGAAGCCGTCCCGGCATACATTCTCCGCCAGCGTCGCCCATTGTTCAGCGGCATTGCCGTCGAGCTGTTCGAGCCATACAAACAGATTTGTTTCTATTACGTTTCTCAGGGTAGTGCCAAAAAAAGTGCAAAACACATCATTGGCTACAATAATATTTTTCGTGGCGTCCGTGACTATTATGCCGTTGTTCGAGGAACGTAAAATTGCCTCGAAGAACCGGATTGTCCGTTTTGCCGCTTCCAGTTCATTTTTTATGAGACGATCAGGTATTGTATTATGTGCGGTGGTCAACATGGCTGAGATTTCTTAACGTTGACGGCGCTGAATTTGTATTCGGGCTGTTTTGAGTGGATATCGCAGATATTGTTTGTTACAAGATTAGCTAATCTGCCGTCTTTATTGTTTATTGCGCCGCCGTAATGTATTGGCATAAAAATATTTCCCTGAAGCACACGACTGGAAATCTGCGCGAAGCCTTTCGCCGTGCCGCGTGAAGAGGAAACTTCAACCTCGTCTCCGTTTTGTATGCGGAGTTGTGCGGCATCGTGCGGATGAATCTCGACGAAGTTATCCGGTGAACGCTGCTGTAAATAGGGAATACGTTTCGTCCGGGTGCCGGTGTTAAAATGCCATTGCTGGCGCCCGGTGATAAGAACAAAGGGATAGGTTTCGCTAATGGTTTCTTTTTGCGGGAGGTATTCGCGCGGCAGCAGGGCGGCACGCCCATCGGCTCTGGGGAAATATCTGTCCGTGAACAGGCGCGGCGTTCCCGGATGATTCACATCCGGGCATGGCAGTTGAATACCCGTATTTCCGCGTAATCTTTCATACGTCACTCCGTTCATATCGCAAATGCGTCCCTTGGTTATTTGTTTAAACTCTCCGAAGACTTCCTCCGGAGAAGAGTAAGGAAATTCCTTTTCAAAGCCCATCGCACGCGCAACAAGCCACAATATTTCGCAGTCCGGCTTCGCGTCTCCCGGCGGGTCGATTATTTTATCCGCCAGTTCGATGCGTCTCTCTGAAGAAATATACGTGCCTGCCTTTTCGCACCACTGGGCAGCGGGCAATATTACGTCCGCGAGCCGTGTGGTTTCAGTGGGGTGAAAAATATCCTGCACAACAAGCAATTCCGCCTTCGATAACCCTTCTAAAATCCACGCTGTATTCGGCAGTGATGCGGCGGGATTTGAGGCAATGACCCAGAGGGCGCGCACGTCTCCCGAATGAAGGCCGCTGATGATATCTATTATGGATCTGCCGGGAACCGGATGGAGTTTTTCTGCGGTAATACCCCAGAAATCTGCCACTTCCTGCCGGTGCTGTGGGTTTGCCACCATCCGCATGCCGGGTAAAAGATGTGATAATCCGCCAACCCAACGGCAGCCAAGTGCATTGCATTCCCCGGTGATTGACAACGGCCCTGCGCCCGGTTTGCAGAAATTATTTGTCAGAAGCCATAAATTATGCAATGTGTTATTTTTAAATACCGCCTGCGTGGAGTGGTTATATCCCTGGAACCAGAAGACAAGCATTGCCTCAGACCGGCCAATCATTCGCGCCGCATCGATGATAAGCTGTTCGGGGCATCCGGTGATTTCTGCCGCCCTGGAAGGGGGGGAATCCTCTGCGAGTTCCTTAAGGTCTTTGAGACCTGAGGCGTATTCCTCCACCTTTTCTTCGTTGACATACCCTTCTTTCAATAAAACATGGGCGATGGCGTTATTTAACGCCACGTCCGTGCCGGGTCTGATCTGAAGATGTATGTCCGCTATGCCGGTAGTTTCCGACCTGCGCGGGTCAACGACAATAACCTTTGCGCCGTTCTTCCCCTTTGCCCTTGCTACCCTTGCAAACAGGGCAGGCACGGAGACGGCCATATTATTGCCGGCAATGAAGAACAAATCCGCCTGCTCTATATCCGCATAGCATGCCGGAGGGGCGTCTGCGCCAATAGTTGATAGAAAGCCCATTGCCGAACTTGCCATACACAGACGGGTGCTGGACTCGATATTGTTGGAGCCAATGCATCCTTTTATCAGTTTATTCATGAGATAATACTCTTCCGTCATACATGTTGCTCCGCTGTGAAGGGCAATTGCTCCGGGACCGTGCGTTTCTATGATTTTTTGAAACCGGGAGGCTACATGGGCGATTGCTTCTTCCCATGCAACAGGGGATAGCTTTCCGTCCCGCCTGATCATTGGCCTTGTCAGCCTATCCTCCGCGTAGAATACGGGTACAGAGTTGGAGGGAAGGGTACATATCATGCCATCGTTGGCAGGATGGCCTGGCACACCTTTGATTTCAATAATTTTCCCGTCTTCCACTCCGGCCATCAAGCCGCAGCCGAAGCCGCAATACGGGCATGTTGTTTTGTGCCATTGAATTGGCATAGTAAAATGGACTCCCCTGTTTTTATTTATTTAAATGTGTCGGTTTATATTCCCGGACAGCCTGTTCATAGGTGACCACTTTCTTTCCACGCTCCATTCGGAACAGTGATTACGTTCTTGATTTTTTTGCGAGGTAGATCATAAGGATTGAGATATCTGCCGGCGATACCCCGGAAATGCGTGAGGCTTGTCCTAAAGATAATGGGCGTATCTGTGAAAGTTTTTGGCTCGCCTCTCTTCTTAATTCTGTAATGTGTGAATAGTCCAGCCAATCCGGAATCCTGTAGTCTTCCATCTTTTTAAATTTCGCTATTTGGCTGTATTGGCGTTCTATATATCCCTTATATTTTGTTTCAATCTCCACCTGTTCCTGTACATCTCCGGGCACGTGTTTTTTGGCAAGTTCGGAGTCTATTCCGAGAAGTTGAACAAACGTTTGTTCCGGGCGGCTGAGTATTTTTGCTAACGTGTCTTGCCCCGCCATTTTATGGTTCAGGTATGCAAGGGTTTCTGCAATGAGGAGTTCTTTTTCCCGTAATGCACTCCATTGCTGATCTGAAATGAGTCCGTATTTGTGCCCGTATTTCATCAGTCGTCTGTCTGCGTTGTCCTGACGCAAAAGCAGCCGGTATTCCGCGCGTGAAGTAAACAGCCGGTATGGCTCCTCGGTGCCTTTTGTAACAAGATCGTCAATGAGTACTCCGATATATGCTTCTGAACGGTCAAGAATAAACGGCTCTTTTTTCTGTATTTTCAGGGCGGCATTAATCCCGGCCATTATTCCCTGTGCAGCAGCTTCTTCGTAACCGGAAGTGCCGTTGATTTGTCCGGCAAGATAAAGATTCTCTACCGCTTTTGTTTCCAGGGATAGTTTTAGCTGTGTAGGCGGCACGAAATCATATTCTATCGCATAGCCATATCGAACGATTTCCGCAGCTTCCAGCCCTTCAATGGAATGGACTATTTTTTCCTGCACGTCATGAGGCATACTTGTGGAAATGCCGTTACAGTATATTTCCAGCGTATCGAGCCCCTCCGGTTCCAGAAATATTTGATGCTGCAGTTTGTCCGGAAAACGCACGATTTTATCCTCCAGCGATGGGCAATACCTTGGGCCGGTCGTACTAATTTGACCGGTATAAAGCGGTGCGCGATTAAGGTTGGACATGACAATTTCATGTGTGGTCTGGTTTGTGTAGGTTATGTAACAGGGTACTTGTGTACGGGATAATGTTTTTGTTGAAAATGAAAATGACCGCGGATTTTCGTCGCCATGTTGTGGTTTAAGGTTTTTGAAGTTTATAGTGCGCCCGTTAAGACGGGGAGAAGTGCCGGTTTTAAGTCTTTGTATTTCAAGCCCAAGATCACGCAGGGAACCGGATAATCTTTCAGAAGAGAGTTCTCCAATCCTGCCACCGCTCGTCATGTAGTTTCCGATGTGGATTATACCTTTTAGAAATGTGCCTGTGGTAAGGATCACCGCCTTTGATTTGTATTGTAAACCACTCTGGCCGGCAACGCCGGCGACCTTATTGTCTATGACAATAAGGCCGTCCGCAATTTCCTGCTTCAAAAAAAGATTATCCTGGCGCTCCAATCTTTTTTTCATGGCTACCTGATAGGCTTTTTTATCGGCCTGGGCGCGTGGTGAATGTACTGCGGGGCCTTTTTTTGTGTTGAGCATGCGAAACTGAATACCCGTTGCATCAATCACCTGCGCCATTTCTCCGCCCAATGCGTCGATTTCTCTCACGAGCTGCCCCTTGGCAATACCCCCAATTGCAGGATTGCAGGACATTTGTGCGATTGTATCGAGGTTTATTGAGAGAAGGGCGGTATTCAGTCCCATGCGCGCCGAAGCTAAAGCGGCTTCGCATCCGGCATGTCCCGCGCCAACAACAATAACATCAAACTCCGTATGCATATGTTATTTCGCGCGTTCTATAAAGCGTGTTTCCCGAATAACGGTAACAATAACCTCTCCCGGATATTCTAATTGCTTTTCTATTTCGTTTGCGATGTCGTAACACATCTTTGCCGCAGCCTTGTCGTTTACTTTATCCGGACAAACCATGATGCGGATTTCTCTTCCTGCCTGAATGGCATAAGCGCTTTCTACGCCGTTGAAAGAGGTTGCAATTCCCTCAAGTTTTTCAAGGCGCTTGATATATTTTTCCAACGTTTCTCTTCTTGCGCCGGGCCTTCCGGCAGAAATCGCATCTGCTGCGCTTACCAAAACAGTGTAAACAGATTCAACAGGCCTTTCCTCGTGATGTCCGCCAATAGCGTTAATCACTTCATTCCTTTCATCATAACGCTTTGCAAGATCAGCGCCTACGAGGGCATGTGTTCCTTCGGATTCAGACCCGGTTGCCTTTCCAATATCGTGCAAAAGTCCACATCTTTTCGCAAGAGCAACATCTAATTTCAATTCTCCTGCAAGGATGCCCATGAGATTCGCAACCTCTATTGAGTGTTTTAGTTGATTTTGCCCGTAACTGGTTCTGTATTTAAGCCTTCCGACAAGTCTTATTAATTCCGGATGGATGTGGTGAACGCCAAGGTCGAAACATGTTTGTTTTCCTGTTTCCATTATGACTTGTTCTATTTCCTTTTCCGTTTCTTTTACGAGTTCTTCAATGTGGGCGGGGTGGATTCTTCCGTCAACGATCAATTTTTCCATAGATTGCCGGGCAATTTCCCTGCGTACACAATCAAAACCGGAGAGAACAATTACTCCGGGAGTATCATCTACGATAACGTCGATACCTGTTGCTTTTTCGAAAGCGCGGATGTTTCTACCTTCTCTTCCGATAATACGTCCCTTCATTTCGTTGTTGGGCAGTTCAATTGAGCTGACAATATTTTCTGCGGTATGGGAAGAGGCACACCGTTGAATTGATGTGGTAATTAATGACAATGCCGTTTGTTCAGCATTTTCCTTTGCCCCTTCTATCTTCTTTGAGATTAATTCAGCGCATTTGATATCAAGTTCTCTTTCCAGCCGGGACAATAACAGTTTTTCCGCTTCATCCCTTGACATATTGGAGATTTTAAGAAGCGTGTTATTTTCTTCTTCTATGATTTTTTCCAGTTCTATGTTCTTTTCATCAAGTTTTTTTTCTTTAATGCCTAAATTAGCGGACAGGGTATCAAGATGCTTTTCCTTTTTTGTTAATAACTCGACTTTTCGTTCCAGGTTGTCGTCTCTTTTACTTAACCTTCTTTCCTGCTGTCTCAACTCGATTTTTGTTTCTTGCATCTCTTTTTCTATTGCTTCTCTGCGTTGAAACAATTCGGCTTTTGCCGAGAGTTCGGCTTCTTTTTTTATTTTTTCAGCCTCTCTCTTTGAATCTTCAATAAGTTGCTTTACCTTCTTTTCCTTTTCAGCCTGTTTTTTTCTTATTACCGCAATGCAGATAAAATAGCCAATGGCGATACAAACAGGAAAAAGGAGATAACAAGGAAACTGGTAGATTTGCATTCTCTAATTATGAGCAGATATATAGCGCCCATCCTCCGGGGAAAAAATGAAAATATAATAGTGGTCGTACCAAACTATGGGAAAAACTACTTCTGAAGGTCGAAAAGCCCTTGCCGGAGAACGGCAAGGCCTAAGGATATGCTACCGGGACCTAATGAGGAATGAAAAAGCGGGATATTATGTAATGTTATGTGCTATATTTTGATAGAATAATGCAACAGTGACAAACATATGAGAAAATACTTACCAAAACACATTTCCGGCAAATTAACGTGAGGGATTAATTTTGCCAGATTTTGTTGTCTGTATATTTTTTCTTTTGGATCCATAAATATCATATTGGATGCTGACCGTTTTGTTAACAATAACATTAGAGAAATCCCAATCAAAAATCGGATGAAACTTTCAGATTAATAAGAAAGTTGCTTTTCATATCCCCTGATTCCAGCAAGAATCTATTGTATTACCAATAAAAATAACCCTTAGTGATGAAGCCTTTCAATCGTTCAACTATTTTTAAATAAGAAATAATAATGAAAATGCTACTAACTGAAAATGGACATTCTTTTAAGAAAAATTATAAAATTCCTTACGAAAATATAATTATAGTGGCAAGGTGTAACTCAATTTCGCATATTCGCATCATTCATTAATAATTCAAATTGCAATAGTAATTTATCTTTTTTGTCAAGTCAAGCTAATTATATATCTAATATTAAAAGGTTTAAGTGTTGCAGGGAAGGTTGTTAAAGATAATATTTTTGCGATTTTCTGATACGGTCTTTGACGCTTGACAAGCTTTTCACTGTTCAGTATAATCGCCTTCCTTTTAGGAATTAAACTGATTTTTAAAAGCATTTTTTGTCTCACGATTTTTAGGAGAATAACTATGAAAGTTGATGTGGAGTTGCCGGAAATAGAGGGTAATGGAGATGAGGCAACAGTTTCTTTTTGGTATGTGGATGAAGATGAGGCGGTTGAAGAAGGTGAAGATCTTGTTGAAATGATTACGGATAAGACGACTTTCAACATAAATGCACCAATTACCGGAAGGTTAGTTGAAATTCATGTACAAGAAGGCGATGTGGTAAAAGTAGGTGATATTTTAGCAACACTTGAGACGGAAGAAGAGGAGGAGGACGAAGACGAAGAGGAAGAGGAGGATGAAGACGAAGAAGAATAGGTGCTGCGGTAAATGGTAAATGGTTAATTTTCAATTTTCAATTTTCAATTTTCAATTTTTTTTTGCCTTCATTATAAAGGTTTTATGTCTTTTGCGAAAATAATTGGTCAGGAACAGGTTTTATCTTTATTTAAAAATGCCCTTCAAAATGAACGTTTAGCGCATGCTTACATCTTTGCCGGTCAGGAAGGGATTGGCAAGATGTTGTTTGCCAGGGAGTTGGCAAAGAAGATATTTTGCCAATCGGGCAAAATCGACGGCGCGTGTGACAATTGCAATATATGCAAAAGGATTGATGCTGATAATTTTACGGATATCTTTTTTCTGTTACCCGAGAAGAACCATCGGGTAATTAAATTAGAACAATTAAAATATCTACAGGAAATTCTTTTTGTAAAACCTTTAGAATCAAAGCACAAAATTGTCATTGTCGAAGATGCGGACAAGATGAATGAGGAAGCCTCGAACTGCTTGCTGAAAACATTAGAAGAACCGCCATTATATGCCATTATACTATTAATAGTAACTTCTTTGGAATCTGTCAGTGAAACGATAAAGTCAAGATGCCAGGTAGTGAGGTTCTCTCCGCTATCACTAAAAGCAATGGAGTATATACTCATTGACAGGTTCCAATTAGATAAACAACGGGCCGGACAACTTGCTTTAATCTCCGGCGGCAGCCTTAAAAGAGCTGCAATGTTTATGGAGGCGAACGCTTTGGAGAAGAAACATTGGCTTGCAGAAAAACTCTTTGAGGTAAGTTTGAAGGATAATCTGACCTTTTCCAAAGAGCTATTAAATGAATGGAATATACAGGACATGGAAGTGTTGGAGGAAAAAAGATCGCACGTAAAAGAACTCTTTTTGCTGTTTTTGATGTATTACCGGGACATACTTATTTGTAAAGCAGGCGGGGCGTATTTTCTTCTCTATTACGATGACTGGAAGGATGCCTTGATAGCGAAAAGTAAATCTCTGTCAGAAAAGACCCTGTTTAAGATTTTAGAGAGAATAAAAACTTCTTTAAAGTATCTCGACTATAATGCCAATATCAATTTATTGATTGAAAATATGATTACCGAGATACTTTACCTTCAATCGGACCCTAAGGCCTCGTTTGCGTGATAATTACGTTGCTGATAACAATTTATCCCACGGGAAAAGAATAATTACGCACCCCATTATCCACCCTGCCGATGTTATGCGACTACATACAGACAAGTCTTTTAAGAAGGGAAATAAGCAAACATTCCCTTCTTAAACAAAATGCAAAACGCTGGTACTCATTCGCAATTACTGAACCGGGACAACATGGGATTGAGGTGAAAAGTGGTTAGCCTTCAAGAGATTATCCAATTAGCTCAAAACATCCGCCTGGACAGTCAACCGGGAGACTGGAAGACGGTCAGCAAAAAACATTTGATCAACATTTTGAACTATATTCACTTCCAGTCCGGCGCCATCCTTATAAATTTCAAGCATCTGAAATACAACAATATCATATCCCTTCCAGCCAGGCCGCAACCGTGCCTTGACGATAGTTTCGACTGCCTTTGGCTTCGACCAAAAGGACTGAAACTGAATTCCTATGAATTCCTCGATATTTTTCTTACTGAGGGAGAAAAACTTATTCGTATTAAAACGGATGTGATGGCTATAAGCGAGGAAGGAATACGTTTCTCTCTCCCTGATACCTGTTATGAACTCGGACATCAGCGGGTAAAAAGGTATTCATGCGAAGGCGTTCAGGTTGATTTCATTCAAAACGGTGCAGTTTTTTCCGGGCGTCTTTTGGATTTTGGCGCCGTTTCATTCTGTGTAGAAGTATCGGCAGTACCGCCTCAATCCTTCTATTGGATAAATCCTGAATGCCCGGTCTATATAGTTTTTAAAGACGAACAGGATACCTTTTATTCAGGGACATGCAGAATCATCAGACAAACCGATGGCCAGAAAACGAGGTCATTCATACTAGAATCCATTGACAAACAGATGCGCAGGTTTAAACCTAAAAAATACCGTAGTTCAAGGCACAAATTGATACCTTCACCAAATATCATCTTCCTGCATCCCTTAACCAGTAAGATGGTCAATCTGGAGGTTGAGGATCTGGCAGGTTCGGGTTTATCTGCGAAGGAGTATTACTACAATTCCATACTTCTGCCGGGTATAATCGTGCCTGAACTTTTTATAGAATTTGCAGATGGTTTTAAGATCAAGTGCAAGGCGCAGGTTGTTTACAGGAATACAGCCAGAACCAAAGACGGCGCAATGTCTGTAAAGTGTGGTATCGCTTTTCTGGATATGGACATCCATGACCAGGGAAGGCTTTCGGGCATTCTGCATCATGTAGCGAACAAAAAAACCTACGCCTGCAGCTGGGTGGATCTGGATGCCCTGTGGAAGTTCTTTTTTGAGACGGGTTTTGTATATCCAGGGAAATATGCCCTTATGCATACCAATAAGGAACGGTTTAAAGAGACGTATGAGAAGCTGTACATAAAAAATCCTGGTATAGCAAGGCATTTCATCTATCAGAGTAATGGGATAATTCATGGACATATATCTATACTCCGTTTTTATGAGAATACGTGGTTGCTTCACCACCATGCCGCGAGCAGGTCAAGTGACAGCATGGCAGGCCTTGTTGTGTTGAACCAGGTTGAGCGGTATATAAACGATTTCCACCGCCTCTATTCAACACACATGAACTATGTTATTTGCTACTTCAGACCAGACAACCGGTTTCCTCATCGGGTATTTGGCGGGGTTACGGAATCGATACATGACCCGAAGGGGTCTTCCATCGATCCTTTTGCCTATTTTCATCATCATAAAAATGCAAATCAAATAGAAATGTCAGCTTTGTGGTCGCTTACGAAAGTGCAACCAGGAGACCTTACGGAGCTTGAAAGCTTTTATAACTATACATCCGGAGGTCTTATGATACACGCCCTGGATTTGGAGCAAAGTATGCTTGATAGTGACGAACTCAGCAAAGAATATCAACGGCTTGGTTTTAAGAGGGAGCGGAGACTCTTCTCTCTGAAGAAAGAGGGTATCCTTAAGGCTTTTATCATGTTAAACATCTCTGATACAGGGTTGAACATGTCAGACCTGACCAATTGTATTCATATTATAGTGCTGGAGTCTGAAGATGTTCCCCGCGATGCCCTTTATTCCTGCCTGTATAAGTTATCAAACTACTATGAGCAGGAAAAAATTCCGGTACTCCTTTACCCTGTCAGCTATGCCGAAGACCAGTCAATACCTTATGATAAGGTATATAATTTGTGGGCACTGAATATGCAGTATACGGATCAGTACTTCGAGTTCATGGAGGGTTTATTTAGTCGTGTTCAAAAGGATAGATTTAAGGATGGCGCAAATTTCGGGTAAATTCCTTTTTTGATAATTTATTTAAAAACTTTGATTATAAATGGGGATGAATGCAAATCGCTTCATTAAACAAGGTTGTAGGTACCGCACATTTTTTCTTTTGATATTCGTGGTAAACGTAAAGACGCCATTTTCTCTCCACTTCTATTTACGCAAAGCATACTGCCGGCAATCTAAATATCTATGAAAACGCCAAAGATAAACAATAGGCCTTTATATAACAGCCGGATAATAGATACTTATATTAAGCTTATTAAAAGAAACTACAGTTATATAAATGTAAGTGAACTTTTAAATTATGCCGGAATGGAACCTTACCAGGTTACTGACGAAGGCCACTGGTTTACGCAGGAACAGGTAGATCTCTTTTACGAAAGGCTGGTAAAACTAACGGGAAATAAAAATATTGCTCGTGAAGCAGGCAGGTATGCGGCATCACCAGAAGCTATAGGAATAATGAGGCAGTATGTCCTTGGTCTTGTTGGTCCGGCAAAAGCTTATGAGATAGCTGGGAAGTACGCTCATAATTTCACTAAATCGGCAATCTATAAATCAACAAAAAGAGGAACCAATAAGGTAGAAATTACGGTTGTTCCGAATGAGGGTGTCAGCGAAAAACTATTCCAATGTGAAAACAGAATTGGTTTTTTTGAGGCTATTGCCATGGTATTTAATTATAGATTACCAGGGGTAGAACATCCAGAATGCCTATTCAAAGGGGGGAATGTTTGCCGTTATATCGTTTCATGGAAAGAATCGCCGTCATCTTTTTGGAAAAAAATAAGAAATTACGCAAGCATATTTTTTGCAGCAGCATGTCTTGGTTCTTATTTCATCCATCCGTGGATAACGCCGATAACGGTTTTTCCATTTTCCGTCTTTGTTGTTTTGTTATTAACCCTCTATGCCGGAATCATCGAAAAAAGGGAATTAAATGCAGCCATAGACAACCTCAGAGATTCGTCTGATAAGCTCCTGGAGCAGGTTAATGTAAATTATAATAATGCCCTAATGATAAATGAAATAGGACTTGCCATCAGCAAGCAAATGGATATTGATGGCATTCTATCAAACGTCGTGCAGATTTTTGAGAAACGACTCGATTATGACCGTGGTTTAGTCCTTTTGGCAAATCAGGATAAAACCAGACTGGTTTTTCGCGCAGGTTTTGGATATACAGAGGAATTGTTAAGTATGCTGAAGAATACCCGTTTCAATTTAAACAGGCCAGAATCAAAAGGGGTGTTTGTTGTTTCCTTTCGTGAACAAAGACCCTTTTTGATAAATGATATTACGGAAATAGAAACTACCCTTTCCCCACACAGTTTGAATTTGGCTAAAAAAATGGGGATCAAATCCTTTATCTGTTGCCCTATAATTTACGAGAAAAAGTCGCTGGGAATCCTTGCCGTTGATAATGTAAAGACAAAGAGGCCGTTGTGCCAGAGTGATATAAGTTTATTAATGGGTATCGCACCCGAAATCGGGATAAGCATTCATAATGCCACTCTTATCGAAACTAAAGAGCGACAATTCAAGTCTATACTCCTGGTACTGGCAGCAAGTATTGATGCCCGCGATTCCCTGACGGCCGGACATTCTGAAAAGGTTACAGCGTATGCCCTGGGTATCTGCAATGAATTAAATATGCCAAAGGATTATTGCGAAATGATCAGGGTGGCGGCGCTACTGCACGATTATGGCAAGATAGGCATCAAAGACGCTGTCTTAAAGAAAGAGGGGAAGCTGGACATCGAAGAGCGTAAGGAGATAGAAACGCATACGACAAAAACCAGGAAAATATTGGAACAGATAAACTTTGAGGGCATTTATACGGAGGTTCCCTACATTGCAGAGTGTCATCATGAAAAGATCGATGGAAGCGGCTATCCAAAAGGCCTTAAGGGAGAAGATATTCCCTTGGGAGCCAAAATAATCGCTGTGGCGGATTTTTTTGAAGCTATCACATCAAAACGTCATTACCGGGACCCTATGCCCATTGATATAGCGTTTCAGCTTTTAAACGAGGAAGGTAAAATACATTTTGACAAAAATGTTATAGAGGCATTTATTAGTTATTATAACAGAGGAAATAACAATCAAAAAACAGTAACAATTTAGTATTTTGAAAAATTCCAACAATGTAGTGCGACGAACCTCGTCGCACTACAAATGACAATTTCCAGTTGTCATTAGAATTTGTTTCTTATTTCGTGCTTTGTGCTTGTTTGGTTCTGTCTATGCCAGCTTAGGTTTTAAAAGAGAAACACTCGAAGACTTTTTGCTCCCTTAAGCCCCCCCAAGAGGGGACTTCTCAAATTCCCCTCTTGGGAGGGGCAGGGATGGGTTAACGGCATAATGAAAAACCTTGTAACACTTTAGTCTTTTTCAAAAAATTAAAGTGTTACAAAAAACATGATTGGCTATTTGACTAAGCCTTAGGTTTACGCCCACTGCAACAAATTACCGGCGTGTAAGTAAATCTTCTGGGATTGGTAAAAAATTCATTAAACTCACCCAAAAATTCTCCATACCCCCCCGCATATTCTTTAAAATGGAAATTTATCTTTCCAGAGACAACTTCAAATTTTTTCATCCAGTTGAAGGCATCGGTATCCTTTAATTCCCCAAATATAAGGTGATGAGAGGCAACATCTATGTTTATATCCTGATAGCCAAGATCATACAGGAAAGAATAAAGCTTTCTCCCCATGTAAGGGTCAAAATTTGCCTTTTCTTCTAAATATTTCATTATAGCGAAGAGGGTCATTTCCAGCCTTGGAGAAAGACCAAAATGGTTTAAACAATTATGGTCAAGATCGATCAGACATAAAATACCCCCGGGTTTTACAATCTCGGATATATTCTTAACGATATCAAAACTGCTCGAACGATAGTATTCCAGAAGAAATCGTACCCAAACAAAGTCAAACACCCCCAGGTTGTTGAGAGGTTCCGGTATATCTTTACATATAAATTCTATTCTTTTGACACCGTAACGTTCTTTAGCATATTCAATTCTTTTTTCTGATCCATCCACACCTATTGCCACACCATCAGGCTGAACCAATTTATGAAGTATAGAGGTTGTTTTTCCTGAACCACAGCCGATATCAGCTACACGCATACCTGTCTCTATACCAGCACAGAGCGCCTGTTTCTCGACAACGCTGGTATCTGTTTTTATGTCCAGACGCAAAGCCTCTTCATCATTTTCCATTAAGTATTCTTTGCCCTGCATGTCTTTAAACTCCTGGGTTATTAGAATTCAGAATCAGATTTAAAAACGGATGGATATTTTTGGTGATAGTGTGAATTTAGCCAGCTCTTTTTACCTGCCTTATTAGACTTGTAAATGGCATAGAAATTCCTCATGTTCTTTAATTTAAGAAATGATTTCAGAAGGCGATACTGGAATGTAGGAAAAGAATATATTCGATTCTTGATATAATTGTTGCCTATATATACAGTATCTATCTCCACCCCTTGTGGCTGATGTACAAGATAAGAGAATCGGTATTTGTCCCAATCCTGTGGGAAGTTTTGATAAATTAATCTGCCCCCCCCTTGCAGTTGCTCCATCAACTGGGTACCGGGAAGAGGAGTAATCAAGGTGATCTGAACAATATCAATTCCCGATTGGACTAAGAAATCAGCTAATTCTTCATAGTATAGAGGAGATTCATTATCATTGCCAATTATAAATGCCCCCAATACCCCTATTCCGTACTTATGAAAACGATCCACTACTTTTTTATAATTCTCCACGCCAATCTTTAGATTGATCCCCTTTTTCATGTCCTTTAGCATTCCCTGGCTGATAGTCTCAAAACCGATAAACACATACATGCATCCGGATTGGGCTGCCAGCTCAATCACTCTCTCATCATCTGCTGCGTTAATAGAAGTCTGCATCCACCACCGCTTATGTAGTCTCCGCTGTATCATCACCTTAAATAATTCCATAGCCCGATTTTTACTCTCCGGGCTATAACCAATCAGGTTATCATCTACAAAGGTTATATATTCACCCCGTATCTCCTCCAGCTCATTCAGTATCTCCTGGGGCTTACGTTGACGATATGCTTTACCAAGATGCCTGGAGACAGAGC
>Ga0154756_1017_pt1 | contig 18824 bp, 19 predicted proteins | sample Rifle2008BG16ft_FD_105764 | JGI IMG/M metagenome (GOLD analysis project Ga0154756, IMG submission 105764) | Planctomycetes bacterium RBG_16_41_13
TATTCCGTGTGTTCCGTGGTTACTTATATCCACTGAATACACGGAATACACGGAAAGAAGGAATGACAAATACGGAGCTAATCATATCCCCGTTTTCACGAGGACAGGTCTTAACGATTAAATTGATAAGTGCCATAAACAGTGCACCCTTTGTGGTTAATTTTAACATAACCTTTTCAAACGACTAAAGTGTTACGTTTTAATTGGGTAAAATAACGAAAGAACGGGAACTATTACGACAGCGAAAAAGCAGCACCTTAATCCACCCTACACGTTTGTAACACCAAATGAAACAACATAGTCTTTGCAAGCATTGTATATTAACCCTGTCAGGGTTGTTTCTTTCATTTACGGTTACAGCAATTCAGGTATCGTTTGTTTTCCCCTTTGAAAGAGGTTTGAGTCTTCTCAGGCTGTGATTGCAATAAGGACATTTTCTAATAAAAAGATACATAAAAAAGAGCAGAATTGCCCATAACCCTGCCGTAAAGAAAAAGAGTATAACATCGCCGAAATCCAATTTGTGAATTCTCTCCGGTACAACGCGCTTTTCACAATAGCGGCAAAAAGCCGTTTCTTGTTTTTTTGCCGATGGTCTGAAGTCAATAACTCTTTTTACATTTTTTAAGGAAATTGTATCGGACATTTTCCTTCCCCACCCAATTCCCTTTAGAATGTGGTTATCGCATTCATACTTTTTAAAGGCATTATGTATTTGCTTACATTTTCCTGCCAGAAATAATTCTATGCGAAAACCTTTCGGGGGCTTCGACCGGTAATATTTTTTTACCAAAAAATGTTCCGGGTCATTGAATATTGCTATAGCAACCGTCTTGATTTTTCCCAAATCTATCATATGTGTTTTTTATGGAAGTGGTACGACGTTAACACACCACATGCCCAATCTAATGACGGGGAGAAATTTTTTATAACATCATGCTTCCTGTTTTCTTTAAGGAAGAAAGATATCAGGAACACTTGTGTTTTTTGAAAAATCCAAGGGGCATTTAAAAACAATGTTGCCCCATTAAGGGCGACCTGTTTGTAGTGCAATAAAAATTAATAACTCTGTAGGAGGTGACCTGAATGTATGCTTGTTGGGTTTGGCGTAAAAACCAACGCTTAATCCCCCTTACTCATAATTTAAACGCAACTAATTCGAGGCATGGTGGTTGGGTTTCGTGCCTCAACCCAACCTTCATAACCAATAACAAAACGCCTTCCCACCTGTCCAGTGAAAATCTCATCCAACACAAGGGCGTCAACAAAGTCATTTGTTGATTATACAATCAATTTATGGTTCTCCAACAACCATAATTTCAGTATCCAGCGAATAGCCTGATTTTTCTTTCACCGCTTTCTGTGCGTATTGAATTAGCGCCAAAACATCGTTTGCCTTAGCGTTTCCCAAATTAACGATAAAATTTGCGTGTTTTCGGGAAATTTCTGCGTCGCCAATGCGCATTCCCTTCAGCCCCGCCTGTTCTATCAATCTTCCCGCCCCAACATCCTCTATTTTCTTAAAAACTGAGCCGCAACTGGGAAATTCCGGCAATTGAGGCTGTTTTGTTTTGCGCCACTCCCGATTCGCTTCCATAACTGATTTTATTTCTGATTTCGGTTTTTGTGAAAGCTGGAAGGCGACATCAAGCACAATATCTTTCTGTTTATGCAAGATACTCGTATCATATCCAAACCGGAAGTACTCACCATCAACCGTTGTACTATTCCCATCTTCCGCGAAAATACGGCTCTTGCTGACTATTCCGGAAATAAATATGGTGTGTTTCCTATCAGGAGATAAAAAATGCAGATTTTGCCATAGCGCGCCGCCTACAGTACTCGGAATATCCACAAAATGCTCAAACCCTGATAGTCCTCGTTGATAGCATAGATTAAGAAGATCGCCAATAATCGCGCCACTTTCCGCAACCAATTTATTCTTTTCAAGGAAGGTCGTTTTGTTTGCAAGATTTCTGATCACAAGACCGCGAAATCCCTTATCGGTAAATAAGATATTTGCACCGCAGCCAAGCAGGAAATAAGGGGTTTTTATGCGCTTTGCCTCTAATACCGCGTGTGTTAATTCTTCGGTGGTATGTACTTCAACAAACCAATCAGCGGGACCGCCTATTTTATAAGTAGTAAAAGGGGAGAGAGGTATGTTTTTTTTCAGGTTTGGTATGCTGAGTACCATTTGTTGTTTTTATTTTACTCTTTCTGTAAAAGAGTGTAATTTGTCAGGTTTTAGTATTTGAGAAGAATGAATCGTGCGGGTAGGCAGGTGTTATTTTTTATATGAATCCAGCAAAGCAGCGAGGTCTTTGTCCTTTTGCCCTGAGGTTTCAAGGATATTTCTCACCTTCCCAATAAAAGTGTAACCTTCTTCAATTTTATCTCTTAAAAGTAGTTGTACAACCAGTGTGAAGGTAAGTTTTTCGATGATTTTCCCGGCATCTGGTATATTTAAGGCAAACATTTTTTCTTTTAACTCTAATTTTTGGTAAAGGATATCCACCGAAGGAGTAAGCGTGCCGGTAAAGTCATCAAACAGTGCGTTTTCTTTTTGGAGATTCAGCACGTTGGCGGCAGCATCAATTACGGTAACGGTCATAGGCGCTGGCCCGCAGAGATAAAATACGATATTGGGGTCAGGGGTAAGGTATTTATTGAGTAGCGGCCCGATAAATCCCTTCTCCCCCTGCCATTGTTGCTCCTGCTCATCGATGTATCCCTGCTTTTTAGCAAGTTGTTTACCCTCATCGGCAAGGCTCAAAAAGCACTTCTTATCTATTTCATTTAACATGGCAGGGTCATCATCGCGAAACGCACCGGAGAGTACAGGAATGAATTTAAAATTGGGGTTTTGCATTTGCCACTTTAACCATTTGGGCAAATACATCATTGGAATATCCTGGAGTCGCCTTTCTCCCAGGAAAAATATCGCCTTCTCCTGCCTTTCGTCGATGAACCATTGTTCCAATAACGCCAATATTGGTGCAAGACCTGCCCCTCCAGCCACAAATACCGCAGTGTGTGGTTCTGTTTTCAGAGAAAAATGGCCGTAAGGTCCTGTAAAATGTATTTTTTCACCGAGAAAGAAATTCCACAAACTCTGTTCCTGGATATAGTGGTGCACACAGCTAGGCCCAATACATGGGGCGCCACCGCTGTCCACCGATTTTGAAGGATCTACCGGCGCCAATCGAACAATGAGTTTTAGAAGGTCCGGTTCGTATGAAGCGAGCGAATACCCTCTGTACATGGTATTCCCCGGCTTATAAGGGATAAATTCTTTCCCCAGATTTTCACACGCCTTCTTTATATGGGTTTCATATTTCTTATAATGTTCCTCCACAAAATCTTCCGGCAGCATTAACTGAATATATTGACCGGGTTTATACGCAATAGGCTTTGAAGGTTTAAGCCATATTTCCATTTTATCACTGGTGATAAGAATCTTTTTGACTGCCCTGGCTGTGTACTTCTTTACGTGGAGGGCATCTTTTGACAGGTACAAACGAACATCTTTCTCCACCCGCACCTGACATGCCAGACGTTCATAACTATCTCCGATGCCATCTTCCAGAAATTTTTTTGCATTTTCCCGGGAACGCATATCAAAATGCGGCGTTTCAACGGCCGTATATAAGCCAACATCGGTATAAAGTTTTACTTTACACTGACCGCATGTTGCCATTCCCCCGCACGCAGCCGGGATATTAAAGCCATTGTTTTGTAATAATGATAAGAGCCTTTCCCCGCCTTCAATATTCAGCTCTTTCTTAAACTCATCATCACTTATAACAGTTAGCTTTTGTTTCGCCCCGCGTCCGAAAAACTGGAAAACGATCTCGCACACCAGACTTAATGCCAGTACGAGTACGGCAAGAATACCTGCGCCTAAAAATAAAGGGGTAAGCATATTTACTCCAACCTAAAAAATACGAATCATTCCAATGCCGGTAAATATAGCGGCCATTATGCCAAGCAAAAGGATTGCTATTGTATCTTCATCCCATGCATTTGTTGGCACAAAGAGACGCTGACGTCGCAACAATGCAAGCCAAACAGTAACCATTAGCCAGTGAAGTCCATACCCAAACGCAGTAAGGGTTGAAACCATAAAAGATGCGCCTGTAGGAATGGTAAATGTAGCGCTGGCAAGTACAATACAATTTACGGTAATAAGTTCTAGAAACTGCCCCATTTGTTCATATGCCGTCCGTGCAAATTTTCTCAGCATTACACTTAATGTTTGCACAAATACAGCAATGGTTACAATAAATACTGTCAGGTAGAAGATTTTCTCCAGCCGTATTGGCATGAATGAATATTTTGCTAAAACATCGCTTCCCATTATCAACACTTTATTATATACCACCCAGTTTAAAGCAGTAGAAAGCGTCATAACGATAATTACGGCAATCCCCATTTTCCATGCCGCATCTATTTGCCGTGATTTGTTGAGCAACGGGCATATGCCTAAAAGCTTGCTGAGCACTATACCATCAAAGAAAAGGGCATTCATTAATATTGGCAAAAAAATGAGAAACTGCGTATGCAATGTCGGGCTTGTACGAATGTGCACAATGATACTTATAAACAAACACACGCCCAGCCCTATGGTAATTAACGATTTTCTGGAAATTCCGAACTTTGAACGCGAGACAGGAACAGGGGATACTCTGCTCTCAGCCGCCGCACACTCGCACGAGGCCGCTTCCTGATAGACAATCCTTGCCTTGAGTAAGAAGGGGCGCATCAAGAGGCGAAATCCCGCCAATGCGAAAAATCCTCCCACGGGAGTTACCATTAACACGACGCGGGGAAACGTTTCCGGAATTACGGAAAAACCCATAACCGTGCCAAAACCTAGCGGTTCCCGCAGAAAGGCAAGCAACACCAGCGCGAACGCATATCCCATACATGCCTTTAAAATCTTTTTCTGCGCCTCCCAGAATGGTACCGTTAACCCTTCAGAAATTACGGCAAGCACTATACAATTAGTGGTAATAAGATCGATATATGCCCTGATACTCGCAGCCACCTCCGGCACAAACGCCTGGGCAAATAGTGCAAAAATGGTCACAAACACCGATACAATAATCATTAAAAGCGAAATCTTGTGATGTGTTCCGGCTATAGTTATTAATCTTCTGAACGGATAAATTAAAGAAAAACTCCCCATTGCCACAAACAACACACCAAGTCCCATCGTAAGAGAATTTTCGAGTTTATTCGTTACCGCCAAAGCAGAACAAAACCCTAAACCGGCGCCTGCGGTTAAAATAAGATTGTCTCTTAAGAAAAATTTAGAAGTTTTTCGTATATGTCGCTTTAGTCCTGCCATTTCTGTTCTCCGGATTTTCCCCAAAATTCCTGTACCGCGTCATTGATAAACTCCTCAATACCCCTGCTTGTATTGGTAGCACCGGTTATAGCATCAAATTCATTATCACCCGTGGCTTTCCGCTCCTTAACCATCTTGATTTGCGGTTTTAATTTCATTCCAATGAATTGTTCTTTAAACATATCTTCCGTCATTCTTCCGCCAAGCCCCGGAGTCTCACTGTGATCTAATACCTCTACCCCTTTCAGTGTTTCCATGTCAGGTTTCAGGCAAATAAAGAGAGACATGGCGCTTGATTTATTATATCCATATCCTATCCTTGACCTGATAAATCCCATACCCTGTAATTCCCCGCCTTTGATAAATTTATAGACCTTTCCCTCTTCTTCTGTCTTTACACCGACGACTTCGGTCTCTTCAACGGTTATCGACGTATCAAATACTTCCCTTATATTATCTTTATCATACCCTTTGATAGTAAAACCCATGACGGTTTTTTCTGTTGTACGGTATGGAATTCCAAAGATATCAAGAACAGCACGTTTTTCCTTTATTTCATGATATGCGGCAATTTTCGGCGCTGTATAAAAATATACCAAAAACAATCCGGTACACGGAATAAACGCAATGAAAATAATCGAGAAAATACGGAGTATAAACGTCTTAAATTCTTCCATAAATTATGTTTCGCTAAAACTTTGTGATAGTTAAATTAGAGGTTGTAAACTATTTTGCCGTTATCTTTTGTTATTTCAGGTACGGTATCTTATTTTTACCATTAACGATTGAATGGGTATTGCAAGCAAATTCATAAGCAATATGGCATACATTGCCCCTTCAGACAGTGTGGTATAATTTCTTAGCAACACGGTGATAAATCCACACCCTATGCCATATATCCATTTCGCCTTCTGATTATAGGTTGCGGTAATAGGATCCGTAATCATAAAAAAAGCGCCTAATACTAACCCTCCGCTCAGGAGTTGAAAAAGAGGCGGGGCGACATTTTCCTTTGACAGAAGACAAAACATGCCTGAAAAGAGAAACACGCTGCCAAAATACGACACCGGCAATCGCCAGTTAGCAACCTTCATTTTTACCAGCCATATGCCGGACAATATAAGCGCTAACCGGCAGGTTTCTCCTAAAGAGCCATTCGCAGTGCCTATGAGCAGGGAAAAATAAGAAGTAATGGTGCCATCTGCCTTAAACTCGGAAAGAGGTGTAGCGTGTGTAATGGTATCAAGCCCATACCGCAAGGTATGAAGATCAGGTATGCCGGCAAAAGGCATCTGGTATCCGGTCGCCAACAGTGCCGGAAAACATATTGTCAGGAATAACCGGCTAAACAGTGCAGGATTCACCAAATTGTGCCCAACACCACCCAATATATTCCTGAATATAATTGCCATTGCCGCGCCTAAACCTATCAGCCAGAGAGGCGCCTGAGGGGGCAGAATGGCGGGAACGAGCAGACACGAAACAAACCCTCCCTCGCTAATGTGGTCTTCCCTGGCAATGATTGCCCATATCACATCAACAGCAAACACGCCAACGACAAGAGAAACAATCAATTTCGAAATGACACACTGCAACCCATAGAAATACATCGCAGGAAACACCCATCCTATTGCCAACGCAATAAGCACAGCGCCCATAAACTTTTTCGTGTCCATGTTGCTTCGGATGAAGGGCTGTGTCTGCGCTGTATGTTTTGAACTGCGCAACAAACCGTCAAACGCTCCAAAAATTGCCCCAAAAAGAAAATTGACTGCTCCGTGGGTATGGATAAATGATTCTATCCTGTCAAGATTCTTATTAAGGGGCGGTTCGAATTTATTGAGTAATTTCTTCATGATTTTTGTTCATCCGGCAATTTACATTCCTTGATGATCCGCAACAATTCAATTTTTGAAGGGCATGCAAAACTGCACAGACCGCATTCAATGCATTTTTCTAAATCATAACTACGCACCTTCTGCTTTTCTCCTTTGTTATAGCAATGGTAGTACAAAGCAGGTTCTAAATTAACAGGGCAAATATCATCACAGAAGTTACAATATACACAGGCTCGTAATTCCCCAAGCAAATTAGTGGTAAAGTGCAGCCTGTCCGTATTGATCATAGGAAACATTACTTTCTTATCCTGCGCCGCCAAGACAACAATGTCATTTACCGTCCAGTCAATTTTTTGAGCAAAATCTTTAATTTCCATTCCTCTTAACGGACCGTTTATAAACACACGATAAGGGGCGGTCTCCTTCACCCTGTTTTTTAGTATTTTTTCAAGGGTTGTTCCCAACTGCACCTTGATAAACTCATTTTCCTTAAGACCTGTGCCCGAAAGGGCAATAAAGCGGGAATTTACACTCTTATTAAGAATGCGGCTTTTGTGGATTGCCAATGCCGTTTGCGCGTCGAAAACGAGAATACCCTGTGACAGCGTATCCTGCCCAAAGTTTATATCTTTGTTTAATATGGCTTTTGATAATACCACCGGGTCATCGTAAGGATATTTCGCATCTATGACAAAAACTTCCAACCATTCGTTCATACCCGCGTATTCTTTTGCTGCTGAAATATGTTCGGTTTCGTTATTGATAATAACAACAGAGCATTTTGCCTCCGGGAAGAGAGTGGACTGCAACTCTTTTATTTTATCAAGGAAAACCGTTGTTTTATGTCCCAATGTTACCCAATTAGGTAATGCCCATGGTTCCGTGGGGCATAGGGTAACAATGATGTGTTTCACCGATTGTTCCGATGGCAGGGTAAAATTGAATACTTCAGGGGGGGTGTCAGACGAAATTTCCTCAACAATATTACAAAAACGTATTTTGTAGGCGTCAAAAAGATTTACGCCACCCTTGAAAACCATGTTTTGTTTTTTTCTGATCACTTTCTTACTTTTTCAAATAAAATAGAAGCTCTTAGAAATTCCGTAAAAGTGTCCGGATAAAATATCAATCCAGACATCAGAAGTCAAGGTAATATTTAAGAACTAAATTATGCCGCCGATTGAACGGATGAAAACAGAACACATTATTTGCTTATATCAATAATAAGCGGTATTTCTCCGCAATCAGGGAATTTATGGCACTTTACACATTCTGACCATATTTTTTGAGGGAGCTCCGCTTTTTCTATCCTGCAAAACCCGCATTTCTCAAAAAATTCCGGCGAATACGTAAGAACAAACATTTTGGCGATGCGGAGTTCCTTTGCCTCCTGCATACACGCCAATACGAGTTTTCGCCCTATCCCTCTCCGCTGGTGTGAACCCCGAACTGCCAATGATTTTATTTCCGCAAGGTCTTTCCAAAAAATATGCAAAGCGGCGCAACCAATTAATTGGGTATCCTCCATAAATACATAAAAATCCCGTATATTTTCGTAAAGCTCACTGAGGGAACGCGGCAACATTTCATCCTTTGACGCGAAGCCGTTGATAAGCTTATATATCTTCTCTACCTCTTCTATTGTTGCTTTACGCAATATTAGTTTTTTTTCTTTGTTATCAGCCGAGGACATCGTATTTTCTCACCCTAAAATCTACGCCCAATTCCACTGCAATTTTTCTACATTTCTCTATATCAATACCGGGCATTTCTACAACAGAGACCTGAACATTTGGAATAACCTTTTTCGCATCTTTAACAAACTGTATCATAGCAAAATAGGCTTTCTCGCCAAATACCGGTTTGCAGATCGCAGCATATTTTTCCGCAGTTTCCGCATTTAAACTGATGCAGATGGTATCAATAATGCCTTTTAATTCATTCGCTATTGGCCTGCCATTGATAAGATCCCCATGGCCGTTTGTATCTAGCCGGATGCGTTTCCCTTTTGATTTTAAATCCGCAGCAACGGCTTTTAAAACTTCCAGCCGTTCGGTCGGTTCTCCATAACCACAAAATACCACTTCATCATATCTGCCAGGCTCTCCTATCGACTGCAGTACTTCTTCAATTGTCGGTTCCCGCTTTAAATGCAGATTATGCCCCTTCACAAAGGGATAGGTCGTCCTCATGCAAAATGAACACTCCATAGAGCATCGGTTCGTTAAATTTATGTAGAGAGAATTTCTGATAGCGTAAGCTATTTTCCCCTCCGGTTCAGGCTCCCCTATGCCGAATAATGTGTACGCATTAAAAGAAGTGATGCGTGCAATATCTTCGGGGGAAAGCCCGTATATTTCAGCAAAAACGGGAATAACAAAGGATAAATACGACGGTTCATTACGCTCCCCTCTTTTCGGATGAGGTGATAAAAAAGGACAATCGGTCTCCAAAAGAAGCCTTTCGACAGGAACAGTTTTGGCAATATCCCTCAAATTTTGCGCATTTTTAAAGGTAATTGGCCCGGCAAAAGACAAAAACAAACCCAGATCCAGGCACGCATTTGCCGCTTCAGCCGTTCCGCTGAAACAATGAACAACCCCCTTTAATGCACCGTTTTTATATGTATTCAGAATTTTTAAACAGTCATCACTGGCTTCGCGACAATGTATTATCGCCGGAAGATTATGCTTTTGGGCAAGCACAAGGTGTTTACCGAATAATACTTGTTGGTCTTCATGGGAACTCTTGTTACGGTAATAATCAAGACCCGTTTCCCCAACCGCAACTATTTTTGATTCACCAAACAACGACTCCAGTTCATGCCATGTTTGTTCTGAAACTTTTGAGGCCTCATGCGGATGGATTCCAACGCTTGCATAGATATTTTCAAAACGATGCGCTAAAGCAATGCTCTTTTTACTCGTAGAAAGGCTTGTTCCCACATTAATAATACTTCCAACGCCCGCCTCTCCGGCGCGCAATAAAACAGCGTCCAAATCTGTTTTATATTCCGGAAAATCAAGATGTGCGTGAGTATCAATAATCATCATATTATTAAAATTCTTTACCAAAAAAGCGCCACTTAAAAACATAACCTTGCGGCGATATTATCAATATCCCTTAAACGCCATGGAACAGAAACGGGTTCATCGTTCATCAAAAACACTGCTACTATAGTCAAACAAATTAAGATTTATAAATTTCGAATAAACTGTTACCACTTTTCGAAAAACAGGTACTTTTAGCTACATGTTTTTGTAAACGCATTTTTATAGAGTGTAATTGCGGGATGTTTTTTTGCAGGCGGGTAAAAAACAGAAACCACATCAAAACGCAAATCTATGCCCTCTACCTTTTTTTCAGCAATATAGCGGAAAGCCATCTTTATAATTTGCTTTTTTTTTGCCTCTGTTACGGCTAATTCAGGAGGTCCGTAACTATCGGATCCACGCGTTTTTACTTCTACAAAAACAATGGAACCACGTTCATAGCAAATAATATCAATTTCTCCGGTCTTACGCCGGTAATTCCTCTGTAGTATCTTATATCCCTTTTTTTTCAGAAATTTCGCGGCGACAACTTCTCCCTTTTTACCGAGAGCTTTCTTGTGCGATTGTACGTCACTGGTTTTTTTGAATATATTTTTCAGAGAAAAAAGGTAGTAATTTAGTTTTTTGAAAAATCCATCCATGGGGAATAGCTGAAAGACATGGCAAAAGCCGCTGTATTTTTGTAACCGGTATCCCTTCCGCACTAAAGTGCGAAGTTAATGGAGGTAAAACGTGTCCCCGGCGCCGGTCGGGGATGTGTACGAATTTCTTATGATCCCTGTATATCCTTAATCGGTCTCTTTTTTTCTTTCAACCGGATACCTTTACTGGTTCTTTCCCTCATGTAATACAACTTGGCGCGCCGTACTTTCCCCGATTTTTTCACCTTCACATCCAAAACCTTTGGGGAATGGATGGGGAAAACACGCTCTACGCCTTCTCCCTGAACAATGCGTCTTACGGTAAAGGTTTCCCGTATCCCTCCGCCATTTTTTGCGATTACCAATCCGCTGAATATCTGCGTACGTTCCTTTTCTCCTTCTTTGATTTTGATCGAAACATCTACCTGATCGCCAACAGAATATTTTGGTATTTCTGTTTTCATGTTTTCTTTTTCTATTACGTCAATAACATTCATAGTCACGCTCCTCCTAATTATTACAGGGTAAATATAATACTATTTCTTGTTTAATAAATCGGGCCTTTTTTCCCGTGTCCTTTTTTCAGCTAAAGATCTTTGCCATTCCTTTATTTTTTGATGATGACCCGAACGTAATATTTCCGGAACTATCATGCCTCTATATTCAGCAGGACGGGTATATTGAGGATACTCCAATAACCCGTTATGAAAAGATTCTTCGGTTATTGAGTTCTTATCTCCCAAAACACCGGGTATCAGACGAACTATCGCGTCAATAACTACCATTGCCGATAGTTCTCCACCTGAAAGAATATAATCGCCGATGGACAACTCAAACACATCAAGGCCGGTTCTGATTCTTTCGTCAAACCCTTCATAGTGGCCGCATATCAACATAAGATACGCCTCTTTTGCCAATTCTTTAGCGATAGTTTGTGTAAAACAACGCCCTTGCGGCGTTAGTAAAATTTTTTTAGCGGGTATGTTAGTTTGCCGCTCAATCGCTTCTACCGCATTGAAAACGGGTTCCGGCTTCATGACCATCCCAGGCCCCCCGCCATAGGGTCTGTCATCTACACAACGTTGATTTTCCGCATAGTCTCTGATATTGAAAATATTGTATTGTACAATGGCCTTTTCTCTGGCGATTTTCAAGATACTATGCCCCAGTACGTTTTCAAAAATACCGGGAAACAATGTCAGGATATCAATGCGCATGTATTATTTTTTAAACGCAATACCAAGTTTTTTAAATATGCTGGCAACCGTTTCCGTTGGTTTTGCCCCAACGCTAAGCCAGTAATCAACCCTCTCTCTCTTCAGAGTCACCTGTTTTTCGCTGTTTGATTCCATAGGATCATAAGTGCCTAAATTTTCAATAGCCATGCCATCCCGTTCCTCATGTGCATCGAACGCGCCAATTCGGTAAAAGGGCCTATTTTTACGTCCCATTCGCATCATCCTAATTCTTACTGCCATTTTTTCTCCTTTTAGATAAAATTACCGTATCATACCCTTGCCAAAGGGCATACCCCCGGAAAACATCCCCTTTTTCTTCAGACTCTTCTCGTTTCCCTTAAAATGTTTCATTAGTTTTTTCATCGATTTAAATTGTTTAAGCAGTTGATTAACATCCTGAACGGTCGTCCCGCTGCCTTTGGCTACGCGCTGCCTTCTGCTTCCATTTATCATATCGGGGATCAAACGTTCCTTAATCGTCATTGATTTGATAATCGCTTCAACCTTTTCTAATTGTTTTTCGTCAAAATTAAGTCCGTCCATCTTGTTCCCCAAACCGGGAATCATACCCATGACTTCTTTGATTGGCCCCATTTTTTTTATCTGTTGAAGCTGCACGAGAAAATCTTCCAGGCTGAGCGTATCATTTTGTATCTTCCGGCTAAGGTTCTGCGCTTCCTCAAAATCAATGGCCTGCTGTGCGCGCTCCACCAGTGAGACTACGTCGCCCATCCCCAATATTCTGGAAGCCATCCTATCCGGATGAAACTCCTCAAGACGGTCGAGTTTTTCGCCAATGCCCACGAACTTAATAGGTTTTCCAGTAACTGCCCTTATTGAAAGCGCCGCACCGCCCCGCGTATCACCATCAAGTTTAGATAAGATCACCCCGTCAAAACCTAATTGCTCATCAAATTCCCTGGCGCTATTTACCGCGTCCTGGCCTGTCATTGCATCACAAACAAAATATATTTGATCGGGTGTGAGTGTATCTTTTATCTCCCGCAATTCAAGCATCAGTTCATTGTCGATGTGTAATCGCCCTGCAGTATCTAAAATTACCACATCATGTCCGTTTTCTTTTGCATATTTTATCGCTTCACTACATATCTTTATTGGTGGTAAATCTTTTTCAAAATATACCTGTATGTCTAGTTGCTTGCCCAGCGTCTTTAATTGTTCAACGGCCGCAGGGCGTTGTATATCCGCTGCGACAAGCAACGGCTTTTTTCCTTTCGAAAGCATCAGCTTGGCAAGTTTACCAGCCGTTGTTGTTTTACCGCTGCCTTGCAAACCCACCAACACCACAACCGTCTGCCCCCCTTCCCTGAAAGGAATAGAGGTATCAGACTCCCCCATCAATTTAATCAGCTCGTCATGGACAATCTTGACCACCTGCTGGCCCGGCGCAACACTTTTAATCACCTCTTCACCCACAGAACGCTCGGTAACCTGCTTAATGAAGTTTTTTACTACTTTATAATTAACGTCCGCCTCAAGCAATGCCAGACGCACTTCGTGCAAACCGTCCTTAATATTTCCTTCGGTTAATCTTCCCTTCCCGCGGAATTTACCAAGAACACCTTCCAAACTATTTGTGATTGATTCAAACATAATCGAACGATTTCAAAACAATACTTACCTTATTAAAACAGTGGCCAGCCTAAAGCCTAATAAAAATATTTGAAAATAAATCTTTGACGTTTCCTTTTAGCGACGTAACTACGCAGTATAATTTTACTGATTCGTAATAGCAAGATAACAAAATAATACTATAAATTTTTCATTTTATAAAATAATACAAAATATTCAAATGAATTTTATGAATGCCGTATAAGACGACATGGGGTTTAGCTATGTAAGTATGGGTGTTCAGTACGTTTGATTTTACGGTTACGTCGAATATTTCTATTGCACAAGATTTGTTGGTTTGCTAATATTTTCCGATTGTGTGATTATGTTTCACATTATTTTTTTATATTTGCAGGCGCTTTTTTATTGAGGAGATAACAATAGCAATGAAAAGCAGTATTCATCCAAATTATATAGAGTCAGTTGTAACATGTGGATGCGGTGAAACATTTAAAACCAGAGCCACAAAACCTAAAATTGCCGTAGATATATGCTCAAAATGCCACCCGTTTTATACGGGGAAACAAAGATTTATTGATAGTGCCGGCCAAATTGACCGTTTTAACAAACGATTGAAAAAGAGCAAAATAATTCAAGACCCAGGTACAACAAAATAATAGTGCTATTGATGAATAAAAACTTATTAAAAAGATTGGAAGATATGCAAAAACGGTATAACGAGCTGGAAAACTTGCTGGCCGACCCGCAGGTTATCGCTGATTCCGGCCGTTATATATCCCTTATGAAAGAACACGGATGCCTTTCTAAAATAGTTCATAAATATACCCAGTTGACAAAAACCTATATAAGAAAACAGGAGGCGGAAAACCTGTTATCTGACGGGGAATTTGCAGATATGGCACGCATGGAACTGGATGAACTGGAAGGCCAGGAAAATGCAATTATCGATGAAATCAAGGAATTATTTATTACCGAAGACAAAACCGCCAATAAAAACGTTATTGCTGAAATCAGGGCGGGAACCGGGGGAGAAGAGGCAGCCATTTTTGCGGCGGATCTGTTTCGCATGTATATTAAATATGCTGAAAGACAAAATTGGAAAACAGAGCTGTTTGATTACAACGAAACTGATTTAGGTGGTTTCAAAGAGGTCACCTTTTCCATAGAAGGTCGTAATGTTTACCAAAAATTACGTTTTGAAAGCGGCACACATCGTGTTCAGCGGGTACCGCAAACGGAAGCAAGCGGCAGGGTTCATACTTCAACAGCCACGGTAGCCATCCTTCCTGAAGTTGAAGAGGTAGAAATTGACATTAATCCTGCAGATATCCTGATAGAAACATTCCGTGCCTCCGGGCCAGGGGGGCAAAAGGTAAATAAGACGAGTTCCGCCGTCAGGATTACCCATATCTCCACCGGTATTGTTGTAAAATGTCTCGATGAAAAATCACAGCATAAAAACAAAGCAAAAGCAATGCGCATACTACGGAGCCGTTTGTATGAATCGATTGAAGAAAAAAACCAGCTTGAACGGGATCTGGTAAGGAAAATTCAGATAGGAACCGGCGATCGTAGCGAAAAAATTCGCACGTACAATTATTCGCAAAACAGGGTCACCGATCACCGGATAAATTTTTCCGTGTATAATCTTGAACATGTCATGCTGGGATATTTGGACGAAATTATTGATGCCCTTGCTAACCACTACCGGGAAAATCAATTAAGACAGTTAATCACAAGTACATAACCACGTTAAAAATATCCCGGAAAATAAAGGGTTCCCTTTAATACCTTTTTTAATAACAATTTAGTTTTTTGAAAAATCCGTCCATGCGTTAACCCGTTGCTTCCGCATGGGGAATAGCTGAGAGGTATTTTCTCACGTGAAACCTTCTTTTCCTTTTGTTTCAAATCCCAATGACAAAAGTACTAAAGGAGAAAACACGACGTCCAAAACTAAAAACACCGTCGGAAATATCATTCAATGGGCAACAAGGGAATTGCAACGTTCCGGCATTGATACTCCCCGTTTGGACGCAGAGGTTATACTGTCACATCTGCTGAACTGTGACCGCATACCATTTCACACACACCCCGACAAACCCGTACAACGCATAATAGCATCACGCTATAAAAAGGCCGTTCAGAGAAGAGCAAAAAGGGTACCGCTCCAATACATTACCAACCATGCAGAATTTATGTCTTTAGACTTTTATGTTGACGAAAGGGTACTTATACCGCGTCCGGAAACGGAATTACTTGTAGAAGCGGTTATTAAAAAGGCGAAATATTTCATACATGAAAATGAAATTGTAATCATTGACATCGGAGTTGGAAGCGGGAATATTGCAATTTCCCTTGCAAAAAACATAAGCGCTGCGGGAATAATTGCAATAGACATTTCCCCTGAGGCGTTGGATGTCGCAAAAATGAACGCACAAAAACACCATGTACAGGAGAAAATTACGTTCCTCTGCGGCAATATATATGAACCGTTACAACCATGCGGCATTAAAACAAAGGCACATTTCATCGTATCAAACCCCCCGTATATAGCTTCCACTGAATTATCCGGGTTGCAACAGGAAGTAAGGGATTATGAACCGTACACCGCTCTTATCAGCGGCAATAGCGGTTTGGAAATGTTTGAACGTATTCTGGCAGAAACAAATTCGTGGCTAAGGCCGGCAGGTTTTCTCATTTTGGAAGTAGCCGAAAAACAAGCGCGTCAGGTCATAAAAATGATAAAAAAAACAAACATCTTTACATCAATACAGCGCATAAAAGATTATCAGAACATATCACGCATCATCATTGCACAAAGGGAGAGCAACATTGGACAAGATCGTAATTGAAGGTGGACATCGTTTGGAAGGAAAATTACGCATAAATGGCGCAAAAAATGCAGCATTACCTATTATGGCTGCATGTTTATTACTCCATGGCCCCTCGCGTATAAAAGGAATACCCAATATTGTCGATATTCAGACGCAGATAAAAATACTGGAAAACCTTGGGGGAGATATCCGGCACATCGAAGACGGTTCTCTTGAAATAATATTTCGGGATGGCGAGCATAAAGAAAAGATTACGGCGCCTTACGATTTGGTAAGAAAAATGAGGGCGTCCGTCTGTGTTCTGGGCCCACTACTCAGTAAACGTGGCAATGCAAAGGTTTCATATCCGGGAGGGTGTGTTATCGGGCAACGTCCTATAGATTTACATTTGAAAGGACTTAAGGCATTAGGCGCCAGGATTGAAACGGATGAAGGGTATGTAATCGCCTCAGCAGGCACACTGAAAGGCACACGTATTTCTTTAAAAGGGCAATACGGTACGACGGTACTGGGAACATGCAATGTCATGACCGCTGCTGTACTGGCAGAAGGCACAACGATCATTGAAGATGCGGCTTGCGAACCTGAAGTGCAGGATCTTGCTTATTTCCTTAACAAAGCCGGCGCTAAGATTTCCGGCATAGGAGGCAGCATACTCACCATTGAAGGCGTTAAGGAATTGCACGGTGTGGACTATGAAATCATACCTGACAGAATAGAGGCAGGAACATTTATGATTGCCGGGGCGATAACGAAAGGAGAAATTACGCTGGAGAATGTCAGGAACGATCACCTTGTCGCAACAATCGAAAAATTGCGCGAAATAGGCGTGGAAGTAACTGCAAATGGCAATACCGCCGTGGTGAAAAGCAATAATACCTACCGGCCCGCCAATATAACAACAATGCCATATCCAGGCCTGCCCACTGATATGCAGGCACAATTTATGGCCTTGCTTTGTACAATATCAGGGAAAAGTGTAATTGCCGAAAAAATATTCCCAGACAGATTTATCCACTCCGCAGAATTAAGAAGAATGGGAGCGGATATTCGGGTAGACGTCCCGTATGCCATAATAAACGGGTCACCTTTTTTTTCGGGCACTCACGTCATGGTTTCTGACCTCCGTGCCGGCGCCGGGCTAGTGCTTGCAGGTCTTGTGGCAAAAGGCACAACCCACATCCACCGTATCTACCATTTGGATAGGGGATATGAACAGATCGAAAAACGGTTGTCTCAACTCGGCGCTCATATAACACGGGTAAGCGAATAAAACATTTTCTGATATTTTTTAGCCATTACAACATTTTAAGCTCAATGGGAAAAAAGGAAGTAAATCATTTAGATATCACATACCTATGACATCCGTTCCTCAATCACCACTTTATTGGTTAATCCCAGGTCCTCAAGAATTTGACTAAGCTCTGATTTTATACTTTGGGCAATATCTGACTTCAGAGTAACCCTGAAATCGACCCCTATTTGGAGTTCTATCCCGGATCTTAGTTTCGGCAGAATTTTAGTTCCTAAACGATTCCAAACCTCTGGGGGAATTGCACCTGCTAAACGGAGGGTGCATGCCTGCTTTTCGACAATAGTTTCAACATCCGGTTCATGGTCTGGTATTGACGTCGGCTCTGGCTGTGGAAAGGTTTTAAGTGGCAGTTCTGGCGATGGTTGAAGTTCTATCCCTGCTTTGATAGATTTAGCCTTGTCTTTTTTCAAGAGAAATACACCGGATTCAAATGCCACCTCTTCGGGAGAAATAAGTTCCATATACCAGACCCGCTCGTATGACCCATCCGGTTTCTGCCCTGACGCAAGGCCAAAATCCCCTTTCCCGATGAACTCAACTATCTTGCCTCTTAATATCGCATCCGGGTCAAGTAGTCTTGTCAGAGACCCGTTCAAAAAACTTTGCCTGAGGCTTGTGAGTGACCAGGCGCCGCTATCTTTCAGTGCAGGCGGCCAGTTACGGTCAATATATCCAGCGCCTATTGATTCATTCAGAAGCGCCCCGGATTTTAAAGCGCTTATCACCCTTCCACAAAGGGTCTCATTACCGCTGGAATGCCCTGCGCCCAGGTCAATAGGTTTGCCAAGCCCGTCAGCTTCTTTGTTATCGGCAAGCGCCACGAAGCGATATCCGCCCCACACCTCATCCTTTGCAGCTTCGCCGGCATCCACAACCCTGGATTGAATTTCGGCGCGGTCTGTACGGTCAAAATCGTCGCCCAAAGCCCCCTCTGCGATTTCTCTTGAAACGCGTTT
>Ga0154756_1301_pt1 | contig 16008 bp, 17 predicted proteins | sample Rifle2008BG16ft_FD_105764 | JGI IMG/M metagenome (GOLD analysis project Ga0154756, IMG submission 105764) | Planctomycetes bacterium RBG_16_41_13
AAACAGCTAAACTGTTACAGTTTTGATAATTTTGCCGAAAAAAATTAAAAATGCTTGCAATCTTCTTCCATTTTGGTTTAATATTGCCCCACATGGAAAGTGTGATTTCCTATCACTTATTAAATAAAACATATTGAATATATTACTAATATACCCTGAATTCCCGGATACATTCTGGAGTTTTAAGCACGCCCTTAAATTCATACGCAAAAAGGCATCCTTTCCCCCGCTAGGACTCCTGACAGTTGCTGCAATGCTGCCGCCAGAGTGGTCAAAGCGCCTGATAGACGTCAATGTAACAAAACTCACGGATGACGATCTGTCATGGGCAGATTATGCGTTTATCAGCGGCATGGTTGTCCAGAGAACGTCGGCAAAACATATCATTGGACGTTGCAGTAAAGCCGGCGTTAAGGTGGTTGCCGGAGGTCCTTTATTCACGAGCGAACATGAACAATTTGAGAATGTCGATCATTTCGTACTCAACGAAGCAGAGCTAACCCTGCCATCCTTTTTGGAAGACCTGAATAATAATTGCGCTAAACGTGTATATATTTCATCTAATTTTGCCGACATTCAAAAAACACCAGTCCCTCTGTGGGAGTTAGCCGATCTGAACCAATACGCCTCAATGAGCATACAGTACTCCCGTGGTTGTCCATACCACTGCGAGTTTTGCAACGTGACGTCATTGTTTGGACGACGTACACGCACCAAAACTGTTGAACAGATCATTGCCGAGTTGGACAGTTTCTATAACAGGGGTTGGCGTGGGGCCGTATTCTTCGTAGATGACAATCTCATCGGTAATAAAAAAAACCTCAAGAACGAACTACTGCCAGCCCTGATCAAATGGCAAGGCGAACATGTGCCGATACCGTTTAACACCGAAATCTCCATTAACATTGCCGATGATGAATCCCTGATGCAAATGATGTCCGAAGCAGGCTTTATTACGGTTTTTATCGGGATCGAAACGCCGGATACGGATAGCCTGGCAGAATGTAACAAAAAACAAAATAAAAACCGTAACCTCCTCGAAGACGTGCGGCGTATTCAGCGGGCCGGACTGCAAGTACAAGCGGGTTTTATCGTTGGTTTTGACAACGACACACCATCCATCTTTCAGCGACAAATTGATTTTATACAGAATAGCGGGATTGTGTCTGCGATGATTGGCCTGCTCCAGGCCCCGGCAGGGACGCGGCTATACGAACGTCTAATGCAGGAAGGGCGTTTGCTTGGACAGATGTCGGGGGACAATGTAGACGGCACCACTAACATTATCCCTAAAATGGACATTGATACATTCCGGGAAGGATATAAAAAAATATTGAAACACATTTATACTCCCAAAAACCACTATCAGCGCATAAAGACCTTCTTCCGGGAATATAAAGCGCCAAAGATTAAAGCGCAAATTACCTTCAATGACATACTGGCGTTATTCCGCGCCATCTTCCACCTCGGTATCCTTGGCAATGAACGTTTTCACTTTTGGAAGCTCTTGTTATGGACATCCTTTCACCATCGGGAATTATTACCACTTTCCATTACCCTTGCAGTTTTCGGCTACCATTTCCGCAAGGTCAGTAAATTACACGTCCTGTAAATCAAAAAAATTCAGGGGGGAATGGGGTCGTCCTTTAGAAGGCCTTTGTCAATCTGAAATTACATTGTATAAGTTGAAATAACAGAATAGCGTACAACAAGGGGATTGGATCTTTATTGCTGTAAAATACCCGGAAAATATTCCTCAAGTGTATCTCACTGTTTTAAGGTATGCATATGAAAAATGCAGTGGTAAAATGAAAAAGGCCTTTGTCTATAAGGCATTCCTCATTGGGGTTTTTGCTTTATTTCAATCAGGTTGCCGGAGAAATCCTTAAGGAAATATACAGTCTTATCTTTATGTTTTCCCTCAATAAGCTCCGCATCAAATCGCTGCGCCTTTTCTGCAATCTCCGAAAAGCTATCAATCATCATCCCGAAATGCGTAAAATTGGGACATGCATGCTTAAAATCAGAGATAAATACCTCGATCTTTATTCCGGGCTTTTCAAAAACCAACACTTTGATCTCTTGGGAAAGAGAGAATAATTGCTTTGAAAGTTCCGGAGGTAAAAGTATCTCTCTTGTTTTCTCAAGACCTAAAAAGTCCCGATAAAATTTCAGCGCGTGGTCTTCGCTCTTATTTGTAATGCCAATGTGATTTAATTCCATGCCGTATTTTAGCGTTTAATTGTCCCTTGTCAATGGGCTGGTTTCATCGCATTGCTACTAAGTGCACATGTGCACAACACCTATACTTTTTTCACTTTTTTATAAAGAAGGCGATTTTTCGGTTCTCAATGAATAAATCTCATGTAACGATTTTTATTGATTCCAGCTACAACCCGGGGAGAAAGCTTGGCGTAGGTGGATTTTTGTGTATTCCGCATAACCCTGGTGAAACACCTGCAAACGAAGACATGTTCGAGACATGGTATTTTCCGGATGCAGTAAAAACAAGGATTGTGGAGAATACAACGAATACGCGGCTGGAACTTCAGACACTCCTTTGGGCACTTGAATCCCTCACATTAGAAAACGGGAACAAGGCCTCTGAAAAGAGGGGTTTCATAACAATTTATACAGACTGCCTTACCGCAGTTGATTTGCCTGGACGGAGAAAGAGGCTTGAGGACGTTTATTATCTCAGTAAAAGAAAGGGCTCCGTTTTGCGGAATGCGGATATCTACAAAAGCATTTTTGCGCTCTATGATGAGTTTTTGCCAAAGCTCGTCTGGATTAAAGGACATACCCTGAAAAAAGACCGTGTTGGCGTACATAAAATATTTTCGGAAGTAGATAGATTAGTCAGGAACCATTTGAGAACTTACATCGCTCGTACATGCTCATGATTTTTGACAGCATAATGGATGGGCTTTTTCAGACCAGTAGTTAGCAATCTATGGAGACATTCATTTATTCTGTATGTTTATTTGTACAACAAATAAAAGGCAAGTTATTCTTTTGGCATATCTTTTTCCATGGTAGTTTCTAATCCTACTACTTCTTTTGCTAACGCTATATAGTCTTTTGCTCCTGAACTTTCCGGTGCATACAGCGTAATAGGTTTTGCGGAAATTGGACATTCTGCCAAACGTACATTTTCACGAATTATTGTATTAAAAACCTTTTCATGAAAACGCTCTTTCACTTGTTTATACACCTCATTGCTTAGATTTGTCCTGCCATCAAATCTGCACGCAATGATACCGGTGACTTCCAGTTTATGATTCAGCCTTTCCTTTATTACCTGAACGGTATTTACAAGTGTTACTAGCCCATTCAACGCCAGCACTTTTGTTTCAAGAGGAATAAAGACTTCTTTTACAAAAGTAAGTGCATTTATCGTTATCAAGCCTAATGAAGGCGGACAATCCAACAAAATATAATCATAATTATTTGCAATAGGAGAGATTCTTTTGCGTAAGATAAGGTCGCGTTCTTTTTCATTTGCCAAAATTCTTTCCACACCTGCCAATGCAACGTTCGAGGGTGCGAGGGTGAGATTATGAACACAAGTATCTTTCAAAATCTCTTCAAAATAAACCTCTTGCAAAAAGACATTGTACATCGATTTTTCTAAGGAATGTATATCGAGCCCAAACCATGAACTCATGTTGCCCTGAGGGTCCAAATCAACCAATAAAACCTTCTTTCCCATTTCAGAAAGACAGGCACCAAGATTTACCGTTGTCGTTGTTTTAGCAACACCACCCTTTTGATTTGTCAGCGCAATACTACGCATATTGTTATTTATTCAATTGAGAAAAAATGAAAAATATTAAAATAAATGTAATACTTTAGTTTTTTGAAAAATTCCAATAGTAGCGATGTTTGCCGCATAGTGTAGGAGGCGAAGCATTTGCTATAAATTGCCATAAATACGTTCATACCCAAACTGGCAAATGCTTCGCCCCTACTTTTTCAAAAAACTAAAGTGTTACAAATAAATTCGTTTAAACTGTGAAATTCCTAAACATTTAAATAGTTTTATGAGTAATCTTTATCGATTCGTATAAAAATAGCATAATAAATATAACCAAAACAAAAAGGTTTCTCTACTAATTTTATCGAACCTTCCACAATTTTTTATGGGTATTCAAAATTGCATTATATTTATTAGTTAGTCATTGACACTACTTTTTTAGCCTGATATAGTATCTTCATTTAATTGTGCCTGGTTCAGTTTTTTATTTTGCATATTTTGGTTACAGTAGAATATCGCTTTATCATAAATCATAATAATCACTGTTAAAAACAGTCGTTCTATGAAATTACCTTAAAAAATTTTTAGGATTATTTTTATGGACAGGATTCGGGAAGATAGTACGGTAAAGGAAATTGCAGAAAAGTTTCCGGTGACCCGAAAGATATTTGACACCTATGGGATAATGTGTGGAGGTGATTCGCTTCCGGACAAACCTATTTCTTTTTTCGCCAAGATGCACAACGTCAATCCGTCAACACTGATCGAGGACCTGCAAAACCTTATTGACGGCAAAGAAGTAGAAAATGATGCTGTGTCTTTAATCAAACCACAAACAGAGCATATCTATGAATTTTTTATAAAAACATCAATTATCATCGTGCTTTCCACTGGTTGTCTGTATGGAGCTGCAATGTTAGCATACATGGCATATAAGAGATCGTTCCTCTCAGTTCCCTGGGTGTTACTGGAAACACACGGAGATACGCAAGTTTATGGATGGGTGGGATTATTCATAATGGGCCTTTCATTTTTTGCTTTGCCAAAGTTTTGGAATACGATTTTGTATAGTACGCAACTGGCGTACAAATCTTTTTTTTTAATGGTACTAGGGATTTTATTATCTTTTGTTTTCAAAACAATTTCTTATTATTCCGGGGGGCTTTTCTTAAAAATTCCGGTATTTGCGGGATTGTCACTGCAAACGGCTTCTATTGCTATTTTTATGTATGTTTTATGCAGAACATATTTTTCTTCAGAAAAACGTGACTATGAAGTTTATGAAGGTTTCATACTATCGAGTTTTCTATGGTTTCTTTTACAAGCGTTTGTTTTTACTGCCTTACATTTTCACTACTGCATAGTAGGTAACACAGAAATACCAGAATATTTTAAAGATCCTATCAGGCATATTCAAATTGTCGGTTTTTCTTGTTTGGTGATAATTGGTATTTTTACTAAAACGTTACCAATATTTCTCGGCATACAAGTCCCTAACAAAAGAAATAGCGTATATGTGTTGTATCTGCTAAATCTCTCAATAGCGTTAAGGGTCTTCTCCGAATTTTACAAAGCCTATACCCCAAATCTTTACGGATTTTTTACCGCAATATCTTGTATTTCAGGACTTTTAGAAGCCCTCGGCGTTTTTCTATTTATTTATAATTTAAACTTATTCGATAAAAAGAAACTTGTTCAAAATAAGGTTAAACTCCCAACCGGTTTCAGAAAATACATTTGGGCAGCTTTATTCTGGTTATTTGTCTCTGAAAGTGCCTTTTTAACTTTTACCCTATATGAAACATTTGCAGGAGAAAAGGTTTCTCATGCCTTATTTGGAGCATATAGGCACGCAATTTTTGTAGGATTTATCAGTATGATGATTATCGGGTGCGCCTCTAAAATGATTCCGCTAAGCAAAGGAGTAAAACTGTTTAGCCCAAAATTACTGAATTTAACGTTTTTCCTCATCGTATTAGGTTGCGCATTCAGGGTTGTCGCCCAACCTGTTTCATTTCACCTCAATCCTCAATTTTATTTTTTGCTGGGACTCAGTGGTTTTATAGAATATGCCGCTATATTCTTTTTTGGTATTAATGTATTGAAAACACTGAAATCTAACCAGGAGGAAATTGCCGAACAAATAAACTCAGCAACTGCTGCTACGAATGTTTATCAATTGATCAGACAATATCCGCAAACATTAGACATTTTAATAGGATATGGTTTTAAACAGCTAAAAAATCCTGTGTTAAGAAATACCCTGGCAAGAACAATAAGCCTGGGACAAGCCGTCCAAATTGTACCGGTGAATCTTGAGGATTTGTTAAGGGATTTGAATGCTTCAATGAAGTGAGTGTTGTTTCACTCCAATAGTTTATCTTTCTAACAACGCCGGGCTGGCCTTTACCATATATTTTATACCGGAGACCACCGTAATAATCACCGTCAACCATAACAGAACAATGATTATGTTCTTTATACTTCCCACATGTTTTAAATAAGCGGAAAAAAGCAACATTAAACTGATAGTCAACGCCTGAACAAACATTTTCGCTTTCCCCCATAATGTAGCACCGAATTCAATGCCTCTTGCTTCAGAGTAACTTCTTATACTGCTGACAAAGAATTCTCTGGCAACAATCACTAATACCATCCAGGGGGGGATATTTTCATAGCCATGTTTTATCAGTAAAATGAAACCTCCACAAACAATAATTTTGTCCACAAAAGGATCGGCAATACGTCCAAAATCAGTCAAAAGACCTTTCTTCCTTGCAACATAACCGTCTAACCAATCTGTTAATGATGCTGCTAAAAAGGAGAGCAGGGAGAGTGCATAACAATGATAGGACAGGAAAATAAAGAATATAATAGCCAACAAGAGTCTGAATAATGTCAGGCTATTCGGAAGGTTAAATATGGTAGATTTTTGGAAACCCATAATCAATAACTCGCACCTAAATTAAACAAGTAGGGTAGGCGTTGTTCACGCCACCCTACAAATCTTCTGCAGGCATAGACAAACAAAATTTGCCCGTGCCACACAAACCCGCTTAAATAGTAATAAAAATCGCTTGTACAAACAGGTGATAGAAAATAATCAGGCCACCAGATCATAACCGTTTACATCCCTGATAACTACTTCTCTTATCTCACCCACTTTTATTTGTTTGTCATTTATAAATACTTTTCCATCTACTTCAGGTGCATCCCCGGACGTCCGCCCTATTAACATTCCGGAAACAACATCTTTTTCATCAACAATTACAGATGCCTTCTTTCCGATAAGATTTTTGTTATTTTCCCAAACAATTTCACGTTGTGCCAGCATTATTTCCTCTAACCGTTGTTGCTTCACTTTTTTGCCTATTTGTTTTTTAAACTTTGCCGCAGGCGTATTTTCTTCTTTAGAATATGCAAAAACCCCAAGCCTTTCAAATTTGGTTTTTTTAACAAATTCTAAAAGTTCCTGATATTGACCATCAGTTTCTCCGGGAAATCCAACAATTACCGAAGTCCTTAGAACTATGGCACGTATTAATCTTCTTAAATTATTTATCAGGGTCTCAATACTTTTACGGGTAGTGTTTCTGCCCATTTTCCCCAGTATAGTATCATTAATGTGCTGAATAGGCAAATCGATATATTTACAAATGGTATCCTGTTCGTTAATAGTATTAATTAATTCAGGATAAAAATGTCCAGGGTGTGTATATAACAATCGTATCCATTGAATACCTTCAATCGCTGCAATTTTTTCAAGTAATACATGCAACATCTGTTTCCCATATATATCTAAACCATATGAAGTAGTATCCTGCGAGATAATATTAATTTCTTTCACCCCTTCAGAAGCCATTTGCCTTGATTCTTCCATGATATTTTCAATAGATCTGCTCATAAAATTTCCCCGTATTCCCGGAATGGCGCAGTAAGTGCATCTATTGTCACAACCATCAGAAATCCTCAAATACGAATAATGTTTCGGGGTGAGTCTGATTCGATTCCTCCAGTCATCACTTTGATAAATAGTACTGTTATTCCCCCGGCGCATACCTGTTAAATGAGTTATTTTTTCAAAATCTTTTAACCCAACAACATCATCTATCTCCGGAATTTCATTTTTCAATTCAGCAGAATAACGCTGCGCCAGACAACCGGTAACAATCAGTTTTTTGCACTGCGCGTTTTCTTTGAGTTTTGCCATCTTAAAAATCATATCAATTGATTCTTTTTTTGAATCATCGATAAAACCACATGTATTTACAACAAGCACTTCAGCATCTTCCGGATATTGACAGATAGTACTGCCATTCGCTGCTATTCGCCCAAGCATTTCTTCTGCATCCACTAAATTTTTAGTGCATCCCAAATTAATTAATGCTACCGTTTTTGATTTGTTAGTCATCTTTATTTTCTTCTCTGTCCGCAGAAGATGTTTGTAAATCCCATTCATCTAATGTTAAATAAACTTCCCGAGCCTGACTGCCTTTATATTCCCCAACAATCCCTGCCTCCGCCATAAGCTCTATTAGCCTCGCGGCGCGGGAATACCCGATTTCCAATCTCCTTTGTAATAGAGATACAGAACCTCTTTGCGTTTCCAATATGATTCTCACTGCCGCATCAAACAGTGGTTCGTTCTTATCATTATCAGACATATCTTTCCATTTCTTCAATTCCTTGTTATATCTCGGTTCTGCATGCTTTCTAAGATAGTCAACAACATCTTTAACCTCCTCTTCGCTTACATAAGCTCCCTGAACGCGGACTAATTTGGAAGTTCCAGGCGGCGAAAAAAGCATGTCCCCGCTTCCCAATAACTTTTCAGCGCCATTTTGATCCAGTATTGTCCTAGAATCAACCTTTGAAGACACATAGAATGATATCCTTGAGGGCATATTTGATTTTATTAATCCGGTAATTACATCAACAGACGGTCTTTGTGTGGCAAGTATGAGGTGTATCCCGACAGCACGTGATTTTTGAGAAAGACGGATCACCGAAGATTCCACCTCTTTTGATGCAACCATCATTAAATCAGCCAGTTCGTCCACGACAATAACAATGTGTGGAAGGTGTAAAGGGATATCATCTAATTTAACGTCCTCTTCAGCATTTAATCGTTTTTTTATCTCAGATACAGATAATTTGTTATACCCACTGATGTTTTTAACACCTACGCTGGCAAGTAACGCGTATCGTTCTTCCATCTTATTCACCGCCCACTCAAGTACCGCAGCCGCCTTTTTCATATCTGTAACAACAGGGCTTATCAGGTGAGGAATTTCAGCGAACAATGAAAATTCAACCATTTTTGGATCTACCAACAGTAGCTGAACTTCACTTGGGAATCGGGTATACAAAATACTTAATATAATGGAATTCAGGCATATGGACTTCCCTGACCCGGTTGTACCGGCAATTAACAGATGCGGCATGGATGCCAAATCGGAGATAAGAGGTTTTCCGGCCACGTCTTTCCCTATTAAAAGCGGAATGGCCATCTTTTTTTTCGCTTCATCAGCGACTTCCAGCAATTCCCTCAAAGTTACCTTCCTTCTATGTGCATTCGGGACTTCAATACCAATAGAAGACCTTCCTTCCAATGGCGCCACAATCCGTACACTTAGCGCTTTCAATGCAATTGCAAGGTCGTCAGAAAGCGCTATTACCTTTCCAACTTTCGTACCCGGGGCTAATTCTATTTCGTACATTGTAACGACAGGACCTGTTTGTAAATCAACGATTTCAGAGTTTACATTGAATTGTGCAAGTGTGTCTCTTAATACATGCGCCCCCTGTGTAATATGATCTAAATCATCCTTGTGATGTCTTGCCGAAGGTTTTTCCAACAACTCAACTGACGGCAATTTATAACTATTCTCTCCATTGGCCTTAGTTAACGAAGGGGAAATATCAGTCTCGCCGCCTTCTTTGTATTTTCTCTCACCAAGGGATTCATTTATATCTTTCTTTATCTGCAGTTCATACCCTATTTCACATTCTTTTCCCTTCGATATTTCCCCAACATTCAGAAGCTTATTCTCCATTTTCTTTGGTGGCGATATCATTACAGAAGTATTATTTTTCTCTTTTTTCAAAAGGGTTTTCCTTCCCTCTTCCGTTTCCGGTTTTGTTTTCGGGGAACGTATAAATAAAGAAAATGGCGTTCGATTTGCCAAAAGCATTATTGAAATCACCATACCGGATACTAAAATGATGGTAGTGCCGGTAATATTAAAGTATGTACATAGCCTTGAGGTAATTACCAGACCAAATATGCCTCCCAAATTCATGGATAAAAGAGATTGTTTAAAAGTGCATACTGCAAGTGTTAAGAGTGGTGACAAGGTGAAAATTAAAAGAAAGGCTCCCAACAACTTTACACAGAAGTATTTTATCGTCCCACCGAAAAAAAACTGCAAACTAAACCATCCAAGAATAATTACTATTACATATGAAGCCTTGCCTAAGGTTTCCATGGCATATCCGGAAATTTGTGCGCCGGCTATACCACAAATATTAGCTATTGGGATGTTAGGAGGATAGTCTGCGAATGGCGGGTCATTATGAGAATAACTAATAAAACTTAATAAGATGAATAACTTCGAGGCTAAAAAAGAAATCGCAATGACGCGACGTAAGCAAATAGAAAGCATTTTATTACCATGATTATTGTTTTTTTAGTACCTGATAATTTCGGAAATTCTTTTAATTCTAAAAACGTAATAAATCGTTTGTTATTCCTGGCAGGGAGAGGGTACTCTGATTCCTCATTGTATTTCCCTTCAGTTGATATGAAAATTATTGAAAATAATTAATGTCCAGTGTGACCAAAACCCCCTTCTCCACGGTTTGATTCTTCTAACTGGTCTACTTCTATCAATTCTGCCCTCACTACTGGTTGAATTACCATTTGCGCAATCCTTAAACCACGTTTCACAACAAACGGTTCTTTTCCGAAATTACATAATATAATTCCGATTTCACCGCGGTAATCACTATCTATTGTGCCTGGAGTGTTTAAAAGTGTTAGACCATGCTTCAATGCCAAACCGCTTCTTGGTCTTAACTGTGCCTCATATCCAAAGGGCAATTCAATATATAGACCCGTAGGTACGAGTTTAATTTCGCTGTGTTTCAACATTAAATCGCTTTCAACGGCGGCATAAAGATCCATACCACTTGCCGCATCACTCATGTATTGCGGCAATGGCAAGTCATCCGTTCCCTGTTTTCTCTTTAATTTTACCCTGACCGTTTTCACAGCATTTATTTGTTTTTAAGTGTTTCTAATATTACAGAAACTATCACTTCGTTTGAAGCGAGCCTTCCCTTTCCCATCTTCCCTGTACACAAACGACCTTCTTCCGGTTCGATAATTATATAACCATGCTCTTTTAACTTTTTAATATTTTGCTGCACTATTGGGTTTAAATACATGCTATCATTCATTGCCGGAGCGATAATTACAGGGGTTTTCGCGGCCATAACCGTACAGGTTAATGCATCATCAGCAATTCCGGCAGCCACTTTTCCAATAAAATTTGCCGTAGCGGGAGCTACTACAATTAAATCTGCTCTCTCCGCCAGAGATACATGACTAGGATTATAATTTTCATTTTCGACAAATAAATCTGTAATGACATTTTTTTGGGAAATTGAACGAAACGTTACCGGATGCACAAAACGCTGCGCATTAGACGTCATTACCACAAACACGCTGCTGCCTCTTTTGACCAAACCCGATACAATTTCAACCGCCTTATAAGCAGCAATGCTTCCTGTCACCCCAACAACTATACAATTGTGCATAATTACGCTATATTCAGAATGTTACGAATTGCACTTACGGTTGCGTCCAAGTCATCATTCACAACGCAATAGTCATATTTATCTTTGTATTCCAATTCTTTTTCCGCCATTTTAAGGCGATTCACCAGATCTTGTGCTTTATCAGTATTTCTGTTAATCAGGCGTTGGCTCAAGGTTACATTATCCGGCGGCAATAAGAAAATCAAAATGGCGTCAGGAAATTTTTCTTTTATTTGCAAAGCCCCCTGCACATCGATTTCCAAAAGATAAAAAATGTCCTTTTTGGTTGCATCTTGCAGTGGTTTTAGAGGTGTGCCGTAATGGTAGCCGCAATATTCTGCATATTCGGCAAATTCACCATTTTTGATCATTTCCATAAACTTATCTTTAGAAACAAAATGATACGATTCGCCGTCTTTTTCGTTGTTTCTGGGTGAGCGTGTTGTTACCGAAATTGATTCTTCGACATGAGCCTGTTGCTTCAATATTTTGCAAACCGTTGTTTTGCCAGACCCTGAAGGCCCTGAAATAATTACAATTTTCCCCATTAAAATATGCTTATGCCGGCAAACAGGTTAAAATATTTATTGTTTCTCATTATAACAATTCCCTTATTCAATATTAAATGCCTGCTCACGGATTTTCTCAATTTCCATTTTAATATCAATAAGATCTTTCAACAATACGGTATCGTTAGCTTTAGAACACATCGTATTTGTCTCACGAAACATTTCCTGAATAATAAAATCAAGTTTCCTGCCAATAGATTCATTAGAATCTAATGTCTCCTGCAACTGATGTATATGACTTTTAAGTCTGTTTATTTCTTCCGCAATATCGCTTCTCTCTGCAAATATGGCGACTTCACGACATAAATTACTATCTGTAAGTTCAACGTTGGTTTCAGAAAGCAGGAATGCTACCCTACTGCGCAGCCGTTTTGCATATTCCTGAATTATTAATGGTAATCGTTCCTCAAATTTATCCATCATTGACACGATAAAATCTTTTCTCTGTAATATATCTTTTTTTATATGCGTCCCTTCGGTTATACGCATTTCTGATAATTTTTCCAGAGCCTCGTCAATAAGAGTATGACAAATACTCAATAACGATTCAGCGTCATTCGCATCATCCTTGTTTTTTTGTAAAACTCCAGGCAATTGTACTAACGAATTGATTGAAATTTCCTCAGCACATTTGATTTTTCCTTTAAGCTCGCTTATTAAACGATAATACTCCTCTATCTTCTCCGTATTTAATGTAAAATCATTTTCTTGCCGAAACGATTTATAGTTCAGCGATAAAACAACAGAACCCCGAACAATTTTTTTCCTTATAGCCCGATCAAACTCACTTTCAAAAGACTGAAATTGTTCCGGCAAACGTGTATTTATTTTTAAGAATTTATTGTTCTCGGAGCGGATTTCCACACGCATCGAACCCCTATCATCATTGTATTCAGCAATTCCAAATCCAGTCATACTCTTAAGCATAATAAGGCTCCATTTATATACTAACGGACACTCAGACTATCTTTTATTTGCATTTTCGTTTCATCACCATCTTAAATAATTGCTTATTTAACATTGCTTTGCTTTACGGTAAAACCATCCATTTATTAACAAAGAGACTTTTCGGTACATCCTTAGCCCGGCATTATCAACATTATTCTCGTCTTCATACGTGCATTAACTAATGATCATGATCACAATCTTCACCGTGTTCATGTTCCTGTTGTTCCTGATGTTCCTGATGTTCATGTGTCATCATTGTTCCTAAATCTCCGGTAGGCGAAGAAAGTTTAAACAAGAAAATTGTTGCAACAATAAAGGCGGCGCCAATCAGATAGGTAACTTGCGTAAGAAACGAGCTTGTTCTTGTGCCAAAAGCCGACTGATCGCCCAAACCTCCAATAGCAGCCAACCCCCCTCCTTTTCCGGACTGCAATAATATTGCACCTATTAAAAATACGCATAAAATTGGCAATGTTATTTTCAATGCAACAATCCAATTTAAAAAAAAGAATGCATTCAGAATGCCAAAGATAACAACAATAGCAAGCCCCCATTTAAACGCCTTTTCCGCCTTAATCATCTGACTCTCCTACCTATTCATATAAAAATCACACTATCAAACTAAAAATCAACACCCTGTACAACTTCAATAATTGTCAAAAAAGATTCTAATTCAAGGCTGGCGCCGCCAACCAAAAGACCGTCAATTTCCGGCTGATGTATCAATGCTCCCGTATTATCTGCTTTTACACTCCCTCCATAGATAATACTCAACTTCTTTGCAATATCTTTACCATAGTATTCAGATAAAATAGTCCTGATAAAGGAATGAACTTCGTTTGCCTGTTCAGGAGAAGCCGTTCTGCCTGTGCCAATAGCCCAAACCGGCTCATACGCAATGATAATGCATTTTATTACTTCAATGCCAACACCACGCAATCCATTTTTAAGCTGCCGAAGAACGACATCTTTTGTATTCCCGGCCTCTCGTTCTTCCAACGTCTCGCCAACACAAAGTATTGGAACCAATTCAAAGGATATGGCTTTTTTGATTTTATCATTTATGAAAAAATCGTCTTCTCCAAAAATATGTCTTCTCTCTGAATGGCCAACAAGTACATGAGAACACCCGACTTCCTTTAACATTGGAGCGGCAATTTCACCTGTAAATGCACCATTGGCTTCACTGTGCATATTTTGAGCTGAAACGCAAATCGTACTACCCTCCAAAACGGCACAAATATCTTTGAGGAAAACATAAGGCGGACAAATACCGCATACAATCCCGGTTTTCCCCTCTATCGCCGCTTTTAAAGACCTGGCATATTGAACCCCCTCTTTTAGGGATTTATTCATTTTCCAATTGCCCAGAATAATCGGTCTTTTTTTTTGGTTGTCCGAATTCAATACCCCTTAATCTCCCTTTGGAAAAGAGCCGAGAATCTTTACATCAAAACATTTTTTTGATATCTCTTCAAGTGCTTTTTGAACATTCTGGTCTGATACATGTCCATCAAAATCCAAATAAAAGCAATATTCCCATGCCTTTTTCCGCGTAGGCAGGGATTCTATATTCGTGAGATTGATGTTGTACGATTTAAATGGCCCTAAAATTTCTACCAATGCCCCGGAACGATTTTTAACGTAGCACATTATCGCTGTTTTGTCCTTTCCGCTGGGGCCGCTATACTCTTTGCCGAGGATAAAAAACCTTGTCGTATTACTAGGGTCGTCTTCAATATTTTCAAAAAGAATTTTTAGTCCATATTTGTGAGAAATCTCAGAATTGCCAATCACGGCAAAACACCTGCCTTCATCCGACTTTTGAGCATCTGCGACTATTCTTGCAGCCTCAGCGCTACTACTTACCTCAACAAGTTCAATGCAAGGAAGGTTCACCGCCAGCCAATTTTTACACTGTGTTAATATTTGTGGTTTCGAAAATACCTTTTTAATTTCTTCTTTTTTGCAATTTGCCATCAAATAATGATGGATTGGCAAAATTATTTCAGAACACACCTTTACGTCATGTTTTACAAACATGTTCAATGTTTCACGAATGCCACCCTCAATGGTATTTTCAACGGGAACAATGCCATAATCACATCTATTGACGGCTACATCCCTGAAAACACACTCTATTCCTCTTGCCGGTATGTACTCTACAGATGAACCAAATTTCTGTTTTGCGGCAAAATAACTAAACGTTCCTTCAGGACCGAGATAAGAAACCTTAATAGCCTTCTCTAACACCAAAGAACCTGCCATTAATTCACGGTATATAGCTTTTAAACATTCATTAGATAACGGCCCCTTATTTTTTGATGTAATTCGTAAGTAAACTTCCTGCTCTCTATTAGGAACGTAAACCTGTGAACGATTTTGTTGTTTAATTTCCCCAATCTTTAAAACAAATTTTGCCCTTTCGTTGAGTAAATCTACAATCTTATCATCAATTATGTCAATTTCGTTCCTTAAATCATCGATACTCATGTCTATTTTAACCCGTCAGCAAATAGTAATTATTTAAGGTTAGTCGTTGATAACAAAGCATTTATAGGTAAAATTTCAACTAAATTTATCACAATTCCTCAAGAGAGTCAATAAAATTAAGTCATTTAAAGTTTTTTTAATTGACTGTGGACGAAACATTGTTAAAATCAGTAAAATAAAATTTATTTTTGCTCTAATATTTTGCATTTAGGCATGTTATGATGTAAAACGATAACGATGCCATCGTTCTTTGAAATACTATTTTTATGATTGATTTATTATTTTCCTACATGAGCTTCAATATCATTATCTTACGTTTTTAACTATTTGTATTATATGAATTTATATTAACCTGTTCAGAAAGGATTGTATACTTATGGCAGTAGGAAAAATAGGCAACTCTCCGCAAAGGATTGGGGT
>Ga0154756_1288_pt1 | contig 15674 bp, 13 predicted proteins | sample Rifle2008BG16ft_FD_105764 | JGI IMG/M metagenome (GOLD analysis project Ga0154756, IMG submission 105764) | Planctomycetes bacterium RBG_16_41_13
ACCTATCACAAAATCATCCAGCAAGAGACCCTTGTTTAGCCCCAGCGCCTTCCTCCCCGTATACGCACCCTTCTCCTCAACAACAACGGGCTTTTCGGGCAACACGATCTCTTTCTCCTGCTTGTTGTCCAGTATAAACCGTACGTCAAGATCGCTCCTCTTCAGAAACCGCCCTATGTCCTCTTTCAACAAACCGGAAAAATTCTCCTGCAGCCACATCTGGGTAAATATGTTCGGAACGGCAATGCTTGCGTAAGCATCACCTATTGACTCAAGACGGGTATTCTTGAACCACAGATTGAATCGTAATGGGCCTAATTTCTCCCTGACATTCTCAAGAATATCATCCCATATCTTTGAACAAGGTTCCATTGTGATTCCTAATTTTTTGCTGCTTGTTTTGGTTGGATTGTGAATACGCAATCGTACGCGAAGGATTGAGATAGTATCAGAAGAGTTTTTATGTGTCAAAAAAAAACCGGCACTTTTTTTACCCAAAATTTTTGGCATACCACTGAAACGAATGCAACCCTTGCAGGTATCACATAGTTAAAAAAAATGACCGCTTCTTCAAAAAGATGAAAATAATTTTTTTTCTCCCGCCTCCCCGCCACACTTTTTTACCGCCGTTGTATTTCAGGTTTCATAAGTCGTATCAGCACATCATATTACCGATGCCTTGCCTTCGCAACATCCATTTGCCCCGCAATTCGCTCAGCAGGTTATCCCTCACACAGTTACTGTTCTTTACTCTCTCAAGTCGGGAAATTGATTGTGGATAATATGTCAGTTGCTTTCCCCTCCCCTTTGTATGGTTTCTTCTCGTTAATACCTTATTTGTAAGACAATGCACCATTTCTTATTTCTTCAGACAATCACCTCTCCACATGTGTTTATTGCCTGTGCATCGTTTTGTAAATAACCTGGTTTTCTTCTTCTCTCTAATCAATCGTAGATTTATTTTTCTCACTAGTTTTCACAATAAAAAATATATCCTTTAAAATAGAGCGTCTTGAGGTTAGAATATTTCTTTCTATAAAAAACTTTTATACGCTGTTTTAAAAACGCCCTCTATTCCCTGGTATACTAAACCTAAACCACATCATGTTTATACGTAAATTATCATACTTATCATTACTCTTTTGCATTTTCATTATCGGTTGCGGCAATAAAGCAGACTCGTTTAATAAAAAAGGTCTTTCTTTTTTTGAACAAAAAAAATACGATGAAGCAATTGATGCATTTAAAAAGGCATTGGAAATAAATACGAATCACTATGATGCCCATTATGGTTTAGGCGTGGTCTATTATGCAAAAGGAATGATAGACGAGTCGCTAACAGAACTAAAACGCGCCGTTGAACTTAATCCGGAAGAGCCAAAGGCTCGCTATAACATTGCGTTTGCATATATGGCAAAGCAAATGGCCATGGAGGCAATACAAGAATATAAAACGGCCATTGATTTATTTTCCTTGAAAAAAGACGTCAAAAAAGAAGCGGAGGCGCACCTTTACTTGTCGGTTGCCTATAGCCTGATGGAAAATCATGATGAAGCGCTTTTGGCATGTAAAAAAGCAATAGAGCTTAATCCGGAACTGGAAGACGGACACTATTTCATGGGCGTCTGCTATTACAAAAATAATATGTATGATGAAGCAATCGCTGCGCTAAAAAAAACAATAGTGCTGAATCCTAAAGCAGAAAAAGCACATAGTGTTCTGCATGTAATTTATGATAAACTTGGAATGGTTGAAGAGGCAACAAGAGAAAGGTTTATCTTGCAACAGTTTACTCAGGAAAGAAGGAATCGAAATTAGTCTCACAGCACAGCAAAACCGCAACGAAATAGAACCACCCCTCTTTTCCCTCCTTCACAAGGAGGAGATGCAAAACCCCTACAAAAAAGAATTTTTTATAGAATAATACGATAGTATTACGTTTATAAACCGTTTATTTAATTATCTGTTTATTCAACGATTGTGTGGAGGATAAATGACGTGGAAAAGGATGTTGCACGGGTCGTAATCAGCGAGAAACAAATTAAGGAGAAATTAGTCGAATTATCAAATACTTTGATTAATGCTTATCAAAATAAAGAATGGACGATTATTGCAATACTTAACGGAAGTCTCGTATTTCTTGCAGATTTGATTCGCCATATTCCTTTTTCAATAAGATTGGATACCATAGACGCCTCAAGTTATGGTGATTCGACTATATCGAAAGGGGAGGTCAATATTATACACAATTTTAAAATTGATATTGAAGGCAAACATGTTTTAGTAATAGATGACATTGTTGATACAGGCAATACATTGAAAAAAGTTTTAGCAGATATTAAAAAATATGCCCCCGCTTCCTTGAAAAGCTGTGTGCTTTTAAGCCGTGGCGGAAGACGTCAAAATAAAATTAAACCTGATTATTGTTGTTTTAATGTGGGAGATGATTTTGTTGTTGGTTATGGCCTGGATTACAATAACAAATATAGAAATTTGCCCTATATAGCAGTACTCAAAGACGAGTGCTATCGCAGAAACGGCTGTCCTTAGAGCTTGTATCATAAGTATATTGCCTGAATTCCGCCTCCTGCGTAATTTCACGGACAAACAAGTTTGTCCGTGCCACCCATCATACCGGTATTAAGATGTTATATTAGATTTCTCTAAAGACAGATGCGTTTAGCTATACCTCTTGCATAAGATGCCATTATATACCATGGGCGACAAAAATACCTGCCATCGCACAAAGAAAATAATGTTGCTGTTTCCACCGGATTGGTTTCCTTCTGAACCATATTTAAGCCTTCCCTCTCTTACTGCTGTTTTGCGGTCTGCAGGCCATCTTGTCGTTCAAAAAGATATAAATCTTGAGATGTATGACTGGTTTTTCAGCAGTAACGGTCTTCAACTTGTTTTTGAAAAAGTGCCGAAACAATTAGAACGATTGAAAAATAAGTCGGCGTTATTCGGATTGGATAATAATGACAGGTCACTTAAACAGGCGTTAACAGGTTGTACAAAAGCCCGTATTAATGAATTGTCGCAACATGCTGAAGAAGCAAAAAAGATCGTAACTTCCCCGGATTTTTTTGATGTTAAAAAACTTGAATGGGCTATCAATATTTTCCACGAAGTGACTTCTGTAATCTCACTTGTATACGCCCCTGCAATTATTCGCCTGCCACCAATGGAAACAACACTACCCTATAACACTTTTATTTCCACAGAGCTTCTGAAGGCAATAAAAGATGCTCAGGTAAACGTTTACAGGGATGTTTATAAGCAGATTTTGCATCCGTCTATACACGCAGAAAATCCGGACATTATTGGAATTTCAATCGTTCTAAAGCAGCAGCTTATATCTTCATTGACTTTTTGTTCACTTATCAAAGAAGATTTTCCACATATTCACATCACCATTGGCGGAAATACGGTAACGCGGCTTCGTGATATATTGCCGGAAAAGCCTGATCTGTTTGCTGTTTTCGATAGCGCCATAGTCTTTGAAGGAGAAACCGCGTTGCTTAAGCTTGTTGAAACACTCGGTACTACGCGAAATCTTGCAACCGTTCCAAACGTAATATTCAGAGATGCGTCAGGCATACATACTTCTCCATTAATAATGGCAGAAGATGTAACAAGACTGCCTATTCCTGATTTCGATGGTTTGCCATTAGAGAAATATTTTGTCCCTGAATTAATCCTCCCTTACGTTGCCACGAGGGGCTGTTATTGGGGGCGTTGTAAATTCTGTGATCATGGGGAGGGATATACCGCCGGCTACAGGGCAAAAAAGATCAGCCAGATTATTGATGATATCCATTATCTTCAAAACAAGTATCACACGCATAATTTTCACTTTCCCGACGAATCATACCCTCCGGCTTTATTTAAAAAACTCTCTTATGCATTGATAAAAAACAACATGAACATTGCATGGATGACCCATTTAAGATTTGAAAATAGTTTAACAAATGAAGAAATCTGGGAAACTGCTGCAAATGCCGGTTGCAAGTACTTACATTTAGGCTTTGAGTCAGGAAGCGAACGGATATTAAAACGAATGGATAAGTCAACAACCACAAATATTATGAGCAAAATGCTTAAAATCTCTTCTAACGCCGGCATATGGAACCATGTAATGGGCTTTTTCGGTTTTCCGGGAGAGTCCTATGAAGACGCACAACAAACAATACAATTTCTGGAGGAAAATAAAGAATTTGTACATTCGATAGGATTCGGCACATTTGATCTTTGCAAGTATGCGCCAGTGACCAAAGAAAATGATACCTTTGGCATTACCTACTACAAGAATCCGGAATGGGATCTTGCGTTAAATTATTATTACACGGTTGACGAAGGACTTGGTATTGAAGATGCAGAAAAATTACTAGAAGCATTTGAAAAGAACCACTATGAAGGGTGGGATTTAAGGATATTTATCAGAGAATATGTATTTTTATATGTTATACATTACGGGACAAACCGAATTCACTCACTACGCCGCCATCCTCAAAACGCTGATGTTTAGCGCCTTCCTGCAAACACGGCTTTTTTAACATATACTCACTCAAGAGATGCATAATTTGTGATTTATAGACAATGTAGTACAAGCCCAACACGGACAAACAGAGTTTGTCCGTGCCACCCTACTATCAATTTAAAATTTACATTTTATGGGCTTTTTGGCTATACTTCATTGCCTGCGCAATTCAGCACCTAGTTTTTTATATAAAGCATCAAGTATCACCTCCGAAGCGTTATCAACTTCCTCGCTTTTTAGTGTCCTTTCATGCGATTGAAAACAAAGATTAAACGCAATGCTTTTTTTACCTTCGGGAATTTGTTTTCCCCGGTATATATCAAAATAATTTACTTCTTTTACGATGGAAATCTTTCCACCATTAATGCAATCTTCTATGGACGCCCACGTTTTTTCTTCATCAACAACTATCGCAAAATCCCTCTTAATCATTGGATAAGGAGAAGGTTCGCAATATTTTTTATCAAAATGAGCTTTTTCAACCAAGGCATCTACGTCCAGCTCTATCAGGGTACACAACGTTTTAAAGCCTAATTCCTTACTTGCCTCACCAATATAGCCAAGGGTTTTGCCGTCCATTAAAATTTTCGCTGCCTTTTCATTATTAAATAACCTCGTTTTTTCATGGAACGTTACCCACTCACATTTTTCATGTATTTCAAGATTTTTTAAAAGTGATTGAACAATCCCTTTTCCCTCAAAAAACCCTGCGGAATCTAATAGCGACAAACAGACCTTTTCGTGTGGTAATTTTTCTCCTTTAAGATAAATTTTTGCAATTTCAAAGAGTTTTACCTTCTCGCACCCATGATTTGCATTATGTATCTTGACTTTTGCCAGGCTGGGCAATAACGAGGTACGTAAGATACTTTCCTCCTGCCGCAAAGGATTTGCTATTTCAACAACATCTTCACCCGACCAGAGATTCACTCCCTTCAAAAAAGCATGATTAACGATACTAAATGTCTTCGTCTCATAAAATCCTAATCCTGTTAAATTATTGCGAATAAGATTTTCTACAATCTCGTATTTACTCTTTTTACTGCCGCGAATACCTATTGCTGTTTTGGCAGGAATATTATTATAGTCATAAATCCTGCTCACTTCTTCTATAAGATCAATTTCACGTGACACATCACCACGAAAACCTGGAATTTCAACATCAATAAAGGTATCAGCACAATTAAGAATTTTAAACTGCAAACTCCTTAGAATATCCAGTATTACGTCTCTGTTTATATCCACTCCCAAAATCTTTTTTACTCTTTCTATACGAAGCACTACCTTTTTCGCTTCATTTCGATTTGCACTAACATCTATAATATCTTTGCACATTTCACCGCCTGCATGCTCAATGATTAGTTTTGCGGCCCTTTTTGACGCAAAATCCAAGCCCAATGGGTCAACACCTCTTTCAAAACGGCAGGAAGAATCAGAAACAATTCCCAACGTTTTGGAAGTACGCCGCACCTGTCTCGGCTCAAATTGGGCGCATTCAATAAGAATATTTCTTGTAGCATCTGTTACCTCCGTTTCCTTTTCCCCCATTACGCCGGCTATTGCGATCGGCCTCTTTTCATCAGCAATAACAAGCATGTCATGAAATAGTACACGTCTGGCGCCATTAATTGCAACGATCTCCTCTCCGCTCTCAGCCTTCCTTACATGTATTTGTCCGCCTGACACCGTATCCAAATCAAATGCGTGAAGGGGCTGTCCCGACTCCATCATTACATAGTTTGTTATGTCCACAACATTATTAACAGGGCGAAGTCCAATGCATTTCAGTCTTTTCTGCAACCACTCCGGAGATGGTTTCACCGTTATATTACGTATCACACGAGCTGTATACTGTGAGCACAGCAACGGCTCTTTAACTTCTACTTTAACATTCTGAGAGATATCACCATCACCTTCGCGGGAAATATCTGTGCATGGCAATTGCAATTTTCCTTTTGTAATAGCCGCCACTTCTCTTGCAATGCCGATAATTCCCATGCAATCAGAACGATTAGCCGTAACTTCGAGGTCAATGCAGTAGTCATCCTCAAAAGGTTCAATGCTTGCCGCCACCAATCCGGCGCCGGTCAATTTATCTGCAAGCATTTTGGGAGACAAATCAAAGCAAACGTACTCTTTTAACCAACTATAGCTAATCTTCATAACACTTTTTTCTCATTTTAATCTTATAAAAACACGAAGAGGGCACTTTTACCATTCCTGTATATTCCCCTCATAAAACCATACTAAATCCTATTCAAAATTGAGAAAGAAAACGCATATCATTTTCATAAAACAAACGTATATCATTTATGCCATACTTTAACATGGCGACCCTTTCCACTCCCAACCCAAACGCAAAACCAGTATATTTTTCTGCATCATAATGAACGGCTTCAAACACATTAGGGTCAACCATTCCTGCCCCTAAGATTTCCACCCATCCGCTATATGAGCATACGCTGCATCCTTTGCCACTGCATAGAGAACAGGAAATATCCACTTCGGCGCTAGGTTCCGTAAAAGGAAAGAATGAAGGGCGGAGCCTCATTTGAACATTTTGTCCAAAATAAGATTTTATAAATTGGTTCAGCGTGCCTTTCAGGTCGGCAAAGCTTACGCTTTCATCTACCAACAAGCCTTCCACCTGGTGAAACATAAAAGAATGACGCGCATCTACCGTGTCCGGTCGGTAAACGACGCCAGGCGCAATGATACGAACCGGCGGTTTTTGCTTCTCCATAATGCGAATTTGAACGGTGGATGTTTGACTCCGCAACAATACATCTTCCTTAATATAGAACGTATCAAAATCCGTTCGGGAAGGATGGTCGGAAGGAATGTTCAGTGCATCAAAGTTATAATACTCCAACTCCACTTCCGGTCCGTAAGCAACCTCAAACCCCAATCTGGCAAAAACGTCCTTGATATCATCGATTGTTTGGGTGATAGGGTGCTTTTTGCCTACATCCGTCGGCTTTCCCGGCAATGTAACATCAAAAAACTCTTTCTGGTTTGCAGGTTTTTTATCCAAAGACAAGCTGTGTATTAAATCGGTAAGCGTCCTGCAAATTTCATCTTTTAAAGCATTAACCTGTTTTCCATAAGAGGCGCGTTTATCCACAGGTAGTTTTGGTATGACTTTCATCAATTCACTGACTATCCCCGTCCTGCCAATATATTTCACACTAAGCTGCTCTGCCTCTTGCCGTGTTTTTATCTTGCCAACTTCATTATGAAACATTTTTTGAGCATCTTGTATTTTTTCCGGCATAATGAATAATTTCCTAATGTTTATAAAAAACACAGGCACGCCCATTCATTGTATTTTGCAAGGAATAAGCGTGCCTTATTTATACTAATTTCTGTTGTAATGTGGAAGAAATGTTTCCTGGAGTTATAATGGGCGGTTTTAAACCGTGAATGTATGGGAAAATTATAGAGACGCCCCTACTTTTCCTTTTACCATCTCCACTAAATTAGCAAAGGCAGGTTTATCATTAACCGCCATCTCTGCCAACATCTTCCTGTTTATATCCAATTTCGCAACCGTTAACCCGCGGATAAAACGGCTGTATGAAATCCCATGCTCACGGACAGCAGCATTAATTCTTGTAATCCAGAGACTCCGAAACTCCCTCTTCCTTGTTTTTCTATCCCTGAAAGAATATGCCATCGCGCGAATATACGTCTCAATGGCTTTTTTATATAAATTACCCCTGCCTCCCCAGTATCCCTTTGTCTTTTTTAACAGCCTCTTTCTGGATCTTTTTTTTGCACTTCCATTTGTAGCTCTCATATTACTTCTCTTTCAAAAAAAACAATAAAACGTGTAATTTATTCTTCTAACATTGCTCTCTTTATATTCTTGCTAAAACCCGGAGATGCTTCAATCTTCTTTCTTAGCCGCTGTTTTCTTCTTCCCGATTTTCCAGACATTAAGTGGCTCTTCCCGGCTTTTGACCTTTTTACTTTACCATTTGCAGTAATTTTCACCCTTTTTTTAAGGCCTTTGTGTGGTTTTAATTTTGGCATGTGTGCTTTCCCCCATCAAATACTAAAAATCCCATTCTTCTCTATTAAAGTTTTTTTAACACTTTAGTTTTTTGAAAAATCACAAAAAAAATGTTGTAGCTACGGACAATATGTTTCCCCGTACAAAATATACCTCTGCCTGCGCGTAGCAACCTGTCAAGGTTAAGCCAAATATGCACATCGGGAACTCCCTATTTGTGAACCCCCGCACTATACACTCTTTTTTATTTTACTTAGGAGATAAAATAATCCCCATCCTTCTCTCATCAGAAATGCGATCTTTCTCTACCTTGGCAATATCTTCCAGTTCTACGGCAAATTGATTTAAAACACTATCACCCATATCGGAATGAGCCCGTTCACGCCCTTTAAAAAGCATCATCACAAGCACCCGATCTTTATTTTCTAAAAATTTGCGTGCCTGCCGGATTTTTGTCTGTATATCGTGTTCACCTGTTTTGGGTCTGATTCTTAATTCCTTCAACTGAACCACTCGCTGTTTTTGCGTTTTCTTCTTCTTTTGCTTATATTTAAATTTGCCGTAATTCATGAGCCGGCAAACAGGAGGGTCTGCTTCAGGAGCAACCTCTACCAAGTCCATCTCCACACTTTTTGCCCGTCCAAGCGCTTCATCTATGCTGACGATCCCAACTTGCTCGCTATTTTCGTCAATCAGCCTCACTTTTTGAACACGGATGCGCTCGTTAATCCTTAATATCTGTGAAATATATGTTCTCCTCCATAATTAAGATTACTTTTTCCCCCGTACCTCCTCCTCAACCTTGCTGATAAAGTCTCGAACAGGAAGCACCCCTTCATCCCCGTTCTTCCTGCTGCGAACAGCCACTAATCCTTCTTCCATTTCTTTATTGCCAACAATCAATAAGTAAGGGATTTTCTGTAACGTGCCTTCTCTTATTTTATAACCAATTTTGTTGTTACCAATATCGCATTCTACCCGAAAATTCTTTAAAAGCAACTCAGTTTGCAATTTCTTCGCATAATCTAACTGGGCGTCTGTTATCGGTAATATTCTCATTTGTATCGGCGCAATCCACAGAGGAAAATCTCCTGCAAAATGTTCAATTAAGCAGCCAATAAATCGTTCCATCGCACCCATGACTGTACGATGGATCATCACAACCCTGTGATGATAACCATCGGAACCCACATAATTGACGTCAAATCTTTCCGGAAGATTAAAGTCTACCTGTATCGTAGGGCCTTGCCATCCTCTTCCGATAGCATCCTTTACCTTTATGTCAATTGCCGGACCATAAAATTTCGCCTCTCCTTCCATACGTGTGTATTGTAACCCTATTTTCTCAAGCGCAATTTTTAACGCATCTTCTGCATGATCCCATACATCATCCCTGCCAATATACTTTTCTTTTTCACCTTTCCCGCGGACACTCAATTCGATCTCATACTCATTAAACCCAAAACTCGACAGCATAAATTGCGCCAGCTTAATTACCTCTATAATTTCCTGTTCTAACTGATCAGGGGTACAAAATATGTGCGCATCGTCCTGGGTAAAACCCCGCACACGTAACAAACCATGCAATACACCGGATCTTTCATACCGGTATACCGTCCCCAATTCACCCCACCGCAACGGTAAATCACGATAACTGTGGAGCTTTGTTTTATATATAAGCACTGCAAAAGGGCAATTCATTGGTTTCAATATGTATTCGTGTCCATCGACATCGATAGGTGAATACATGCTCTCCCGGTAAAAATCCCAATGGCCGCTCGTCTTCCACAGATTGATCTTTGCTATGTGCGGGCTGTAAAGTATTTCGTACCCTCTCCTGAAATGTTCTTGTCTCCAAAAATCCTCAATGATACTTCTCATTCTAGCGCCTTTCGGGTGCCAGAAAGCAAGCCCCGCTCCGCCGTCTTCATGAAAACTGAAAAGATCCAAATCTTTGCCAATTTTCCGGTGATCACGCTTTTCAGCCTCCTCCAACATCTTTAAGTATTTTTTAAGATCCTCATTGGTAAAGAACGCTGTGCCATAAATACGCTGTAACATAGGATTCGTTTCTTTCCCACGCCAATAAGCGCCTGCAACACTGAGGAGTTTAAAAGATTTCACCCTGCCCGTCTTCTGAATATGAGGGCCACGACATAAGTCAACAAATTCATTTTGACGGTAGAAAGAAACGGTATCGTCCTCAATGTCTCTTATAAGTTCCACTTTATAAGGTTGCCCGCTTTTTTCCATTTCTTTTACAGCTAACTCCCGGGACACATCTGTTCTCTCAAAACGAATATCTTCCTTTATGATCTTTAACATTTCCTCTTCGATCTTTTTAAGATCTTCTGTGGTAAAATGGTGAGGACAATCAAAGTCATAATAAAATCCGTTTTCGATAGTAGGACCTATGCCAAGCTTTACCCCAGGAAAAAGTCTGCAAACCGCCTGCGCCATAATATGCGCTGTGCTGTGGCGGATTATTTCCAGGCCCTCCTGTGTTTCTTCCGTAATAACAGAAAGAGAAATATCATCTTTAATCGGATAATTAAGGTCTACCAGAACTCCGTCCGCCCTCGCAGCCAATGCGATCCCTCCCATCTTGCTGTTTATGTTACTTGCGACCTCACCAATAGTTGTATTATCTTCGAAATCCTTTTTAGTCCCGTCAGGTAATGTTACTTTAACCATAATTACATTATTTTCTATTTTATTTTGAAAGCAAAGAATTAACTTAATACATTACTAATAAAAATGTTACGATTACAACAAATGAAATAATACGTAAGCTATTAATATTTAACCCCTCACGGGGTTATTTTTCAAAAAACTAACGTGTTACAATAATAGTTACCCAATTTTAACGATTGCCAGTGCCATAGGTCGCAAAAACTTTTATAGTTTAATTGATTTCATATTTGGTTTTCAAGTGTTTTCTATTGTTTTATTTAACGCAAATGAATAATGCAGCGCTATTCTTACGCATTGATAGTATTTTAGTAATTTATCCCTTAAAAATAACGCAATGATGTAATACCTCAACAACATACCTGCTTGACACCTTCAGAGAAAAGAGAGTCTTTATTTATGCCAAATTTATGCCAAAAATATTCGACGCAGAACAATTATTCCTAAATTTTATGTATTGACACCGGCAGCATAATTTTAGCATAATCTCCCTTTTACTTTACACAAATAATGCATATCGCAACAAAGCTGCAACCAAAAAGAGTTTAACCACAAAGGGTACAAAGAATACAAAACGCAAAGGACACAAAGAAAAACTTACAAAAAAAGAAATTTTTACATGGTAATACTAATTAAGGAGAGATATTAAATGCAGGAACAAACGATTGGAATAATCGGTGGGAGCGGACTTTACAACATCGAAGGCATCACTGACGTAGAATCTTTGTCTCTTGATACTCCATTCGGCAAACCCTCCGATAATTTTACTTTAGGAATTTTAGAAGGGAAAAAGGTCGCCTTTTTACCACGACATGGAAAGGGACACACCATATTGCCTTCTGAACTCAATTTTAGGGCGAATATCTATGGAATGAAAAAGCTGGGCGTTGAGCATATTATTGCAGTAAGCGCTGTAGGAAGTATGAAAGAAGAAATAAAACCGTTAGATATCGTTATCCCTGACCAGTTTTTTGACAGAACCCGTGGCAGAATAAGTACTTTCTTTGGCAATGGCATTGTAGGTCATGTAAGTTTTGCCGATCCTGTTTGCAATAACCTTGCCACACTCTTATATGAATCAGCAAAATCCGTGAACGCCCAGGTACATAAAGGCGGCGCGTATTTATGCATGGAAGGACCCCTTTTTTCTACACGCGCAGAATCACATGTGTATCGCCAATGGGGTGTAAGTGTTATAGGCATGACTAATCTCCAGGAGGCAAAATTAGCCCGCGAAGCTGAAATATGTTACAGTACACTTGCAATGGCGACAGATTATGATTGCTGGCATGAGGAAGAAGAGTCCGTTACATTAGAAATGGTTATCTCAAATCTTAACAAAAATGCAGAAATGGCAAAAAAAATACTCAAAATAGCTATTCCCAAAATTAAGCAAAGCAGGACATGTATTTGTGCTACTGCGGCAAAGGATGCTATTGTTACCAATAAGGACATTGTTCCAGTAGAGACGAAAAAGAAATTAGAGGTTATTTTGGGCAAATATTTACGGTAGTGCAATATAAACATATCCCGGCTTGTCTTGTTACTGAGTGGGAGGAAAAAGGCCTGGGGTGTAACTTCTCAATAAGTTGAGGTTTTTATAATAATTTCTACCCTTCACAGTCCGCAGTCAGTAATCGGCAATCTGCCGACTGTAGATTGCCGATTGCCGGCTGTATAGTATTCCCCATTAGTAAAGGGAGCAAGGGGGGGGTACCTCAACTTATTGAGAAGTACCCTGGCGTGTTATTTACTCTTGAGCATAATCCCCACGCCGAATCTTCCCGTTGTCCCACCTTCTTTCCGGTGCGAATAAAAGAGAGCGTTATTACAAAAAGTACACATGCCTGCTATCTCTATATTTTTCTCCGGGATACCCATTTTTTTGAGTTGTAATTTATTTGTAGTCCATAAATCAAAATACCCCTTCCCATCATGTTTTTTATGGAATACAATCTCATTTTCCTCTTTTAAAACGCTGTTCGTCCTAAAGATTGTTTCTCTATCTACTATATAACAACACGGCCCTATCGAAGGGCCAATGCCTACAAGTAGGTCATTGGCCGAACAATCAAATTTTTCCTTAAGCAGCGTTACCATCTTTTGTGCTATCCGAAGGACCGTCCCCTTCCATCCGGCGTGAACTACTCCTATTATCTTTTTCTTCGCGTCAAAAAGAATAATAGGCACACAATCTGCCACGAGCACCATAAGGCAAATATTTTGAACAGAAGTTACCATTGCATCCGCCGCAGCTACTGCCGTTTTATAATCATTAGCACCACAACCACGACGGTTCTCAAATATAATCTCGATATTATCCGTATGTATCTGTTGTGATGTGGTAAAATTTTCCAAAAGAATATCCATTGAATTTGCCAGCCGTTTTCGATTTTCTACAACAGTATTCGAATCATCGCCTACGTGAAACCCTAAGTTTAGGGAATTATAAGGCTTATGACTATAACCATCCATCCTGGTAGTTATAAAATGGCTAATTTCGCTATATTCCAATAAATTCTGGAAAAAACACGCTGTTATTAACTTTGTTTTTCTTTCAATCATAAAAAAACCAGGTTAAAAATAGTTAAGGAAAAATGATAGTTTCGCCATTGTTTCCTGTTTTGGCAAAAACGAGACAGTATGTACAAATTGATTCAGTTTATTTACTTATTATAAACATTATTAATAAATAAGTGGAAAATAGATTTATCCTATTCATATTATTATACTTATAATATTATTTAAACACGTAATCCTAGCACTATACCGACATGTTATCAACAATTGTTTTAGGGGAAAATACTCTCACAGATTTTCTTTCTGTGGTTTTTCCGCCACCGTTAATAAAAAAAGTCTAAGACCTTTCCCTTATTTTCTCAGGCGCTTTTTGTATAATTGTGATCAGATGTATACTTACCACTGGCACACTTAGCCCGTGAATTTCTGAAACCTCACTTGGTTCGCCAAGCTCACCACTAAGGTGACGGAAAATGGCGTTACTTCTGGTACTTTGATAGGCGTGCGGTTCAACTCCTTTTTCGGTCTGTAACGAGGGGGCGCCAATTATAGCAAATCGGGGTCAAATTCCCCCCCTCCCCCCTGTTCACTGTCGTACTTTTGCCGTACCTGACAGCTAAAAAATACCAAACCACAGCAAAACAGAAAAGAATTAAAATACCCTGAAAGCCTTGTGTTATCAAGGCAAACTAAACATTACAAAAATACACAAAAACAGGCAAGAAAGCCTTGTAATTTATCGCAGATAAAGTGGAAAAGGCGATGTGGAACAGGAGCGGTTGTACGGGGCGCAAGAACGCAGGGATATTGACCTTCAAAACTCCTGATCCGGTGGAATTTGATTTGATACCGGATTATATACAAGAGTCCTTATTTATGAGCAGATGCAGGATGGGTAAAGCGAAGTGAACCCATCCTGCATGTCTTGATATGAAAAGAGCATAGTGTTACCAAATGTTGAATTAATTCAAAATTTAACATTTAAAATTCAAAATTCAAAATTTCCCCGTGTTCCCGTCATAACACGTCATTGAGTTACCCTTACTTTGACTTTTACCTTACTATTTGAGTCACTTGACACAAACTTTACCGTTGCCTTCCCCTTCTTTACGCCTTCGACCGCAAACACTGCCTGTCCATTATCATCTGTGATTGCATTTTCAGGAGATAGGGAAATATTGTTTCCCCCCTTAACGATTTCCCAGGTGAGCAGCGCACCATAGCGAGGGTCGCCCCCCTTACATGCAACTGTTATCGTTACCGGTACGGAAGAAGTAAGGGCAATTTCCATAATCCGCTGATCCGCAGTTACCGTCTCCCTCTCACACTGCACTGACGTTTTGAATGACATTTCACCGCCGTACAATGTCCCTACGCTGTTTTTTGCCGCCAGCCGATAATAATATGTTGTATTGAAACTCAGACTGCTGACGTTACTACTTATAGAAATATCATCATATCCGCCAGCCGTTAGTTCGTCTGTTGTATTATCATAAGAACCGCTCACCGTTCCGTACTCAAACCATGCTATCGTTGACAACCCGGCGGCATTAATTGTCCCGTGCAATGTAGCCGATTCAACGGTTACATGTGACGCCTCACCCGTAGTTACTTCCCCGCTTGCCGAAAGTAAGCTGTCGAATCGTGATAGGAAGGCATTGCCGGACTCACTATTAAAACTGGCGCCATATGCTCCTTCTGTGACCGGGAAATCATTCGAATACGTTGAACCTGCAATATACACACCACCGCCAGTACCCAAAACCATCGCGAGGGATTTATCATCATCCGCCCCCCCCAGATACGTTGAAGCAAGCAGACTGGTCAGGTCGCTGTTGAATTTTGAGAGAAACACATCCGCACCGCCGTTAAATGATTCGTCAAAAACGTTAGCAGTTGTAGGAA
>Ga0154756_1152_pt2 | contig 15039 bp, 13 predicted proteins | sample Rifle2008BG16ft_FD_105764 | JGI IMG/M metagenome (GOLD analysis project Ga0154756, IMG submission 105764) | Planctomycetes bacterium RBG_16_41_13
CGCGCCCCATTTCTTTGCCCTCTTTTGTCACAAAAGAATTCAGCGCCATGTTTTGCGCCTTAAAGGGGTCCACGCTAAAACCATCCTGTTTTAATATCCGGCACAAGGCACATACAAGAATACTTTTTCCTACATGAGAACCTGTGCCCTGTATCATTATCGATTTGTTTTTCATAAATAATCACGTTCTTAAGGATAGGACTTTTTTTAATACGTTAATTAACCTTGTATTTTCTTCCCTCGTCCTTACCGCCACACGAAAATACCCGTCGTTAAGTCCGGCAAAGTTGGAACAATCACGAATCGCAATGTCATGCTCCAGCATCCATTTGCGCAAAAGAACAGAATTTATCCCTTCTGCGCTGATTTTAACAAAGACAAAATTCGCCGCTGGTTTATAAGGAATCAATCCGCGAATATTCGACAACTCTTCGTATAAGAACATCCGTTCGTTTCTTATAAATTGTTTACTTGCGGCAATAAACGCATCGTCTTCCATTGAAACCATTGCGGCATATTGGGCAAAGGTGTTGACCGTCCATGGTTCCTTATATTCCATAAGCTTCTCCGCTACGCTTGCATGGGTGACGAGATATCCTATCCTCAAACCGGGACATCCGTAAAATTTTGTAAGAGACCGTACTACAATGAGGTTTTCAAGTGTACCTGCTTCATTTATCACCGTGTATCCCCCCGGCTCATCCACAAAATCCATGAACGCCTCATCTATTACGAACATTACCTCCGAATGCTGTTGTATCATTGCCAATAGCGTATGCTTCTCAATTAATAATCCGGTGGGATTATTCGGATTGCAGAGAAAAAGCATACCCGTATTTTTATCAGGGAAATAATTTTTATTGTAGTGGAAAGAAAAATCGTCTTCGTCATTCAGGGCATACCGGACGACTTCTGCGCCGCTGCATTTTAAAGCCTCTGGAAATTCACTGAAAGACGGTTGCAGGATAATTCCTTTTGCAGGTTTTAAAGCGCGGGGCGCCAGATAAAATAATTCCGTAGAGCCATTTCCTACAACAATCTCGTCCGCGGAATGCGCTATTTTCCGCGCTATATATTTTTTCAGACGGGAACAATCAATATCGGGATAATGCAAGATATCGTCGAAATTTTCGAAAACTGTTTTGTACACGCCTTCCGGATATCCGAGTGGATTAATGTTCGCGCTGAAATCAAGAACTGCGTTTTTTTTATGTATATTGGTATGCTCTCTATATCCGCCATGACCCTTAAACATATTACACTCCGGATTCTATGCCTGAAACCCCGCTTTTAAAAAATACGAAATTCGAAGTACGAAATACGAAACAAATTCAAAAATACAAAATTCCAACCTGCCTGTACGTTGCACGCAGACTGGTGAAAAAAAAGGGGTTTGAACATTTCCCCGGCTTGTTTCCAAACTCTGTTTGGAAACGCAATTGCCTAGAAACTCTGTTTCGGGTATACAGACACGAAACAGAGTTTCATGTACATTGGTGTTCCCAAAAGATGCTTCAACAAGCTCAGCACATGGTTTGGGAACAAGCAGAATCATTTTGTCATTAGAATTTGTTTCGTATTTCGTATTTCACCATATCTGCGGATAAAAAGTATTTTCAGGTGAAAATGTCTGCCATTTAAATTACTCTTCCGAAATATTTAATGCGGCTAATTTTGCCGTATGATTCCCATTCAGTTTTTGTACCAAAAATGTTCTTGCCTCTCCTATGGTAAGGGGTAAATTCGCCATTGAAATGCAATCTTTATCCCTTAACAGCCTCATAAGCTGCGCTATTTGCGGCAATTCGAGATACATCTTCTCCAATTCCTCTGTTTTCGAGAAAACATTTTCCGGAGTGCCTTCACTCACAATATTTCCCTCATACATAACGGCCATCCTGCTCATATAAACAGGCACAACATCTACCACATTTGTTGCCATAATAATGGTAATCCCACATTCACGGTTAAGTCTCTGAAGCAGCCTCATAAGTTGTGTTACTCCGGCAGGGTCTAAACCGCTCGTGGGTTCATCTAGGATAAGAATTTCCGGCCTCATTGCGAGTACCCCGGCAATGCAAATCCTTTTTTTCTGTCCATAGCTTAAATACCCGACAAATTTATCCGCACAGTGTCGCATATTCACAAACGTCAACGCCTCTTCCACTCTCCGCTCAATTTCTTCCTTTGAAAGCCCTAAATTCATAGGCCCGAATGCCACGTCTTCCCGTACTGTTTGAGCAAACAACTGATCATTCGGATCCTGAAACACAATACCTACCCGTTGAACTATCTCACGGGAAGGATACTTCCGTAACGGTCTTCCGTCTAAAAGAACCTCCCCCTCTTGTATTTTCAATAAACCATTGAAATGTTTCAATAAGGTTGTTTTCCCAGACCCGTTTGGCCCGAGGATTGCCAAAAATGCACCCTTTTCAATATCCAAACATACCCCCCCAAGGGCAAGCGTCCCGTCCGAATATTTATACCGGATATTTTTAGCCTGAAGTATTACCATATCCGTATGTTCCCCGCATAGAGAAGAAAAGGGAGAAAGAGGGTCATCCCTGAGAAATAAATATATTCATTTTTACCCAAGGGCTTTAAATGGCAGGTTAATATACATCCCCCCTTATAGCCCCGTGCATACATCGCCTCAGAAGTACGCTCTGCCCTTTCAACAGCGCGGATAATAAGCATTCCCCCCAGAATCCCGAGGGATTTTATCGCTTTTAACCATGAGGCATGCCCTAAACGCGCCTTTTGCGCAAACCAGATCGCAGACACTTCATCCAATAATTGGAAAATGTACCGATACATAAAAGACATAAGTTCCAGAACGGTATCCGGCATGCGAAACCATTTAAGTCCTGCATTTAGCCGGCTCATTGTTGTAGTAAAGGCAAATAAAATTACCAGAGAAATCCCCCCAAGTATTTTGCTTCCGGTTTGCAGCCCGCCAAGAAGACCTTCTTTCTTTAAGGCCATGATATATCCTCCAACGGAAAAAGAAATCCAGTCCTCTTGTCCTTCATGCAACCCCTTGACCACGAGCATCATAACCGCAAATAATAATGGCAATACCATCTTTTTTAGTATAGTCAGAGGAGAAATTTTCAGTGTAAGCAGAAAAACGAACGATATGAAAAGAAAAGAGAAGGACACAAAAACATTTTTTGCCCATACATTTATTGCCAGCATTGACAGGATATAGATCAACTTGACCCTTACATCAATCCTGGTCAACCAGTTATCCCGACGGGCATACCTGTCGGTAAATGTGAGATGAAAAAATCCCATAATGAGACGCCTTCTCTAAAAAACTTTCTCTGCTCTGTGGTTAAAATCCTTTTTGCCGGTCTGGGGCATTACCTCTTAAGATATTGCATTATTTCTCATAAAATATCTTTCTGACGTTAAACCCTATAACAAAACCGCCTATTACACCGGCAAGGGTGAATACAAACAGGAGCAAATCCCCCTGGTCAGTATTAATGTAAGGATCACGGGGTGGACGTCCGTACTGGCTGGCATATTTTCCTACTATGCTCACATCAATTCCGGTCCACGCGCCTTCGCCTTCATCCAAAGGGACTGTCCCTGCTATTTCTGAGACATTTGCCTGATTTTCCCGTTCGGTTGCACGAATCATCTCAAAATTATCTGCATGCGCCGCAGATAAAAATGAAACCATCCCGGCCAAATAAAATAAAAAAAAGATACACACGGTAAATTTAAACAGGTGTTGCATTTTTCTTTATCATCCCAAGTTGAACCAAAATGTCCGGCCTTCTTTTTTCTATAAAAACCAGAATAAATCCTACAACCACGCCTTCCACAATACATAAGACTCCCTGCGAGGTCATCATAAAGACGCCAAATATTTCTGCGGTCGCCCTGAAGAAAGACCCACCATTATTTATCACGAGCAATCCCAGTTCAACAGAGGTACCCAAATAAGTAAATAAATCAGAAATTACCCCTGCAAAGAAGCCGCACCAAAACAACGGCATGCCGCAGCGCCGGGTTATTTTGAACGCGAAAAATCCGGAGAAAGAGCCTAAAATACCCATGGAAAATATATTCCCTCCCAGCGTTGTTAGCCCGCCATGCGCCAAAAACAAGGCTTGGATAAGCAAGGCAATGCCCGCTATCAGTACACTGACAAAAGGTCCCAGCAAAATAGCGCTCATGCCTGTGCCGCATGGATGGGAAGTTGCCATTCCGTTTAATGCTACAACAGGAACGGGGAAGCACGAAAAAACGAATACTGCTGCCCCCAGCATGCCAACTAACGGCAGGTAACTATGCATCTCTCTTTTCTTCCGCTTCACATGGTAAATTCCAATACCTAAAAAAGGAATCGATACGGCAAACCATGTTACCGCCCATTCTGCGGGCAGAATTCCTTCTGTAATGTGCATTGCATATGCAGCCTTATCTGAAACAATAATCACGAGGAAAAAAACTGCCATAATTACCATAAACATTTTTATACTTTTCAAAATTTTCTCCAGTAAAACAAAAAAACCCATACCTTCAATGTTGAAGATATGGGTTTTCTATTTTATCGAAAAAATAAGCTTGCCGCCTATTCTCATAAAAATAATTACACTCAAAAACTTCACCTTCTTTACCATCGAAGATTTCGTGAAGCAATTACAGGCAGGTCTTCTGGCTTCCGGATCGTTCTACTGATCACTCCTTCCCGGAAAGCCGTTTAAACGGCTTTTCCAGTGGCGTTGTGACGTTCGTCCCCGGTTACAGCGGCGGGTCCGCTCCTCGCCGCAAATCCTGTTTTGCGGCATGGATTCCCTTTTTATTTCTGCAATAATGAGAAATCACCTGTAATCGAACATAGTAATAGTAAATAAAAGAGCGGTCTGATGCATGAAAGACTTTCGGGATTCTACTTTGAGCAAGTCAAATTTGTCAAATGGAAAATAAAACGCTTCACTATAAACCATGCATTTTATCAATTGCAGCGTTAATGGTAACCATACAAAACCCTTATATTTGCTCACATATTCTATTGACATGCACACGGTAACTGTATATATTTCAAAAAACCAAATGGATAAACTATTTCCACGAATAATGAGAACCATTAAAAATGTTAGACATTTTAAAATTACAGCTACATTCAGGCAATGCCACGCCAATATCAGTCATTTATGCCATACTCCTTTCGTTTGTGCTTTCAACATTAATTGCAATTACGTATGAGAAGACCTTTCGGGGGCTTTCCTACTCAAGGAATTTTGTACAGGCGCTCATCCTTAGTTCCGTAGTGGCAGCAACTGTTATGCAGGCGATAGGAGACAGCCTTGCAAGGGGACTCGGTATGCTTGGCGCATTGGCAATTGTTCGGTTCAGAACCAATTTCAGAGACCCAAGAGATATTATCTTCATGTTTGCGAGCCTCGCGGCGGGTATTTCTGTCGGAGTCAAAGGGTATACTATTGCGGCAGGCGGCGCTATTGGTTTTTGCGTTATTGCAGTTATCCTGTATTTTTCCCCATTCGGACAAACCAGCTATTTTGACGGCATGCTGCGGTTCAACCTTGAAAACATCCCCTCTGCAAAAAATATGCTTGAAAAGGTTCTTCATGACTATTGTAAAATTTTTGCGCTCATTACACTCCGCGATATGGCGCAGGGCAACCGTCTTGATTACGCCTATCATATAAAACTGAAAAGGGGGAAAAGAAATGATGATTTTATTAATGCCCTTAAAAAGATAGAAACAATAAACGGCGTGCATTTATTAATGCAGGAAAAAACGGTAGAGTTATAAACAAACGTGGGTTTAGGTTACAAACCGGAACCCGCAAATAGCATCTTGAGTAACCTCTCAATAAGTTGAGTGAAACAACCCCCTTGTCCCCTTTATTAATGGGGCTGTACAGTCGGCAGTCTACAGTCGGCAAATTGCAGATTGCAGATTGTGGACTGCCGACTGCCGGCTGTGGAAGGTAGAAATTATTATAAAAACCTCAACTTATTGAGAAGTTACCATCTTGGGTATAATACCGCAGAAGAACCTCGATTATTAAGTACGACTATAACATCTGGAGATAAATGGTATTTTCATTTTCCCGCATTTCAGGCACAGTATAAATGAGAAGCATTAAACCCCTTTATATTTCATGGATTATCGCCGTTGCGATAATTGTAGTAATTTCATTTAATCACCGGAATGAAACAACAACCTTCTATGGCGCTGCGGAAACAAGGGAAATTGTTATTAATTCAAACAGGGCGGTGGAAGTGAAGGAGGTATACGTCCTTCCAGGACAGCAGGTAAATAAGGGTGATCCGCTTGTATTGCTTGCCAGCTCATGGTTAGACAAAGACATAAATGACATCTTCCATAAATTAAAAGAACTTAAGGAGCACTATAACGTTAACAGAAAACTCGTCTCAGAACTAAAAAGCCTGCAAAAATATTACGCTTACAGAAACAATGCCGTTTCTGAGACCCCAATGCAAATCAAAACGGAAGGCCGGGAACAGATCATTGAAGGGCATCTGAAATCGGACGAAAATCCTTTTGAAACCCAAATCCAAAGACTCGGGAAAGAATTGGCGCTTTTAGAGGAAGAAAAACGCAAACTCTCGGTCTTTGCACCTATTTCAGGCAAGGTTAGCACCGTCCTATGCAAGGCGGGGGAACAAGTCTCTCCCCATGACGCCATTTTGAAACTTCACACAGTATCCCCTGGGTTCATAACCGGTTATATACCCGAAAATATGTATGCCATGGTTTACGTTGGGCAGAAAACAAAAATCGTCTCCGCTACAAACCCTTCATACAACCTGACCGGAGAGGTGGTGGCGGTAGGACACAGGACCATAGAATATCCAAATAGATTAAGAAATATACTTTCCGCACAACCGCTTTATGGCAGAGAGGTGTTTGTGGAAATTCCTGAAGACAACCGTCTCTTATTAGGAGAAAAGGTCATTATAATCGTTGAACACGAAACAGGAAAACACACGCCTGAAATAGTGAAAAACTACCACTTTTCGGAAAACAACAGCACCATAGCAACGGTCGCTGAAAAATACCCTGTAAATAATAATCCCGGAGAACCGGTTGCCATACAGGCAGACCAGTCTTTAACCGGCGGCGTTAATATTGAGGCTTCCGGCATTGTCTATCTGAAAGATATAAAAAAATACCTTGTTATCAGCGATACGACACAAAATGATCAATTAATACTCTATGTAATGAATAATAAAGGAAACATCGATGATGCCGTTTATTTAGAAGGTGTAAACAAAATTGACGATATGGAAGCCATTACAACAGATGAAGAGGGAAATATCTTTGTTGTGTGTTCACAAAGCAATGGGGGTAATAAAAAAAAACTTCCGGACAAAAGAAAACATCTTCTGAGAATAAAGCGGAACGGCTACTCTTTTGTATTGGATAAAAAAGTGCATTTATATGACCTGCTGAATGTCGCTGCCGGGAAAGATAAAAATGCACAATGGGCGCAATGTATCGCTTACGGGGACAATGCTATAAAAATGAATATCGAAGGAATGTTTTACCATGAAGACGCCCTTTACTTTGGTTTGAAATGGCCATTAAACAACGGGAAGGCAGTTATCTTTAAGATCAAAAATATTCACGAAGTCTTCGATAAAGAACTGTTAGAGGAAGGAAATATCGAATTATGGAAAGAGTTTGCGCTGCAAAACAATAGTACGAAAACTCCGGCTGGCATATCAGATCTTTCTTTATACCGGAACAATTTATACATCCTTTCATACGGCAAAACCACAATGAACGGAAAAAAGAAAAAAGCCGGCGACTTATGGGTCTATGATTTGAAGAAAGACACCCTCTCACACATGCAGCATTTTGAAAATCTAAAACCAGAAGGCGTTGTCTTTAACCCGGACGACACGACATTGCTGCTCACCTTTGATAACGGGCACAATCATCCTTCAAAAATTATGGAATTAAAAATAGCCGATGATTTATAAATGGGTATGTTTCGTTCAGGTATTTTTTATGTTTAACCGGCAGCAAAGATATATCCAAAAACAAAGCGCCGCTTTTTTTCTCAGGAAAGAACACCCTTTGCCTTTCCTGTTTTTTGCGGTGTTCTTTTCGTCCCTCTTCGTTTCTTTGCCGGTATTATGCCGCAACTCAGCAGGATTTGAGATTGCCATCGGGGATTTTCTGGCTTCGGCCAAAATTGATCTTCTCTTAAAGAATCAGGAAGAAAAGATATCCTATCTCCACACTACTTCTCCAAACACGCCATTCCTCAACAAGGCCGAATTGAGAACCCGGACGGACGAGGGTTTTGACCAGTCCGGACAGCGTTATTCCCTGCGTTTGTATCCTAACGGACAGGGAGAAACAAAGGCAGGGAAAAAGGTATACCATGCAACGGTAAAATCAAATAGAACGCAGTATGACTTGCTTCTGCACAGGGCATTAAAAAAACGGTACATCCTGGTAATAAACTTGTTGAAGGAATTGGATTACCTGGACTTGAAAAAGAAACTAATGCTCGTACAGGAAGATAAAGCGATTGTTTTAAACAGCAGGATAAATACCCCTGATTTCAGGATAACAGAATTGATTAAAGCGAAAGATACTTTGGTTGAGCTACAGATTGAGATTATCGGGCTGGAAAATAAAATAAGCGCCGTTGAGGAATCAATCCGGTCGTGTATGCAGACAGAAGATTCGATTGCGCTTAAAGGGGAAACCTTGGCCGGCGTCGATCTGGTGAGGAAAACATTTCTGCAATTTGACCACCATGTTGACGACGATAACATCTATTTAAAAAACAGCAATTACGATAAAGAAATCGTACAAGGCATGTATGAACTTGAAAAAGCAGAGGGGAAGCGATATATCAATTTCTTTGAGGCCGCATATGATAATGATGAAGGCGGTCGTCCGTCTGATTCAATTTCTTTTGGAGTAGGCATAAACCTTCCCTTCATTCGTTCCAACCGCATGGAGGTTAATCGCAGAAAACTTCAATTTTTATCTGCAAAGGGCGAAAACGAAGAACTAAAAAGGTCTCTGGGAGAAAATGTGCGATTACTTTCCGGTGAAATGAACAACATGTTTCGGCAGTATGATGTGCTTATGGAAGAAAAAACAACGGGCGGCACGGAATCAGCACTAAAAAAATATATGGAAACAGAAGGCATCGATCCGCTAATGCTGCTGGATATGCAGGAAAGCATTGTTAAAACGGACATCCTCATTAAGCAAAAGCAATATGAAATTTACACAAAGTACCTTGAATACCTGGATATTTCAGGACAATTAACCAGACACCCTATTCGAAATTATCTTTCCCCGGACTTAGAGCAAATAGAGTTATAAATATATGTTTGAAGAGACAGCGCTAACCATCCGGAGGCGATACGAGTCGAAATTTGTCATTCCAAAAGAAATGATAGAACCCATTTCGCGTTTTGCCTCCATTTATTGCTCTCCCGACAAACATTCTTCAAATACTGATAATGGTTTTTATTGCATAAACAATCTGCATTTTGATACCCCAGATTATTTATTTCTTATGCAAAGGCTGGACAAATGTAACAAAAGATTTCATCTGAGGATTCGTTCGTATCCCAATTCCAAAAAGTATCTCTGCTTTCTTGAAGTGAAAGAGAAGACCGGGGATATCGTCAACAAATACAGGGCGCCTCTTTATGATGAAAACTGGCGCAGGATGTTTGAAGACCCGGATTATTCATTGTGTGAAGAAAAAGATTTTGACCCGAATTCGTCCAAAACGCATTTCCTGAAGATGGCATATTTCTATAATGCAACGCCTAAAATGTTGTCTCAATATTGGAGGAAGGCATATGTATCCAATGTGAATGAATATGCGAGGGTAACGTTCGACACCGATCTGAGATTTCAGCCGGCAGAGGGGTATTGTATTATTCCGGACGAGAATAAAATGGTTTCACTGGATGACGAAACGCTTTTCGCCCCCGAATGCAACGTCATACTGGAACTCAAGTGTTACACCATGCAGGTACCTTTATGGATGATCGATCTTATCCGGCATTTTAATCTCCAACGGCGGGGTTTTTCAAAATACGTCGCAGGCATTATGAATGTCCTGCAACTTTACAAATATGATTCCGGGGTGAGACAGTCATCATCTGTGTTGTTTTAACACGGAATTAAAGTTATGATTTACGACCAAGGCGCCATTGCTCCAATTCCTTTTTTAATGGCAGCCAATATTCCCGATCTTTTTTCCTTTCGGCGCTTTCTTCTTGCATGAGGAGAGATTCAATTTCTTCCACGTTTTGGTTTAATACTGCTTTAAGCAGTGGCCGGGTAGGTATAAGACTTTTACATAATGCAGCATTTTTCCTTGCTATTTCCATGAGTAAAACAGGAGTCCTGCATTCCATGAGCCAGAAAACGATCTTTTCTTTCCCGGCTTTTCTATAACCCTGCGTGACGTCGGTTTCAATGAGACGGCGAATCATGGGCCAGTCCTTTTCGCGCTGCGTCTTTTTAGCCTGAATTAAATCCGGTAGTGAAAGAATACCCATCTCACCAATCTCCGGCAACTTTACAATGGACCTTCTCTCCCATAATTGCTCAAAATCGGAACAGCCTCGCATTTTAGCCATCATGTCAATGCGCAAGCCTTCTACCCCTTCTGCATTGCAACGGAAATGGCATGCATGACCTCGTCTGAGTACTTGTTTGCCCAGTGGCGGCACAAATATGGTTTCAGCTTTCAAACATTTCAGCGCCTTTTTTATAGCTGAAATGTTCTTTGTATCAATTCCGATAGAAAAATCTATATCACGACTGAATTCAGATCCGCCGTATAAAATGCACGCCTGGCCTCCCATGAGCAGGTATCGAACGCTGCAATTCTGGAAAGTCAAAAGGGCTTTGTGAATCGGGTTCTGGATCAAAACTCCCTCCAAGTTCTAAATATATCGGCCAAAGTTTAGAGCTTTCAATGTATCTCTGTTCAGGTGTTAATTTCGCCCAATCTTCTTGTTCTTCATTAAAAAATAGCTTTAAATTTATTTGCATGGGTAATTTTTCTCTATTCTGAACTATACTCAAGGGGGTTCACAAAATATGATTCAAGAAATGCTATAACTATTTATGTTAACAAAAGTTAAATCTAATTTTAGAAATCCCTATTTGTGAACTCATACAGTATACCGCAAAAATTTTGCGATGGTGAGGGTTGCTTAGAATATTATCGTCGTTCTGTCCGGTTTCCAAAGTTTATGACCCGGTGTGTGGGGGTATTATAATATCTTTGCGACTGCAACTGCAATGCTCGTGCAGCCTGCGACGATAGCAAATATTTTCATGAGCAGATCGGAGTGTGAGGCTTTTATGCGCCATTCCAAAGTAGTCATTTCTGTGTGCATTTCTTTGCGAAACCCATCGAATTGTTTATTAACGCCGTCGAATCTATTATTAACATCATCAAATCTTTTATTAACGTCATCAAATTTTTTATTAATCTCGTCGAATTGCCTGTTTGTGTCTTCGTGCATTCTGCTGATAAAGTCTTTTAAACTCTGCTGTCCGTCAACGTGGGATTGCTCTATAATGTCCGTAAGCACCTCGGCTTGTTCGTGCGGGAATCCGGCCGCTTCTAACTTTCTGATATTGCTGAGTTCTTTGGTTATTGGCATTTTAGTCTCCTGGTGAGAATATTATCATTGTTCTGCCTGATTTTCAACGTTTATCGCTGATTGTGTTTTTTTACAATAGCTAAAAAGCGAGGGTGGGTGGTTTTCTTTCGCCTTACGAATATATTGAATTAAACCGGCCCTTCAAACAACGCGGACACCGGAACAGAGAAGCCCTCCAGAACGCCCTCTCCTTCCAAAACATCCTTATTTGTAAGGAGCTTGTGTGGAGATGAGGAGTGATACACCGTAACGGTTTGCTCTTCCGGGTTGACTACCCATGCCAGCTTTGTGTCGTTCTCGAAATATTCAACGATTTTTCCATGCACGCCTTCTATGGTATCAGACGGCGAAAGAACCTCCACTGCGAGGTCCGGTGATCCCTTAAAAAACCCTTTTGGCAGCCGATCGAGTTTTTGCAGTCGTTCCTTACGTATGAAGGATACATCTGGACATCTAAGGTTTTCGGATTTCATCCAACAGCCCAGGTCTGGGCCGCAAACTGCTCCGAGCTTGTGTTCGGAAACAAATTTCTTTAATATGAAAACAATGTTTGCCACAATAATTTCGTGTTCAAATCCCGCTGGCACCATAGTAAATTCTCCATTAATTAATTCGTGTTTATATCCATTTTTTGGTATAGACATAATCATCTTTTCTGTCCATTTTTTTGTTGTTTCCATGCCAGCAAGACCTCCTTTTCGGGTTTACGATTTTAGATTTTAGACTTAGAAAATCGTACTTCGTAAATCGTACTTCGTACTTCGTACTTCGTACTTCGTAAATCGTACTTCTAAAAATGTAGGATTATAAAATCTTTTTTAATTCTACAGTATCCATTATTGCTTTTCCAATGCTTTTCCAACGGTAAAATAGATCCCTTTTGACTTTCAAGCTTGTTGAAAAGCTTCTTGACTAAAACGAACGTTTCTTATAAAATTTCAAAACCATGCGTTATTTACAAAATACGACTAACTTGACAAAACATTCGAAGGTAAAACTTACAGCATTTTATTACAGCGCTTTAGCTCAAAACACTCGCGATTTTGATGTAAATGCTGTAAATATTGCAAACGATATTGTTGTTGCCTGGTGTTTTAAGTGTGCAGTTTTTTAAAGCCCTTAAGGTTTTGCGCCCATAGCTCAATTGGATAGAGTCACGGACTACGAATCCGGAGGTTGGAGGTTCAAGTCCTCCTGGGCGCGTTTTACTTAACTGTCTACCGTCTTTCCTTTTCCTATACCCGGTTGTGTTTTGCCCCATAGAATGCATACCAAATAAGTTGAGGTGTTTTATCATAGATGATGAACGGCATCGGAATTGATTCATAATTAAAGAGCGCGGATATACATAAATTTTTTTAACAATGCCGGGATTGAGATTTTATACCTATCTCACAACGCAGCATAGCCGCAACCAAAAAGATTTTAATCACGAAACACACAGAGAATACGATGGAATTGTAAGGGCATGTTGCAACGTGCCTCCCCCTACAAAAGAGTTTTTTCAGGGATAATATGATAGTATTAAATAAGGCAATGGGCATGGAAAGCGCAAGCAGTAATCATGAGTATTTTATGCGGCAAGCGATTAAAGAAGCGGAAAAGGCTGCGGATATTAATGAAGTTCCGGTAGGAGCCGTAATTGTATATGATAACCGGATTATTGCCCGTGCGCATAACCAAAGGGAAATGCTTAAAGACCCGACAGCCCATGCGGAAATGATAGCGATAACCCAAGGGGCTGAGTATTTGCAAAATTGGCGACTAACCGGGTCTACTATCTATGTAACTCTGGAACCCTGCGCAATGTGTGCCGGGGCCTTGGTGCAGTCAAGGATTGATAAGCTTGTGTATGGGGCTGTTGATAAAAAGGCGGGCGCTTGCGTGTCCGTCATGAATCTTGTCCAAAATACTAAGTTGAATCACCGTTTGGAAGTAATACCCGATATCCTTGCTGATGAATGCAGGGATATATTAAAGAGATTTTTTTTAGAGAATTGCCGCACTAAGTAAGCGTTTAGTACCTTAGCAGTAATTTCTTTACATTTTTTGGCAAAATATTTAATGGTCCCTTATGCAGTCGGCAATCTACAGTCGGCAGTCGGCAAATTGCAAATTGCAAATTGCAGATTGCAGATTGCAGATTGCAGATTGAGGACTGTTTTCTCGCTTGTTCGGTTCTGGCTATGCCAGCTTAGGTATTTCAATATTTCTATAGAGACGCATGCAATGCGTCTCTACATTTGATTTTCCCAATAGTTACAGTTTTTTTATAGGGAAAAGCCGGAGAGGTGCCGGAGCGGTTGAACGGGACGGTCTCGAAAACCGTTTTCCGCGATTGCGGAACGTGGGTTCGAATCCCACCCTCTCCGCCATCAAAATGTATGATGTGGTAAAGTTTTATTGCAAGGGGTGATGAAGGGTGACGGAAATAATCGTTTGTTTTTTAAATGAATAGCACTTGAAGATTAAAGACGGAGAGGTGTCAGAGTGGCCGAATGAGCGCGCTTGGAAAGCGCGTATACCGCTTAAAACGGTATCGCGGGTTCGACTCCCGCCCTCTCCGCCATCATTAAAAAATTGGCCGTGCTAGATGGGGAGCTAGCGGTACCCTGTAACCTGCAACCCGCTATAGCAGGATTGATCGCTTTTCTGAGGGCTCACGACTGTTATCTTTGTCAATGTAAGTGGTGATGAAGGTTGGATCTCATGCAATGGGAGACGATGCGAATCTGGTCAGATGCGGAAGCAAGCAGCCATAAACACTTGTCCTCATGTGCCGTGAGTTAGTCTGGCCTGAGCTAACTGCATTGGTAAACTAACAGAAGGGGGCACGAAAAAAGTGCACGGCCGTTTATAAATCTTTTATTAAGAAGTTACTGAAGTGTGTTAAAAAACTGTATGGTTGAAAAGGAATGTAGGTGATTTTTCAATGTCTTATGTAGTATTAGCCCGTAGATACCGACCTCAAACCTTTAGCGACATAGTAGGGCAAGCGCCTATAGTAAAAACCCTTGAAAATGCAATACGTACCGACAGGGTAGCCCATGCTTACCTCTTTGCCGGTCCGAGGGGCGTAGGCAAGACCTCTACGGCGCGTATACTGTCAAAGGCGTTAAATTGTGTTAATGGCCCTACTGATACCCCCTGCAACGTATGCGATATCTGCCAGAGCATTTCCGAAGGAAGCGACATAGACGTTCTGGAAATTGACGGCGCCTCAAACCGCGGAATTGATGAGATAAGAAATATACGCCAAAATGTAGGATTTACCCCATCGAGAGCGCGGTATAGAATTTATATTATTGATGAAGTACACATGCTTACCCGCGAAGCATTTAATGCCCTTCTTAAAAC
>Ga0154756_1009_pt2 | contig 15010 bp, 15 predicted proteins | sample Rifle2008BG16ft_FD_105764 | JGI IMG/M metagenome (GOLD analysis project Ga0154756, IMG submission 105764) | Planctomycetes bacterium RBG_16_41_13
GGCTTTTTGAAAAAAACAATTTGCAAAAGGGCGGATGTTTTCACGGTATTTAGCCTTAAATTAAGAGATATGCTGCAAAACGATTTCAGGAAGGTCGTTTGTTTAAACCCCTGGCTGGATATTCATCAAATACCAAAAGAACCTAAAAATATCAGGCCGGAATTTGGTTTAAAGGAGGATGATTTTGTGGTTGGTCTTGTCATGAGAATGCAGCACCACAGAAAATTCGAACTGATTGTTGAAGTCGCTAAAATAATAAAGGAATCCGGTAAAAATATTAAGTTTTTACTGCTGGGAAGGGGTCCTAATCTGAATAAACTGGCGGTAACGCCGGTAAAGAAGCATAAATTAGAGGATAGTGTGATTTTCGGCGGGTACAAGAGACTGGATTATTGGGACGCAGTACATTGCTTTGACGTAATGTTTTATACGGTTGCCGGTTCTGATGGAACAGCGAGGGCTTTAAGACAATGCCAGGCGTTGGGGAAACCTATTATCTGCCTAAGGAGAGATTTTGTTGTGGAAATCGTCCATGACGGCATTGATGGGTTTGTGACGGGAGATGATCCAAAGGAAATTGCAGAAAGATTATTTGTCTTATATTCTCAAAAAGATATGCTTTTTGAATTTTCAAAACAATCTGCCGGTCAGGGGCGTAAATATGATCTGGAAAATGTTGGCGACGAAATATACGCATTATATGAAGAATGTATAAAGAGCGCCAGGTCATAAAGGGTAAGAAGGATAGTTTTCTATGCGTTATAAGAAAGACGTGACCGGTGTTTATGGCAAATAAAAAACCTCTGGTTTCTATTGTTATGCCTACCTATAACTGTGCGGCTTATTTGCCGGAATCAATTGAATCCATTCTTGCACAGACATACGATGCGTATGAAATTGTTGTGATTGATGATGGTTCTTCCGATAACACGAAGCTGGTATTGGAGCCTTACAGTGAAAAGATAAGGTATATTGATTTAGGGCGCAATGAAGGACTTCCTACTGCAAGAAATCTGGGTCTTCAGTCGGCGAAGGGGGAGTATGTCGCATTTCTTGATGCTGATGATATCTGGATGCCGGAGAAATTAAAGATGTCTATTGACCAATTCCTGAAAAATCCTGATGCGGGGATGGTATATTCAAAACATATAAATATAGACTCAAAAAGCCAGTTTCTGGAAGGAAAGATCAGGAGAACATTGCCATCTGGCAATATTTTCCTTCAATTATTTTTTGAACAAAATTTTATAATATGTTCTTCCGTTGTGGTTCGTAAAGAGGTGTTTAATAAAACAGCTTTATTTGATTTTGAACTGGTAAACTGCCAGGATTGGGACATGTGGCTGAGAATTGCATTCTATTACAAAGCGATTGGCATAGACGTTCCGCTGGTGAAATACCGGCATAGTTCCAAATCTCTCAGTAAAAACCGCGATAATGTCCTGAAATACCAGAAGGTGATCATTGATAAGATATATACTATGTTTAAAGATAGTGAGAACGGCATTAGCGGAAAAATGTATAAAAAACGTCTTGCCGCACATTATGCTAAAATCGGCAGACATTATATGAGAACAGGCGATAAAGCAGCGGCAAGGGAACATTTTCGTCTGTCGTTGAAGATGGACCCGATTAATATCAGAACCTTGAGATATTATTTTTTTCATTCATGAATGACCTGTGTATTATTATTGTCAACTGGAACACAAAAGACCTGCTGTTGAAATGCATTGCATCCGTTTATGAATCGGATACAGATTGTATTATCAAAATTTGTGTTGTGGATAACGGGTCGAAAGATGACAGTGTTGTGGCGGTGCGTAGCAGGTATTCCGGAGTGCATATTATAGAAAACCAGGAAAACAAGGGGTTTGCCGCCGCGGTGAATCAGGCAATAACGGCTATTTCCCCAAAATATTACGTATTGCTGAATACCGATGCGATTTTAGAAAAAAATACGTTGCGGATATTGTATGCTTTTATGGAATCCCATAATGATGCGGGAATTGCCGGTGTTCAACTGTTAAAACCAAACGGCATGAAACAAAACAGTTTTGATAATTATCCCACCTTGGCTTCGGAGTTATTGAATAAAAGTCTCTTGCGATGGTTGTTTCCGGCTAAATACATGAGTAAGAAACGTGTTATCACGCAGCCCATCGAAATAGAATCAGTTATAGGGGCATGTATTATGGTAAGGAATGAGGCAATTAAAAAAATCGGCAAATTGGATGAAGGGTATTTTTTCTTTTTGGAAGAGACTGACTGGTGCTATCGCATGAAAAATGCAGGGTGGAAAGTGTGGCATGTCCCCGACGCCAGGGTGATTCATCTGGGGGGAGAGAGCAAGAGAAAAGCGCCGTGGCAATCGCAAATTGAGTATTGCCGGTCATTGTATCTTTTTTTTAAAAAGAATTATTCCCGTGATGTTTACATTACCTTCAGAATATTGTATGTGATGAAGATTTTATTCAATTTAATCATCAATAGCGCGGGGAACGGCATTGTTATGTTTCTTAGCAGGAAGTTGAGATACCGGTTGACAATATATTACAGGCTTTTTCAATGGCATGTACTGTTATGTCCTGATTGGATGGGATTACGGTCGGCAAAACCAGGTAAATAAGAATTATTGAGGAATAGGCGGGCAAAACGACCATTGATGAATACGAAAAATAGTAAATACATAAGTCAGGTATCAGAGTACGCATTTATTGCGTATTTTTTTATTTTAACATTTTTTCCTTACGGCGCTGATGTCATTAAAGTGATGTGTTTGATGACAATGGTTGGATGCCTGGCGTATCAGATGGTTCTTGAGAAACGGATTATCTTTGAGAAAACAGCGCTTAACATACCCATTCTGGTATTTTTTATTTATCTGATAATAGCATCAATTTTTTCAAAAAATACAAAATATTGTTTTGAAACACTATTGCATGACTATGTCCCGTACTTCATCATCTTTTTTTGTATGGTCAATACAATACACAGTATTGAGCAAGTGAAACGCATAATAAAGGCAATGCTTATTATCTGTGGGTTGGTATGTGGATATGGTTTGTACGGGTATTATACGGGAATTGCCGTAAGGGATGACAGGTTAATTGCAACATTTAAGTATCACTCAAGGATTGCAAAATATATTTCATTGTTCCTGCCGATTGCTATTTGCCTGTTTTTTTATTACAGAAGCATATTTGTTAGGTTTTGGCTTGGATGTCTTGTATTTGTAAGCGGATATGCAATAGTTCTGACAATGAGCAGGGCAAGCTGGTTCGCAAATATGGTTGCTGTGATTTATATAGCGTTCATGTTGAAAAAAAAGTATTTGCTCATTGCGATAATTGTGCTGTGTCCTTTATTGTTGGTGCTTTTACCATCAAAATATTCCATGCACGCCAAAACCATCACGCAATATGATAAATTCTTTTCGTCGAACAAGATTCTTGGAGAAAGGTTGATGTGCTGGAAGGCGTCAATTGCTATTATTCTTGATCATCCGTTGCTGGGGATAGGGCCAGGAAAAAGAAACTTCAGGGATATATATGAAACATACAGAAAGGAGATTAGGGAAAAAGAAAAGAAATCTCTTGGGGATACTCCTGCGAAGACTGTTAAGAAGAAAAAGAGTGTGAAGCCGAAAAAAGCGCAAAAAGTTGAAGGTCTTTCGCATGCGCATAATATTATACTGCATATGTGGGTGGAAACGGGGATATTTGGATTGGCGATCTTCCTATGGATGTTTACCATAATATTTTATAGAACAATAAAAACGATAAAATCAATTGCAGAAAATAGATTCGAAAAAATGCTGCTTGTGGGTGTTTCGGCTGGTCTTGTTTCGCTAATTTCCCACGGATTAACTGATATTTTCTGGAAAACCCCTGAATCCTTATTTCTTTGGCAGGTTATCGGTGTGTTGTTTCTTATTATTCAATTAGAGGGAAACAGAAAAAGAAAGGATATTTTAAGTAGTTATTCAGGGAATAGCTAAGACTATGCTGTTAATGAAGAACACATTTCCCGAACCGAAAAAGGAGGAAGACTATGCGAGTTAAATCCTCATGATGGTTTATTTTTATTGACAGAAAAAATATTGTCTACATCCGCAAAATCCTTTTTTAATCAAGAGACAGCAAGTTCTCTAACATGGGTGATGTCCCTTTTACTAACTGCTCGTATTTGAGATGAAAGCAAAGTTGTAACAGCAACTGTTCCACCGTCAAGTGTCATAAATTCGACTTCAAATGCTTCACCTTGACGATGAATGTGAATAACCGTACCGACATCACCAGCCTGTAAACCATCCTCCGATAAGTCTTTCAACAAAACAATTCGATCATGCTCTTTTATCATGGTTTCCTCCTATTTTGGGTGTGCAGTAATCAATCTTGGCGTTGTAGACTGTTTTTCTATTATCCAAACAGTCCTTACATATGGATTGCGGCTATCTGGTGTTTCTAACAATCCATCTACACTATAACGTGTGCCATATTCAGATTCAACAATTTTTGCCACATTATAGGTTGCCCCGTGTTTGCGCAAAGATTCTGCTAATATTATCCAATTTTCCAGCGTGAAACCAAATTGAGAAAAAAAGATCGCTTTATTGCTCCCATCCGGATGTGATGTACACAACAAGTATTCCGTAATTTTCTTACGATCCACTTGTGCCTGGAACCGAAAAATGAGGAAGACTATGCGAGTTAAATCCTCATGATGGTTTATTTTTATTGACAGAAAAAATATTGTCTGTAATAATCTATCCAGAATAGTATTATTTAATACATAGGTAATCTTGTTATATGCCGCTTCGTTATTCGTAGCGGCTTTTTTATTTTGAGTTCACGAGAGAAGCATTGTAATGTTTCAATAAGAAATTTGAGGAAAAGAATGGCAAAAACTGTAAGAGATAATGTTCGTAATGTAGCAATTATTGCCCATGTTGATCACGGCAAAACGACTCTGGTTGATCAATTGCTTAAGCAGAGCGGCACGTTTAGGGTGAATCAGCAGATTCAGTATACTGAAAGAATCATGGATTCAAATGACCTTGAGCGTGAGCGTGGTATAACTATACTGGCAAAAAATACTGCTATTAATTACGAAGGAGTGAAGATAAATATAATAGATACGCCAGGACATGCTGATTTTGGCGGAGAAGTGGAGCGGGTACTCAAAATGGCGGATGGTGTGTTGCTGCTGGTTGATGCGGCGGAGGGGGTCATGCCTCAGACCAGGTTTGTACTGCGAAAAGCCCTTGGTTACAATTTGAATCCTCTTGTTGTAATTAACAAGATAGACCGTCCTGACGCCCGTTGTCAGGATGTAATCAATGAAGTGTTTGATCTCTTTGTGGACCTTGATGCCAACGACGAACAATTGGATTTTAAAATTGTATATGCAAGCGGACGAAATGGCTATGCCAAATTATCGCTTGATGATGAAAGCAGCGATATCAGACCACTCCTTGATGCAATTATACAATTTGTTCCAAAACCGTGTTATGACACTGAATTCCCATTGCAAATGCAGATAGCATCGCTTGATTATAATGACTATGTCGGCAGGATTGGAATTGGCAGGATTTTTTCCGGCACAATTGCCACCGGCCAGCAAGTTGTCAGAATTGATAAGACAGGAAAACAATCCTTGCATAAGATTACTGAGATGTATGCGTTTGTGGGGTTATCAAGGGAAAAAACGCCGTCGGCAATGGCAGGGGACATTATAGCGTTAACGGGAATTGAGAATATTGACATTAGCGATACGATTACTTCTGTTGAAAATCCACAAGCAATGCCGTTGATACATATTGATGAACCAACCCTTTCCATGGTATTTTCAGTTAATAATTCTCCGTTTTGTGGTAAGGATGGAAAGTTTGTTACCAGCAGAAATTTGAGGGAGAGATTGTTTAGGGAATTACGTTCAAACGTTGCCCTTAAGGTGGATGAAACAGCTTCGCCCGATGCTTTTTGCATTTCAGGAAGGGGATTATTACACCTCTCAATATTAATCGAAAACATGCGTAGAGAAGGATATGAATTACAGGTATCAAAACCGAAAGTAATTTATAAGGAAATAGATGGAAAGAGAATGGAACCGATGGAGTATGTGGTTATAGATGTACCAAAAGAAATGGAGGGACAGGCGATTTCTCTTCTGGGGGCTAGAAAAGGTGAAATTGTCAGCATGAAGACGGAAAAACAATATACACATTTTGAATTTAAGGCGCCCTCGCGTGGATTAATTGGTTTGAGAAACCGTTTATTGAGTTCTACGCGGGGAGAGGCGGTTATGCATCATAATTTTTATGATTACGAGCCTTACAAAGGAGATATTGTGCACAGGACGCAGGGCGTATTAGTTTCTATGGCTGCTGGTGAGGTCACGGCATACGCTTTGGAAGGCTTACAGGACCGCGGAATAATGTTTGTTAAACCTGGTGAAGAGGTGTATGAAGGGATGATAGTCGGTGAACATTGTGAACAGAATGATATTGTGGTTAACGTGATAAGGGAGAAGAAGGCTACGAATGTCCGACAGGCTACCGGAGAAAAAAGCGTTAAGTTGTCTCCGCACAGAGAGTTTTCGCTGGAGATGGCACTTGAATATATTGAAGACGATGAGCTGGTTGAAATTACTCCTAAAACATTTCGATTAAGAAAAAAATTTCTTACGGAGAATGAAAGGAGAACCACACGCAGACAACAGAACCCTGAAAAGGTAGCAATTCCATAACGATGCGAAGATTCGTTATGCAAATAATGTTTTGTTTAAAAAAAAGCAGGCTTTTCAGCCTGCTTTTTTTTACAATAATAGTTATAGTTAATGTATATGTATTTATTACTTTTTTTTCATTTTTCCTGTTGAAGCGGAACCACATTTTGCTACAACCTTTTTAAAATCTTGTCCTACGCTGAATTTAACAGTTTTGCTTGCCTTAATAGTAATAACTGCTCCCGTTTGGGGATTCCTTCCTTTTCGTGCTTTTCTTTCTTTTACTGAAAAGGTTCCGAAACCAATAAGACGCACTTCGTTCGATTTCTTTACACCTTGCTTGATGCCGTTCAATACAGCGTTTACCGCCTTTTCTCCGCAAGCCTTAGAAACACTACATTCATTCGCAACATACTCAACCAACTCCTGTTTATTCATACAACTTTCTCCTTTCTAAAAATATGGCGTATATAAGATAACCATAAGGACAAGCTAAAGTAGGGGTTAGAATACAGTAAATAACTTTCTGAATCAAGCAATTTTTTGGGCATTCTGAAAAAATGTAAGTAGGATATATTTGTGCAAACAAGCATAAATAGGGAATCAGCAAGGGGAATATTTTTCAGCTTAACTCGTTTCCAACATTTTAGCCGTTTGAAAATTGCATTTCAATAAATCAGGCTGCCTTTGTCAGCGACTTTATTCTGTTGTTGATCTTGATGTAGAGACGCATTGCATGCGTCTCTCTGTTGTGTAAACATTTTTATTACTACGTGCAGCAGTTTCCAGACGTATGCAATGCGTCTCTACAAAAAGTCGTCGGAGTTGAGAGTGGCGGTATGACTGGAAAAGTACATAAATGAACTTGGGAGGTCTCATTATTCAGGTTGATGACCGTAACGCATACTGCAAGGGAAGCCGAAGGGTATAGCGGGATAATGAGAAGTCGGAGATGCTCATAGTAGTGATGATGGTGAAGACAACATAACTCCATTGAGGCACGTCCTGGTAAAAGCAGACGTTTCATTTCTCAAGAAGTTTCAATAGTTCACTCACCCCTGGATTCCCTCCCAAGAGGGGACTTATTGTGTTCTCCTCTTGGGAAGGGCTGGATGTTCTTTCTCTTATTTGAGATATACTCAAGATGCTCATAAAATATGAATTTTAAATTGTTAATTGGGTGGCACGGACAAACCTTGTTTGTCCGTGTTGAACTTGTACGACATTGTCTATAAACCCCCGTTAGAAAATCTGGAAGAGGCATTGCCATCACGGACGGGGCTTTCTTTCTCACGGGGGTAAATCACAAATTGTGAGCCTCTTGAGTATAACTTAAGGAAGGAGCTGAACTATTACCAATTTTCTAATACCAATTTTCTAAACGGATCAACATCGTTTAAGCTCTAAGGATATGCACTTGACTACTATAGCTGCAATCGGTAGTATAACTTTTTATGTAGGATTATTCTGTAGGTGTTTTTAAAAATGGAGGGAAGGCATGATCCGTAGAATTCCTGCAATGCTGTTTCATTTTTGTTTATGGTGTATTATTCATTCGGCGGGAGGCATTGCTGTTGCCGAAGAAATAATCGAGGGTCGTGAAAAAGGTTCCTCTTCAGAAGTAGTTAAAAAACATAATAATCATGCGCACAGAGGGCTTCAGAGAAATCTTGGATTTTCAAATTTTTTTGATGGATGGACCACCCCGTGGCAGCCTTATGAGCATACAGAAATAAATGCGCCACGGGTACCTTTGTTGCGTATTGTGCCGGGATTCTTTAGCAGGGAATTTAGGTTAAATTATATTTATATTCAAGATGAGCATCATGGCGAGGCAGATGTCAGTGAATTGAGTATCGCCCTTGAAATTCCTCTTACATTGCGGACAAAAATTGATATCGAACCGAAATTATTATATGTCGACCATAATGATCATGCTAGTACAGGAGGATTTGGCGATACCAGGCTGGCATTAAGGAGTATGCTTATCGAGAACGATCGCCTTTCGTTTTCCACGGGTTCCACTATGAATATAACAACGGGTGATGAAGACAGGGGATTGGGAGAAGGGATAACTACTATGGGACAGGAACTTGCCCTGTGGACAGACCTGGGGCACCGCATTAGTCTCCAGGCATTATTGGGTGTTGAGGTTCCTACTGGCGGAGAACATAAAGAAGATTCCAACGTGGATATGCTTTTTGGTATGGCCATGTCTAAAACATTTGACACGGGAGAAACGTTATATTTAGAAGGCATTACCCCATTTATCGAGGTAAATGGCAGAAAGGGATATGGCAGCGAAAAAGGGAGTGAATACCGTGTCGATCTTTTACCGGGAATACGCTGGGAGTTTTGCCGTGAGTTTTTCGTGTTTCAGGGCTTTGAAATTCCGTTAAATAATACAGAAGAGTTTAACAAACGGTTTTGGTTTGGAATTATTAAAGATTTTTAATAGTTCAAGTAGCGACAGGTTTTAAACCTTTCTCCACAATCCTGCACGTACCACATTTTATGGCATGGATCAACCTTCCCCATTTCTTCCCCTGCAAGGGTGAAAAAGAGGGATGAGGCCAGTAATAAAAAAAATTCATGGGTTCAGGTTGCAAACCTACCATGGAAAGTTTTTCAAAAGGCTAAATTGTTACATTTTTTTGATTTTTAAAATGAGAAGCGATATTTACACAGAACAGGTTTCACATACATAAAGAAATCCCGCTTTGTGTAATAAATGCACGAAGCGGGATGTATGGAAGAGGAATTATTTGTCAGAAATAAATAATAAAATGGATTGCAGAGAACAAACAAAAGATAAAGAGGTTGGTGCAGATTGTAAACCCTGGTATAAAAAGGGATTGAGGTTTGAATGCCAGCGGTGTGGCAAGTGTTGCCGCGGGGAGCCAGGGGTTGTTTGGGTGAATGGCAAAGAGATTAAAGACATTTCCCGGTTCCTGGGGATGACCGGAGAAATGTTTGCAAAAAAATATTTAAGGAATATTTATGGGCGAATTAGTTTGGTGGAATATGGCAATGGCGATTGCGTTATGTATAACAATGGTTGCGTTATATATGAAGTAAGACCATGCCAATGCAGAACGTTTCCCTTTTGGTCTTCGAACATCAAAGAAAAGAATGAGTGGGAAAAGTTAAAGGGGCAGTGTCCAGGAATAGATAAAGGGCGGTTGCATAATTTGAAAACAATACGAAAGAATTTGATAGTGTATGAAAATCGATTTGCCGGATAATAGTATTATTGCAGAAAAAGAAACAGCTCATAATGAGCAACTGTTTTCAGAGTTAAAGGAACTTTATTGTCTCTTAGAGCATGAAGTGTCTTTGATTAATCCCCGATGCAATAAATGTGGAATGTGCGGCAATTTCAGGGAATATGATCATGTGCTGTATGCAAGCAGTATTGAAGTTGATTACGTAACTAAAAATGTGTCTGTTCCCGATTTTGATATTTCAAGAGATGTTTGTCCATTTCTCAAAAATGATTTATGCAGTATCAGGGACTTTCGGATGCTTTCCTGCAGGGCGTTTTATTGTGACGAAAGACATAAAAATGAAACTCAATCAATACATGAAAAATACCATCGGTTAATCAAGGCGCTCTATGATAAATACCACCTCGAATGGGAGTATAGTCCATTTCTCCCACAACTTAAGAGATTCAAATCAAATACGTTGAAAAACGGCAACATCATTCTCCCGCCGGATATTTAAGAAAGAGTTCATCAAATCCTCTATGCAGAAATTGCTTGACTTAAACCAGAAAAGAATTAGACTGTTTTTGCTGAGACTCATTATCAATCAAATCGGGCTGGGTTTTTAAAAGATAAAAATCCAATGGCATTCATTTTTACCCACCCCTGGCCCCTCCCAAGAGGGGACTTATCAAATTCCCCTCTTAGGAGGGGCAGGGGTGGGTTTGTTCATTGCTTGACTAAAAATATTGAAATTCCTAAACGTTAAATTAAATGAAAGAGCAGTTACGGGTAATACGTATATGAATATTAAGAGGGCAGATACCTTCAAATTAGCGCTTGTTGGAAATCCGAATGTCGGGAAGAGTGTTATTTTTGGGTTACTTACGGGTAAATATGTAACGGTATCAAACTATCCTGGCACCACGGTGGAAGTTTCGCGCGGGGTATATAAAGGGTATGAAGGGGGTATCGAAGTCATAGATACTCCGGGCGCGAATAGTCTCATACCGCTTTCTGAAGATGAGGCCGTTGCAAGGGATATTTTGCTGGAAGATTACGATAAGCGCATTGTTCAGGTTATCGATGCTAAAAACCTGCGGCGTGGTTTATTGATAACAACCCAGATCGCTGAAATGGGGTTGCCGGTTTTGCTGGCATTGAATATGTGGGATGAACTCCTTGACAGAGGGATGAATGTTGATATCAATGCCTTGCAGGATCATTTGAAGATTCCTATAGTGAAAACTATTGCAACACACAAGGTAGGTTTCAGAGAGTTGTTTCATTCGGTGCCTCTTGCCAGTGTGCCAGACATTCGGATTAATTACGGCAAATATATTGAAGAAGGGATTTCAAGGGTAGGCAAGATACTCAATAATGTAATGGTGGTAAACGACAGGGCTTTGGCGATTATGTTGTTATCGCATGACGAATCGCTGGAAAGAAAATTAAAGGAAAAATTACCGGAAGATTCGTTACAAGAAATCGCAGGCATACGCGAAGAGGTGCAGAGACATTTTAGTAATCCGCTAGGGTACGTTATCAGCATTAAACGCTCACATTATGTTGATGGGCTGATTGAAAAGGTTACGACCGCAGTTGGAAACGAGGCGGAAACCCGGCCGTTTATGAGGGGAGCTTTTTTCTTCTTTTTGGTACCCCTGACGACTTTTTTAATCGGATATAAACTTATGTCGTTGCTCATGTACGCAATTACCATGAAGTTGCAGGTATCCGATGTACTTGAGACAGTGCTGGCACTTTCTGCAGGTGGCATAATGTCCCTTTATTTTACGTTGTATCTTTATAAAAAAGAATTTAAAACACGGAGTAAAATTACCGAAGTTTTGGGGCGGATTACTATGCATCCAATAGCGGCATTTCCCCTGTTGATAATGATTTTGTGGATAGTTTACAAATGGGTGGGGGAGTTTGGTTCAGGTGTGTGTGTGGACTTTTTGGAAAACAAGATCTTTGGCAGTGCGGAAACGCCATCAGATGGTTTTGATTTATGTGTGTATATTCCTTTTCTCGAAAAGGTGTATACTTTTACGCACATTAATTTCGAGGGAATAAATTATTATATTGGTCTCTTGGCGCAAAAAATAATGAGTAAAGATAATTTGATTTACGAATTATTTTTAAATGAGCAATCGGGGCTGATTCGGGTAGGTCTTACTTATGCGATTGCAATCGTTTTCCCCATTGTAGGGTTTTTCTTTCTTGCATTTGGCATTATGGAAGACAGCGGGTATTTGCCCAGACTGGCGGTGATGGTGGACAAGATATTTAAGCGGATCGGATTAAACGGAAAGGCCGTGCTTCCTATGGTTTTGGGTTTGGGATGCGACACGATGGCAACGATGACCACCAGGATATTAAATACGAAAAAGGAAAGGATTATTGCTACCCTGTTGTTGGCATTGGCGGTACCATGTTCCGCGCAGTTGGGGGTGATTGCAAGTGTCCTCGGCAGTATTTCCGGGATATATTTTGCGGCATATTTCCTTATTATTTGCTCGCAGCTTTTTTTTGTTGGTTATTTATCATCAATAATCCTGCCAGGCGCCCCCTCTGATTTTTTAATGGAGATACCCCCGTTTCGCATGCCAAAATTATCCAATATATTCATAAAGACGTTTTATCGGGTCAACTGGTTTATGAAAGAGGCCGTGCCTTTGTTTGTACTGGGTACGCTTGTTTTATTTGTTGCCACAAAACTAGGGGTATTGTCTTTTGTTGAGAAAATGGGGCAACCGGTAATTGGACATTTTTTAGGATTGCCGGTTGAAACAACCCGCGGATTTATTTTAGGGTTTTTAAGAAGAGATTACGGAGCAGTCAGTATCTTTAAAGTGTTGGAAGAACAAGGGGAAGGGCACGTGATAGACCCAAAACAGCTACTGGTTTCCCTCGTGGTTATCACCTTGTTTATTCCCTGCATTGCAAATTTTTTTGTCATGATCAAAGAGCGCGGTGCGAAAAGCGCATTTTTAATGTTTGCATTTATATTGCCCTACTCTATACTGATTGGGGGTTTGTTAAGAATTGTTTTGCGTTTATTTTGATGGGACAAATGATAGGCAGGATTGTTTCTGTTTCAGAAGGGTGTGCAGAGGTGTGTATTGTCGATGCACAAGGATCGTGCAATAAGTGTTCGTCATGCCCCATGAAAACAGGAACAAAAGATATCATAAAGGTAGCCGCACTAAATAACGTCAAGGTTGGACAGCTTGTTATCTTGCGTGATAACAGAAACTGGATAAATAAAAATAAAATAATATCATTAATTGGCGGCTTTATTTTTGGAGTAATTCTTTCCGAAGTATTTTCAAAAATTACAGCGTTTCGTACCTATCGTTCGGAATATGATTTCATAGGCGGCGGTATTATGGTTGTCATCATGATAATTCTTATAAAAATAACAAAACCAAACTACTGTTTGAGAATGGAAATGTATGGAGAAAAAAACCGTGAACATAATTGAGTCTTGCCATGAAGAATTGCTGGAGTTGATATGGACAATTGAAGAGGAACATGGTGAAACCGAGAAGGAATTGCTGATCAGGAAGGAAGGCAGTTCTTTTGCTGAAGCATATCTGAAAACACTTGTGAATAATGGATATATTTCGTTAAAAGATAATAAAGTTATTCTGACGGAAAAGGGTCAGACGGAAGCACAATTAATCATCAGAAGGCACAGACTTGCGGAAAGATTATTGCACGATGTTTTAGAGGTAAAAGAAGAAGCCATGGATTCCAGCGCTTGTGATTTTGAGCATTTTTTGAGTGAAGAAGTAACAACAAGCATATGCACGCTTTTGGGTCACCCATTAACATGCCCTCATGGAAAACATATTCCACCGGGTGATTGCTGCAGGAAAACTAATAAGGAAATACAACCTGTAGTATTTCCACTGACAGAATTACAGCCTGGGAAAAACGCTAAAATTTCTTACATTGTTACGAAATTTAACGGCAGACTGGACAGGCTTTCTTCAATGGGATTATTGCCAGGGATAAAAATCCACCTACACCAGAAATACCCTACCTATGTGATACAGATGGGCCAAACACAAATTGCAATCGATTCAACTGTTGCACGCGATATCTATGTGCGGCATGGTTGAGAAAGAATGGGTTTCATAGTTGGTGAATCGCACTCCTTTGAAATTATGAATTATGAATTATGAATTTTAGATTGTGTATGTTTTACATTTAAGATTTAGTATCTAAAATGTAAAATTCCCTCCTGAATGGCAGCATAGCTGCCCAATCTTTGTAGCCGATGCCAATGCAACAGGATTATGAGCAGCGTAGCTGCGAAATCTCAGTGGCTCTCATCACACCAATCTACGAAAACCGATATATTCTTTACACCAGATAATCCGTCACTTAAATCCAAATATCTACATAAAAAGAACTTGAGTAAATTTTAAAGAGAAGGTAATATTGAGGGAAAAATTTTATTTACACGAAATTTGTTTTAAAACGTTATCATTTTTTTGCAGGGAGAAAGTAAATTATGGATCCTGGTGCACTAATAGGGATAATAATTGGTGCTGCGTTGATATTGGTATCTATTGTGATGGATGGAGGTGGAGCGGCAGTTATTGCTTACATCAACATACCTTCCATAATGATTGTAGTTGGGGGGACGTTGGCTGCGACCATTGTACGATTTCCGATACCGACAGTAATTGGAGCGATTGCCGTAGCAAAAAAAACGGTATTTGTTAAATTTGGGCCAATTGAGGAAGAGATCAAGCGGTTAGTTGAATTTTGTAAAGTAAGTCGTCGCGAAGGTCTTTTGGGACTCGAGAAAGAGGTTGAAAAAATAAATGATCCATTTTTGGTTAAGTCGGTAAGATTACTGGTGGACGGTTCGGACTCGGATGCCTTAAGGGACATTCTCGGAACGGAAATTGATAAAATAAGACAAAGACATACATCGGGTAAAGGTATTCTTGATTTTGCAGGAATGGTGGCTCCTGCTTATGGTATGATTGGAACGTTGCTGGGCCTTGTTAATATGTTAAAAAACCTCGATGACCCTTCAAAAATTGGCGGCGGTA
>Ga0154756_1219_pt3 | contig 14910 bp, 12 predicted proteins | sample Rifle2008BG16ft_FD_105764 | JGI IMG/M metagenome (GOLD analysis project Ga0154756, IMG submission 105764) | Planctomycetes bacterium RBG_16_41_13
TTATACCCCGCTCGCGCTCTTCAGGAGCCTTGTCAATTGAATCAAACGGCCTATCCTTCGCCAACCCCTGCTTCGACAATACATGCGTTATTACAGACGTCAGAGTTGTCTTACCATGATCCACATGCCCTATCGTACCTATGTTTAAATGCGGCTTAGTTCGCTGAAATACTTCTTTAGCCATTAATTTAAACCTCCAATATTTTGATTTATGAATACGTTATGTAACATTGCCAACAGATTTTGCAGGCGCCGGCCTGTACTCCAAAGGCTCCATGGTAAAAGTGCCTCTTCCCTGAGTAATAGAACGTAATGTCGTTGAATAGCCAAACATTTCAGCAAGGGGGACTTCACCTTTAATAATCCTTATATTTCCCTTGGTTATCATTTCCAAGATATTTGCTCTGCGACTATGAACTTCTCCTATCACATCACCCATGTATTGTTCCGGAACAGTTATTTCAATTGACATTATTGGTTCCAGCAATATGGAATTCGCCATTTCAACACCTTTTCTAAAAGCAATACATGCTGCAGTGTAAAAAGCCAGATCAGAAGAATCTACTGGATGCGTAGAACCATCTATCAACGTTACTTTGATATCAATCAATGGAGGACCGCCGGCAACACCAGTTATCGCAGTATCACGAATACCTTTTTCTACAGATCTCACATATTGCCTTGGTATTTTACCACCAACTATTGCATCAACAAAAGTGACCGGTTCATCACCTTCTTTAAATGGCTCCACAGTTATCCATACATGACCATATTGTCCGTGTCCGCCAGTCTGTTGAACAAATTTTCCTTCCACCTCAACTTTTTTCCTAATCGTCTCTCGATATGATACCTTTGGCGCACCAACATTTGCGTCCACATTATACTCGCTCAACATCCTGTTTTTAATTACTTCCAAATGCAACTCTCCCATTCCAGAAATAATCATCTGACCGGTTTCCTTGTCCAAGTGCATCCTGAAGGTAGGATCTTCTTTCGCCAGCCTCGCTAGCACCATCCCCAGTTTTTCTTTTTCTTTGTCCGATTTCGGCTCTATCGCCATTGAAATCACCGTATCTGGAAATTCCATCTTTTCTAAAATTATAGGATTGTCCAGGTCACAAAGCGTATCGCCGGTAACTGTATCTTTGAGACCAATCACGGCGCATATTTCACCGGCTATTATCTCGTTAACTTGCTCTCTGTTTGCCGCATGCATTTTATATATGCGACTAACCAGCTCTTTCTTGTCTTTTCCAGAATTTAACACCCTCGTTCCGGAAGTCAATTTTCCAGAATAAACCCGTATAAAAGTCAAATCGCCATGTTTATCAGAAGCAATTTTAAAAGCCAACGCACAAAACGGTTCTTCCACGAACGGTTTTCTGGAAATTTCTTTATTAGTTTTTGGATCAATACCAACAATAGCCTCTTTATCCACTGGCGATGGCAAATAATCGCATACCGCATCAAGTAAAAGCTGCACGCCTTTTTTCTTAAATGCCGATCCACACAATACCGGAACAAACTTCAAATTTATTGTCCCTTCCCGAATAGCCCTCTTTATTTCCTCTGTTGTGATTTCTTTCCCTTCTAAGAACTTTTCTGTAAGCCAATCAGTGTACTCTGCCAATGTTTCAATCAGCTTTTCTCGTTCTTCTTCTGCCTTTTTTTGGTATTCAGCAGGAATTTCTTCGTCAGAGAAATTCATACCCATCTTATCTTCTTCGTCTGAATATATCCTGGCTTTCATACGAACTATATCAATTAATCCTCTAAAATCCGACTCATTGCCAATTGGTATTTGTATGGGAACTGCCGCGAATCCCAACCTTTCGTTAATTTCGTCTACAACCTTATAGTAATCTGCACCAACTCGATCCATTTTGTTTACAAAACAAATCCTTGGCACTTTATATCTATCCGCTTGCCGCCATACGGTCTCCGACTGTGCCTCTACCCCACCAACACCGCAAAAAACGCATACTGCGCCGTCTAAAACCCTAAGAGATCGTTCAACTTCCATAGTAAAGTCGACGTGACCCGGAGTATCAATCAGGTTAATCTGATAATCCTTCCAACTACATGTCGTGGCAGCGGCAGTAATAGTAATGCCTCGTTTTTGTTCTTCTTCCATCCAGTCCATGGTAGCGGTGCCTTCATGAACCTCACCCATCTTATGAGACTTTCCAGTATAATATAGTATACGTTCGGATGTAGTTGTTTTCCCCGCATCAATATGTGCAGCAATTCCAATATTTCTTAATTTTTCGAACTTCATCTTTTTTTAATCTACCCTCAATTAAAACTTTGACCATGCAAAATGTGCAAATGCCTTATTTGCCTCTGCCATTTTATGCGTGTTTTCTCTTTTTGTTATTGATATACCTTGTTTTTTATATGCATCCATCAACTCATCTGCCAAACGTTGAAACATAGGGCGTCCTTTTTTGCTTTTAGCAGCTTCTATTATCCACCGTATCGTCAAGGCTACCTGCCTTTGTCTTGGAACTTCAACAGGTACTTGATATGTGGCACCTCCCACACGCTTCGACCTAACCTCGACCAAAGGCTTCACATTATTTACTGCGGTTTCAAAAAGTTCAATAGGGGCTACATCAGATACTTTTTTTTCTATCACATCCATAGCACAATAGAATATCGTTTCTGCCGTACTCTTCTTTCCTTTTTTCATAAGGCAGTTAATAAATTTTGATATCAACTTACTCTTATATTTTACATCCGGTTGTAAAAATTTCTCAGTACTTCTATACGCAAGAGCCATATATTAAATTCTCCAAAATTAAGACCTATTTAGGGGTTTTAGCGCCATATTTAGACCTGGATCGTTTCCGGCCGTTTACACCTGCACAATCCAATGTCCCACGGACTATGTGATATTTAATACCCGGCAGGTCTCTTACCCTCCCCCCCCTCACCAATACGATTGAATGTTCTTGTAAATTATGACCTTCGCCAGGAATGTAAGCACTTATTTCCCTGCCATTTGACAGCCTCACCCTCGCAGCTTTTCTCAAAGCTGAATTTGGTTTCTTCGGAGTTCTCGTCATTACTTGAAGGCAGACACCCTTTTTTTGAGAACATTTTTCTAAATCGGGGCTTTTACTTTTATTTTTTGTTTTCTTTCGACCTTTTCTTATTAATTGATTTATTGTAGGCATATCTCCCCCGCTCTTTATAATGTTGGTTCTAATAACTCTTCTTTTTGCTTGCTTGTTTCCTTGATTGCAACCTCACTTGTAGAAATTGCACAAAGTGTATTGTACGACTTATATCCGGTACCCGCGGGCACCAAATGACCAAGAATTACATTTTCCTTTAATCCTACCAGATTATCAACTTTTCCTTCAAGCGCAGCTCTAGTCAATACTTTTGTTGTCTCCTGAAAAGAAGCTGCAGAAATAAAACTATCCGCTTGCAGAGATGCTCTCGTAATACCCAACAATAAAGGTTTTGCAGTTGATGGTTTTCCGCCCATATCTTTTATTTTCTTATTTTCTTCTCTGAATTTAAACTTATCCATGACTTGTCCCGGAAGAAGATTAGTATCCCCCGCATCCTCTATTTTTACTTTCCTAAGCATTTGACCAATTATTATTTCAATATGTTTATCATCTATCGGTACGTTTTGAGACCGATAAACATTTTGAACTTCTTTTAACATGTAAGTCTGCAATTCTTCCTCGCCACATATTCTTAAAATATCCTGCAAAACCAACGGGCCTTCCACAAGTGGGTCTCCAGCCTTAACATGATCACCCCTATGTACCTTTAAATGCTTGCCCCTTGGAACAAGGTGTTCACTCTCCATACCACCTTCTCCCCTGACAATAATAGTTCGCTTACCGCGCCTTTTTTCCCCCAACTCCACTACCCCTTCTATTTCACTCATCACTGCAGGGTCTTTTGGCTTTCGTGCCTCGCAAATTTCAGCGACTCGCGGTAACCCTCCTGTTATATCTTCCGTCCTGGAAATCTCTCTCGGTGTTTTTGCAAGCAACGTACCCGGAGTTACCTTCTCTCCCTCCTCAACTTCCAGATGAGCCTTTTCAGGTATTGGATACAACCCTGAAATCTTACCCTTCTCATCCTCTATAATTATTTGTGGGTGCAAATCACCCTTATGTTCCATAATTACTTTGCGTTTAAATCCGGTAGATGCATCAGACTCTTCTCTGACAGTTTTGCCTATTTCAATATCTTCATAACGAACAGAACCTGACATTTCCGCTAATATAGGAACCATGTGAGGGTCCCAGCGGGTCAGTGTTTGACGAACAGCAACACTATCGCCTTCTTTAACTAAAACTTCCGCACCAAGCACCACCGAATGTTTTTCGATTTGTCTTTCTTTTGCATCTATAATTAATATTTCGCCTTTTGAGTTAATAGCGACATTTTTTTCCTGTGGATTTTTAACAACATTCAAATTATTGTACTTAATTTTGCCAGAGCGTTTTGCTTTTATCTCAGAAGCTTCTACCGAGCGGGTAGCGGTACCACCGATATGGAAGGTTTTCATTGTTAGCTGGGTACCAGGCTCACCTATTGACTGAGCTGCAATTATCCCCACGGCCATACCTTCCTCAACGAGTCCTCCCCTTGACAGATCCATTCCATAACATTTCGAACAAAGCCCCAGAGACATTTCACACGTAAATGGAGATCTTACCCTTATTTTTTCGTATCCCAAAGCTTCTATCTTTTTGGCTTTTTCTTCTGTAATTAAATCGTTTTCTCTGATAATTACTTCGTCTTTAACTAAATCTACAATATTGTTTCTTGCAACCCTTCCAGTTATAGTCTTACTTAGAGAAACCTCCACTTTTTCCCCCCTGTAAACTATACTTTTTGTGATGCCGTTCTTGGTACCACAATCTAAAGAAGTAATCACTACATTCTGAGCAACATCCGCCAGTTTCCTTGTTAAGTATCCAGAATCCGCAGTTTTTAGCGCTGTATCCGCTAACCCTTTTCTGGCGCCGTGAGTAGAGCTAAAATACTCCAACACTCCTAAGCCCTCTCTAAAATTTGCCTTAATAGGGGTCTCTATGATTTTTCCCGAGGGCTTCGCCATTAAACCACGCATTCCAGCAAGCTGTCTCAACTGCTGTGAACTTCCTCTTGCCCCTGAAGCAGACATCAGATAGACAGGGTTCAAATAAGGTTTACCTCCTCTTGTATCATTTTTAAGAGCACCCATCATTTCTTCGGCTATTTTTTCGCCAGCGTATGTCCATGCATCTATGATTTGATTGTAGCGCTCTCCTTCCGTAATAACACCTTTTCTGTATAACTTCTGTATCTTTTCTATTTCCAACTGCGTTTTATCAATTATTTCACCTTTTTTCTCAGGCATTTTAACATCACTTATTGAAAATGATAGGCCAGCCTTCGTGCATTCTTTAAATCCAATCTCTTTTACATCATCCAATAAAGTAATGGTCTTCTCTCTTCCGAGCATTTTATAACAATCCTGAATTATCCTGCTTATTCCCTTTTGATCTAAAGGATAATTGTAAAAAGGAATTCCTTCAGGTAATACACTATTAAATACAACACGCCCAGCAGTCGTTTCGCACAACCCGCAAACTGGTTCTTCTTTTCCCAAGCGATCGTTAACAACAGTGACCTGTTTTAGTTTTATCTCAATCTTGTCGTGTAGGTGTAATTTATTTACAGACAGGGCATATATTACCTCTTCATTACCACTAAATCTTTTTAGTTTTTCCACCGCCTCATTCTGTATGCTGGCAGTTAAATAATAACATCCTAATACAATATCCTGTGATGGCACAATAATTGGCTCTCCTGAAGCTGGAGAAAAGATGTTATTTGTGGACAACATAAGAGTAATTGCTTCCGTCTGCGCTTCAATGGACAACGGCAAATGAACCGCCATTTGGTCACCATCGAAATCAGCATTAAAACCCCGACAAACCAGCGGATGAAGCTTTATTGCATTACCTTCCACAAGTATAGGCTCAAACGCTTGTATACCCATTCTATGAAGTGTGGGAGCTCTATTAAGCAAGACCGGTCTCCGTTTCACCACTTCTTCGAGAATATCCCAAACTTCTTTGTCCTTCCTACTCAGCATCTTTTTTGCACTTTTAATTGTATCCGCATATCCAAACTCTCTTAATCTTCTTATTATGAATGGTTGAAATAATTCTAACGCTATTTTCTTTGGCAACCCACACTGATGCAATTTCAGATCAGGTCCCACAACAATCACAGAACGTGCAGAATAATCCACCCGTTTACCAAGTAAATTTTCTCTAAATCGGCCTTGTTTCCCCTTTATCATATCAGTAAGTGACTTCAATGGCCTATTGTTGCTTCCAAGAACGGGACGCTTCCCCCTCGTATTATCAAATAAAGCATCAACCGCCTGTTGAAGCATTCTTTTTTCATTTCTAATAATAACTTCGGGGGCATTAAGATCTATCAGCTTCTTAAGTCGATTATTTCTGTTAATAATTCTTCTATATAAATCATTCAGATCTGATGAAGCGAAATTTCCGCTTTCCAACAACACCAATGGTCTCAAGTCTGGCGGAATAACAGGAATCGCACTCAAAACCATCCATTCGGGTTTATTATCCGAATCCCGAAAAGCTTCTACAATTTCTAACCTCTTTATTATTTCTTTAGCACGTTGTTTTGAACGGGTGCGGCCAAGTTCCTCACGCAGTTCATTAGACAACACAACTAAATCAATTTTTTGCAATAACATGCGTATTGCCTCAGCACCCATTGCCGCCACAAAAGACTCTTCGCCAAATTTCTCTTTAGTTGTTTTATATTCTTCTTCGCTAAGCACCTGATATTCTTTGAGTGTCGTACTGCCTGGGTCTATAACCACATAACCCTGAAAATAAACGATTCTTTCCAGCGACGTAGTTTTCATTCCCAAAAGAGTACCTAAACGTGAGGGCATTGCTTTAAAAAACCAAATATGAACGATAGGTGCTGCTAAATTTATATGGCCCATCCTCCTTCTTCTCACACGCGAATGGGTTAATTTCACACCACATCTATCACAAACAATTCCCTTATGTTTAATGCCCTTATATTTACCGCAAAAACACTCCCAATTACGTTCCGGGCCAAAAATACGCTCGCAAAATAAACCATCTTTCTCTGCCCTATATGTACGGTAGTTTATAGTTTCAGGCTTCTTAACTTCGCCATAAGACCAACCGCGGATATCTTCCGGCGAAGCCAGCGATATTTTAACCGAACTATACTCATTTATTCTTTCGTAAATTATTTCTGTCATATGATAATCTCAAAGAGTCCGCACAAATCTAAATATTAAGTGCAGTACTTCAATCTCTTTTTTATAAAATTTTTAATGTAATATCTCAATACTTTAATATTACTTATATAAACCCACAGCTTTCAAACTAATATTCAAATATTCATCACAAAACACTATATTTTTAAAACATCCATCTTTTTCTTTTCTAATTTTAAATTTAATCCTAACCCCGCTATTTCATTTGAAAGCACCTCAAAGGATGCTGGGGTGCCAGCCTCCAATGTGTTTTCACCCTTAACCATTGATTCGTAAATCTTCGTCCTTCCTTCCACATCGTCACTTTTCACAGTAAGCAACTCTTGCAAATTATGTGCAGCACCATAAGCCTCCAACGCCCATACTTCCATTTCACCAAATCTCTGCCCGCCAAACCTAGCCTTTCCTCCCAGAGGTTGTTGAGTGATCAGCGAATATGGACCTGTCGCTCTTGCATGTACTTTTTCATCAACCAGATGGTGAAGCTTTAACATATACATATAACCCACAGCAACTTTTTGCCCAAAAGGTTCTCCCGTACGTCCATCATATAACACTGCCTTTCCATCTTCAGGCAACCTTGCTTCTTTCAGTGCCTCCCGTATCTCTTCCTCTAAAGCACCTTCAAAAATAGGAGTAACTGCCCTAAAACCTAACTTTTTAGCTGCCCATCCTAGGTGAGTTTCCAGAATTTGCCCGACATTCATCCTAGACGGCACGCCCAATGGGTTCAGTAGCATCTCTACCCTGGTTCCATCTGCCAAAAAAGGCAGATCTTCTTCAGGAAGTATCTTGGAAATAACTCCTTTGTTACCATGCCTACCGGCCATTTTATCACCAACTGAAAGTTTTCTCTTCGTTGCAATGGAGACCTTCGCTAGTTCCAAAACCCCTGTCGGCAATTCATCACCGCGCTTCAACTGGTTTATTTTTCCATCTCTCTCTTCTTTTAATTCCTCGATTTTTCTTTTGTATTCCTGTGAAATTTCTAGTGCCAGTTCCTTTTTCTTTTTACTACTAAATGCAATATTTTCAATATTAAAATGATCTTCCATTGCAAGTATCGTTTTTTCAGACATAGCCCGCTCTGTTTTGTAAACCTGACCGGTTTGAATATCTACAAGCGTTTCTTCAATCTCTGCATTTATAGCTTTTATCATCTTTGCAAATTCTTTAGCAATAGCCTCATTATACTTCGACTCTATTTCACTTACCTCACCCAATATTTTCTGTCTTTTTTCTTCTGAAATATACGACTTTCTTGAAAATACTTGCGTATTTATAATAATACCTTCCATACCGGATGGGACTTCCAGCGATTCATTTTTAACATCTTCACCAGCACGTCCAAATATTGCATGTAACAGTTTTTCTTCGGGCGAAAGTTCACTCCTGCTTTTGGGCGCTATCTTCCCTACCAAGATATCTCCGGGTTTCACCTTTGTTCCAACCCGAATTATCCCATTTTCATCCAAATTTCTTAGTGCTTTCTCTGAAACATTCGGAATATCGCGGGTAAATTCTTCCCTACCCAGCTTTGTTTCACGTATTTCTACTTCAAACTCATCTCTGTGTATAGAGGTAAATCTATCATCTTTTAACAAGGCTTCACTTATCACCATAGCATCTTCAAAATTGTATCCATCCCATGTCATAAACGCTACTAATACATTTTTACCTAAACTAAGTTCACCATTATGAGTAGCCGCTCCGTCAGCGATGACCTCTCCTTTTTTGACTTTTTGCCCTTCAGTGACTATAGGTTTCTGATTTAGGCAAGTACCTTCGTTTAGCCCAACAAACTTTCTTAGTTTATAAATTTCATTGTTATCAATTACGATTTCATTTGATGATACCTTTGTAACAGTTCCGTTCTTTTCCGATTGAACAGTCATGCTTGAGTTTTTGGCAACAACCCGTTCCATGCCCGTTGCGATAATAGGAGGTTCTGTCTTCAGCAGAGGAACAGCTTGCCTCTGCATATTCGACCCCATTAGAGCTCTATTCGCATCACTATGTTCCAAAAATGGTATTAAACTTGCAGAAACACCTACCATTTGTTTAGGAGAAACATCCATATAATTTACATCTTTGAAGGCCGTGTGCTTAAAGTCGCCATCGTGTCTGCATAGCACGTCCGTCTTGCCCAACGTATCTTTAGTACTGATTAAAACATCAGCCGGTGCTATCAAACGACCCTCTTCCTCGTCTGCCCGTAAATATATTATATTTTTAGAAGGTTTTCCTTTTTCAATTAAACGATATGGTGTAATCAAAAAACCGTACTCATCGATTGTTGCGTATATACTTAAAGAAGCTATCAAACCAATGTTTGTACCTTCTGGCGTTTCTATCGGACACACCCTTCCATAGTGAGAAACGTGCACATCTCTCACCTCAAACCCAGCCCTCTTCCTATTCAAGCCGCCAGGTCCCAACGCACTTAACCTTCTTTCATGAGTCAACTGTGCCAGAGGATTTGTTTGGTCTAAAACCTGCGAAAGCTCGCTTCGGCTGAAAAAATAATCGATCGCCGAAAATATGGTTTTAGAATTTACCAAAGAACGCGGTGTTAATTGTTCTGTTTCTTTTACACTTAACCTTTCCTGTATGGTTCTTCTTAGTTTCAAAAACCCCTTTCTCAACTCTTCACCAACCAGCTCGTCAATTGTCCGAAGTCTCCTGTTGCCTAAATTATCTATATCGTCAATTGATGCCCCAGGGGTACCTTTCCGCAACTTCATCAAATACCTAATAGCTTCTACAAAATCCTCTTTTTGCAAAGTCATTTTAGATGAATCGATATCATGACCCATTTTCCTATTTAACCTAAATCTGCCTACAGGCCCCAACCTATATCTTTTTTCATCAAAAAATTTATCATAAAATAACTGCCTTGCCTTTTCCACTTGCTGTGGGTTGCCAGGTCTGAATCTTGCGTAAATTTTCAACAATGCATCTTCATGGGACTTTGTAAAGTCTGACTCCAGAGAATTTAATATTAAGTTGTCTTCTACTTTCTTTATCACATCTACTTTCTTTATTTCCAGGTCTGTAATTGCTTTAACTGTTGAATCAGAAAACTGACGCCCCGCGTCCAGCAAAATTTCCCCAGTTTCAGGATTAACAACTTGCTCTGCAGTAAACCTACCCCTCAACTTTGCAGCCACATCATAATCAGCTATTTTCACCGTTTCTACTTCATGAAACAACCGAATAATATCCTCATCATTTGCGTATTCTGCGGATAACGCCCTGAGAAAACAAGTAGCAGGTAATTTTCCACTCTGATCAATCCTGACAGTAAGTACATCCTTTTTCCCTACCTCCAACTCAATCCAACTTCCTCGTTCTGGAATTATTCGGCAAGAATGTAATCTTTTTTCTGCGTAAAATTCTTCTATAAAATCTACACCTGGCGAACGATGCAATTGTGCAACAATCACCCGCTCTGTACCATTAATAATAAATTCTCCGCCACCGATAACAACAGGAATCTCACCCAAATAAACTTCTTCTTCTATCGGTTCATCTTTATCCAAACGCAACCAAACGCGAAAAGGCCGCCCGTATGTTAATCGCAACTGGCGACATTCGTCTTGTGAATAGCGAGGTTTTCCCAACTCATATTTAACATAATTTAATGTTATGTTGCCATCGTAGTTGCTAACAGGAAATATCTCTCTCAATATAGCCTCAATACCAACATTTTTCCTTTTAGATGCTGGAATATCCAACTGCAAAAAGTCCATATATGCTTTCGTTTGAATCTGTGTAAGACTTTGAAGTTCTATTACTTCGTCTACTTTACTGTAGTTTCGTATTTCCATAAATTTTCAGGATTTTAAAAGTTGGCAAAAAAACTGTTTATTTTATTTCTACTTTGGCACCAGCTTCTTCTAATGTTTTTCTAATCTTGTCTGCATCTTCCTTCGTCACCCCTTCTTTAACAGCCTTAGGCGCACCTTCTACAAGATCTTTCGCCTCTTTGAGGCCCAAATTTGTCTCTGCTCTTACCGCCTTAATTACTTGAATTTTGTTAGCTCCCACTTCTTTTAGAATTACATCAAAAGATGTCTTCTCTTCTTCTGCGACAGCCCCGACTCCTGCTAATGGCATACCAACAGGCATTGCGGCTACGGCAGATGCGGAAACACCAAATTTCTTTTCGAATGCTTTTACTAATTCAGATGCCTCCAACAGTGTCATCCCCGATACTATATCTAGCACCTGCGCTATCTTCCCGGTTACCTCGACTTCTTTTTCTTCCATTATTTGAGTCATTTTACACCTCCTAACTTTCAGAAATCATATACAAATTACCCATTACTTTTTTCTTTTTGTGTTTTTATCTCTTGAAGTATAGTTGCTAAACTGCGCAATATACTGTTAAAAGCGGTTGCCACTCCGACTATCGGAGCATTTATACTTATCACTATTTGGGATCTAAGCACTGGCAAGGAAGGAAGTTTTGCCAAACTCTTAATAGAATCAATCGATAGCGACTCTCCCTCAAAAAATCCACCTTGCAACGTAAAAAATGGCAAATCTTCAGAGTATTTAACTGTTTCTTTTGCCATTAATACTGGATCCTCCCCGCCGCTTATGATAGCAGAAGGACCATTAAGCAAACCAACTATTTCCGTCTTGCCTATTTTCTTAAACGCAACCGCAGCAAGAGAATTTTTAACAACCTCCATAAGTATCTTCTTCTGCCATAATTCATTTCGCAACTGATTAAACTGCAAAGCAGTGATACCTCTATAACCGACTACCAGATAGCTACTCTTATCATCATAACGAGAAATCAGTTCTTTTATTGTAAGTTCTTTTAATTCATTTGGCATTGTTCTGTCTATTCCCTTAGTTACACATTTTAAAATTAAATTTGCAACATTACGCCAGGACTCATCGTCGAAGAAAGTGAAATCTTCTCTATATACACCCCTTTTGCAGCCGATGGACGCAAGTTCAATATATGTTTAATAAATGTGTTTATATTGTCGGCAAGATCTGCAACGGAAAACGACAGCTTTCCAACAATTGCATGAACATTTCCACCAGCATCATTTCTAAACTCAATTTTACCTGCTTTAAATTCCCTAACAGCTGTTTCTACATCATCAGTTACAGTTCCAGATTTGGGAGAAGGCATTTTACCCTGAGGGCCTAACACTTTACCTAATTTACCGACTATTCGCATCATATCAGGAGTAGAAATTGCAACGTCAAAATCTCCCCATCCCCCCTCTACTTTTTTCACCAAATCTTCAGCACCAACCTCTTCCGCTCCTGCATCTTTCGCAATGGTTGCTTTTTCTCCAACGGCAAAAACTATCACCTTTAAACTTTTACCAATACCCTTTGGCAGAGATATAGCACCCCTAACAAGCTGGTCTGATTGCTTTGCATCGATACCCAACTTAATTACGACTTCGACACTTTCATCGAACTTTGCAGTCTTAAAAGATTTAAGATGTTTTAAGGCATCCTCTAATTCGTACTTTTTGTTTATATCTATATGTTTTAAAGATTCTAAATATCTTTTACTTCTTTTTGGCATTTTATAAATCCTTCTGATTAAACACAACTTCCCTCATTTTTACACACTAATCCACAATTCTAAGCCCCATAGTATGAGCAGTTCCCTCTATTATCTTCATTGCACTTTCTAAATTACCAACATTTAAATCTGCCAACTTTCTAGCTGCTATTTCCCTAATTTGTTGTTTGCTAACTTGCCCAACCTTCTGCCGATTTGGCTCTGGCGAACCTTTAACAATACCTGCGGATTGTTTTAATAGCACAGAAGCCGGCGGAGACTTAATTATAAAGGTAAACGTTTTATCTTTAAAAACAGTAATCTCTGCAGGAGTTAAAATCCCCTGCAAATCTTTCGTTTTATCGTTAAACTGCTTCACAAATTGCCCGATATTTACTCCATGCTGCCCAAGTGCCGGACCAACCGGAGGTGCAGGGGTTGCCTGCCCAGCCGGACACTGCAATTTGATTTTAGCCAAAATCTCCTTTGCCATTACATTCTCCTACCTTTAAATTGACTCTACCTGCCAATATTCCAATTCAACCGGCGTTGCCCTTCCGAACACGGTAAGCATGACCTTAATGCGGCCACACGCAGGCAAAACCTCTTCAACTATTCCATCATAATTCTCAAACGGTCCTTCTTTTATTCGTACCTTCTCGCCTTCATTAAATTCGATCTTTGCACGAGGCTTTTCTTCTTTCTGCTCCAGATCAGAAAGAAGTTTTTCAACCTCATATTTGGTCATAGGCGCAGGCTTACTCTGTCCGCCAATAAAGTCCCCCGTGCCTGAAGTTTCTCGAATCATAAACCAAACTTCCTTTGGAATTTGACCTTTTTCGTCTACCTCAATCTCTACCATTATGTATCCTGGATATATTTTACGGTCAGATACCCTCTTCTTACCACCCTTAACCTCAGAAATTTTCTCACTCGGCACCAGTACATTTGTAATCAGGTTCTCCAAGCCCTGTGCTCTTATACGCTCTACTAAATTCTCCCTGACTTTATCTTCTCTATTGCTTTGCACACGCAAAACAAACCATTCCTTTGGCATCTATTTATAAACCTATAAAAACCTAAAAATTTCACGTCTAAAATTCAATGCAATTGCATCGCGTATAATTCAGGAAGGAGTAAAATGCACCGAAAAACCAATCAAAAGTGCGTCAATCAGCACTTACGCTATACCGGCTTTATAGCACTCCAATATACTCCATAAAGAAGGATACGACCCAGTCTACGCCTAAGATAAAAAATCCTATGATTACAACCGATATAATCACAACAATCGTGGAGCCAACCAACTCATATCTTGTAGGCCATGATACTTTCTGAAGCTCGTTTTGAGTTTCAACCAAAAATTCTACTGCTTTTTTTCCGCCTTCATCAATAGGCCTCAGTCCAGTTCTAAAGCCAGCAACCAAGATACAAATTAGATATCCCAGAAAAACAAAAAGCACAACCGAACAAATTAATCCCCATGTAAGCTCAATATCTACAAGGGGAACTCTCGCATTTTCAGATATATTTGGCAATCCTATCAAGACATTGTACAACGAAATGGAAGCAAACAACGCTAGCAACCCTAACGCAATACCAACAACTATCCTGCTATAAGATCCTTGACCCTTCTTATGAATAGCAAACAATGACATTGGCTTATCTATTACTCTTGATCTAAGATTGAAAATAATTAAATGGCAGGTCTGGAGGGATTCGAACCCCCAACACCCGGATTTGGAGTCCAGTGCTCTACCAATTAGAGCTACAGACCTTTAGTTGCACCCAAAACACAGAAAACTACTTTTTATATTCCTTGTGGAACACATGCCTTCCACAGTTCTTACAAAATTTCTTCAATTCCAACTTTTCCGCCTGCTTTGCTTTTTTAGGCGTTCTATAGTTCCTGTTGGAACATTCACGACAAACCAGGGTAATATACTCTCGCATCAACGAACCCTCAAAACTACATTATAATTTATTCAACAATTTTTGTAACGACACCTGCACCCACTGTCTTCCCACCTTCCCGAATTGCAAACCG
>Ga0154756_1285_pt2 | contig 14884 bp, 12 predicted proteins | sample Rifle2008BG16ft_FD_105764 | JGI IMG/M metagenome (GOLD analysis project Ga0154756, IMG submission 105764) | Planctomycetes bacterium RBG_16_41_13
TGGCAGATGCTGGTCTGATTTTAATTGTCCAAGGTCACGCAACACACCGGGATTTGCCTTATAAACATCGGCTACTGCCGTTTTCCCCGTTAGTTTTTTTCTGAATATACGGTCTTCAAGCACTAATTCAATATTTTCAGTGGTAAGATTCCACTTGAAACGGAATCTTCCTTCTGCTCTTTTACTATCAGCTTTTAGAGCACGGGCATTTTGAAACACAGATCCCATATCCTCATGGGTAGTAACAATTAGCCATATCTTCCCTTGCCCTTTAATAGCAACTTCTTCCGCTAATGCAATAATCTGATCTAAACGACTCCTCTCATCTTCAACCCACTGCCCTGATTCATCCATAACCAGGATGAGACGGCACGGTTTGCCGAGTTTTTTCTTTTTTGCCTCAAGATCATCAAGTACCGTTTGAACAAAAAACTGGACATTGTAGAATTCTCCGCTTTCGGCGTTTTTCAGGGCTTGTGCTACATCTTCCGGCTTTGCAAACATCTCCGGGGCAACTTCACAGGCTGCCTGGTAGAGGTGTCTGGCATAAAAATTAAGATTCTTTTGTATTTCAGGCCAACCCTTTTTTGCCAATCGTTCGGATGCCGTGTGAAGATCATTCAATTTTCCCCGTTTATCCAGCTCTGCTTCTATGACGCGGGCATATATAAAATTCGCCCCGTATCCTTTTGACTGATAGAATTGTGACAGGAGCATTTTGGGAAGCGGGGTTGATTTACTATCTGCTAATGAATTGAGATTAAATGCGATTACCTGAGAATCGCACTGATTGAAACGTCCCATGCTTCGCACGATTGCATTACGATGAGGGGCATCCGCAGGGATTCGGCTCTCGATACGTTTGCCTGCAGGTACTCCGTCCAATATACGATTCTCAACTAAAAGGGCGGCTATCTTTGCAAGGTGAGATTTTCCTGAGCCAAAATATCCTGAAATCCAGACGCCAATCTCGGTTGTCTGATTATTAAACGTATCGGAGTAGTGTTCAAGGAAATCGTCCAGATAACGCTCGATAGTGGGCGTGACAACATAGTTTCCAATTTCAGATGCAAGTTTCTTTTCGTCCTGCCGTTCGCCAACCTTTATGACAGGTTCTATTTTTTCTTCGATGCGTGTTTCAAAAATATCCTTTATCTGCATATGATTCCTTTGGTCTCCTTTTTAAAGAATATCACCCCGATACATAAATTCCTTACGCTGATTAAGAAATGAGTATACACGAGGCTCGTGCAGAGCGCCTGGTATAAGAACAACCACTGGCCCATCAATGGATGATTGCTCACAATCCCATAATGCCTGCATTACAGCCCTGGGACCCGAAACCGGATAAAGTGCTGCAAGATATTCAAGAACAACAACTATCTTTTCTGTGTCTTTCTTTTTTGCACATGCTTTTATAGCAGAGACTACCTTGCTTACCCACATACTACCCAATTCCGATTCGGGATTGGAGCCTGGCATTGGACTGGCCATGGCATCAACAATATTTTCAGACCCCAGTTCTTCAACCACCGACATGGTAATTTCCAGAACGTTAACAGACTTAATGACAAACTCATTGCCAATGGTACCAAGCTGGATATGAAATTCTTTGAGGAATGCTCTCTCAATCTCTGGTGGATAAACCAATGCAAGAAATGGCGCCCCCGTTTTACTTCCGATATGATCGTACCGCGTCTTGACTCGCTCGACGGCCTCTCTGATCTTCCACTCCCAGTCAAATCTGCTCATGATATGTCTCCAGTGGTCTTATCAATTGCAGGATAACCGTATGCCCGCCTTTTTCAAACCTGATCCACTTTTTTTGGGCAAGGTGTACGAGTGCATTTGAAATATCTGATTCTTTCCATAGAAATAAGCGCCAATCCAGGGATTCAAGAATAGTCCGACCCTCTTTCCCTTCGGCAAAGAGGATACATAAAAGACAGTAAACTGTTTCCGGAGATACCGCAGGGCGTTGAATATGTTTTATTCGTGTACCCTTTAATAAACCAAAATCCCTCATTGCTGAGAGTGTATTGCCGGCAAGCTTTTTCCGTGTACTTTCACGCCATTCTTTTATGTGTGGTTGTTCCACTGAAATCTGGTTAAGAAACAATAAGAAATCGTTCCGGTCGATAGACGTCACGCCTGCTTGCCACTTTTCCCAAACGGTACCGGCAATGAAATCATAGGTCAAGCGGTCACGCAAGGCATAATAAAGATAAACACGTGACAAAAAATCTTCAGATTGAATTCCATTTTCAATTGCAGAAACCAGGGAAGACGATATCCACTCAGGGCATACTGAAAGGTAGCGATAACGAATTAGTCTCCATATACTTTTCCTGGTCTCGCAGGAAGTCTTCTGGAAAATCCTACCGTGTAAAACGGATTGCCGGAGTGAATTCAATGGAAACCCTTTTTTAACGGCTTTCAGTACCGCAAGAGTTTCCTTAACAAGAGATCCTTTTGATGAATTACGTGAAGAGTAAGGTGAAGAGTCTCTAATCAACGAAAGCTGTTCCAAAGCCTGGGAATTGTGCTCAATGGTTGGATTTATTTGAAGTACGTCTCTCATAAATGGGTACATTATAACTATAGCCCTATTCATAAAAATTGCAATATACTATGGAATATTACTGATAAATGTGTATACCGGACATTGTGGATCCAGTAAAATATTCAACTTTATTACAAGGTACATTCTTTCGTTGCTATATTGCAAATTTTTTGAATTGAGCTATAATAAAGAACTAGGGAAAACCTTGAGGGAAAAGCCATCCTAAGTGCCCGTGAAGAAACAATCTCATAATTCAAGCCGATTTTCCTTATGTTGCTTGTGCAAGCATCGTAACAACTTCATTTATCTACGTCAATAGTTTCATCTCTCTTTCGTATCATAATTTCTGCTCACTGCCCAAAAAGTATTGAAAAGCACGCGTTCTTTTTTCTATTGACATGTCCCTTTAATGCGATATTAATATGTGCAGGGTATTTCTTGCCTATTTACCAATAACAAATATGTTTAAACAAGAAACCGGCATCTCCGGGAGAATGTACGTATTCTTAAATTAGGTTGGGTTTTTAAAAGACAAAAACCCAACGGCATTAATTTTTACCCACCCAACCCCTCCCAGGAGGGGAATTTGATAAGTCCCCTCTTGGGAGGGGTTGGGTGGGTTTGTTCATTGCTTAACTGGAAATATTGAAATTTCTAAACGTTAAACATAGAGCAGCGTCACCACCACCAGGAAAATTAAACCACAAAGCACGAAGAAAGATTTGCAAAAAGAAGTTTTTACAGGGCAATACGTATAACATGCACAATCCGTAGCCGCCCTTTTTTACAGAATTATACCTTTTTTGTCACACTTTTATAGGAATAAAATCTCCAAACACACCTATGCCTCTTTATGAAATTATTTCCGTTATCGGTTTCATCGTGGGAACGATTCTTCACATCGTTTTATCCGTCCTCATCGGGCAGCGTAAACACAAGAAGAGAAGTGAATTTATTTTTCAGTTTCTTGTTATTAGTGTCGCAATGTGGCATTTAGGCAATACCGTCTATCTCTTTAGTTCTATTTTGTTCGGCAAAAATCTCTTTCCGGTAAATTTTATTGCTGACGCAATTTCGTATGCCGGCATTGGGTTTATGCCCAGCTTATTGCTTCATACCGCCATTTCATTTTTATATGAAAACAGTCTTACGATAAGAAAGCCCTTGCAGAAGCTCATTTTAATTGCAATATATTCTCCCGTTCTCCCCTTTTCATTCGTTATTAAAAAATTCATCCACCTGGAAGAATCCTATTTGGTCGCCCACAGCCAGCTTGTAAAGCCGTTTATCGTCTGGCTAATAATAGCATTGCTTATTTCTGCGTACATCTCCAAATGGCTGGCAAAAAATGCAGAAGAAAGAGAGGAACAGAAATTCCTTATGGCTATTTTCTGGGTATTGATAACCATAGCGGTTTTCATTGGATTTACCGTAATCCTCGAAGGCAGGAAAATGGCTTATATCGGCGACTATCTGGTGCTTGTCTCCATGTTATCTTCCATTTTTCCCAGCATCGTCTTTTCCTATTACGTTTATCGCTATAATTATATGGAATTTGTTTTCAGGAGGAGTATTTTTTACTCTTTCCTCACCCTTGTCATCATCTGTCTCTATTATTTCGGAATAAAGCAATTTAGCAAGTTTATGGAAATAAAGTATGCAATACATTCCAAAACAATGGAGGCGGTCTTTGTAATAAACCTTGTTTTCTGGTTTCCAACGATTAAAGAAAAGTCTCAAAGACTTTTCAGGAAGGTAATCTTTTTTCGAAGCTCGGATACGGAGTATCTTTTAAACGAATTAAATCATGTCATAAGCACAGACCCTCTTGTTAACATCACTGCACTTCTTGAAAATGTTATCTTTTCTATTAAAAAAGCAACCTCGGTTAAAACAATAAACCTCGTTCTCATTAAAAAGGACAGGATTCAAATCATAGGAGATAAAAAAAATGATGTTATTGCACTTGCAAATTTGCACAATATTATACAATTTTATTCATCGGGAGAGCTTGTAGAATTAAACCGGTATGAAGTAAAGGACGCCGCAGTCATTGGTGAAATGCGGTTGTTGGAAGCAATTTTTATATTTCCCGTCTTTGTAAACAGAAGGCTGAAAGGGATATTATGCATGGGCAGGGCAAAACGCGGCATGCCGATCGCCTCTGACAATTTAGATCAATTAATGATTATTGCAAACGAGATTGGTTCCGCGCTTGAAAAATCAAAGATTATCGAAGAAAAACTTCTTCTTGAGAGAAAAATGCTCGAAAACGAAAAATTATCCAGTCTCGGACGCCTCTCCACAAGCGTTGCCCATGAGGTAAAAAATCCCCTTAGTTCCATAAAGGCTATCGTCCAGGCAATGTGCGAAGATTTAGAAAAAGGGCATCCCTTACAAAAAGATCTTGATATCATTGTTGGTGAAATCGACCGGCTGAACAAAGTAGTAAACCAATTGCTTCTGTATGCAAAACCCGGCGGGAACATGCAGGAACAGATAAAAATAAAGGAGGTTATTGATTCAACACTGGTAGTGCTGAACCATGAGGCGAGGCAAAACAATATTGCGATATTTTGTAATATTTCAGAAGCGCTTCCCCTTATATATGCTGATAAAGCCGCATTAAAGGAGGTATTTTTTAATCTTATCCACAATGCCATTCAGGCGACCCCCCCCAACGGAAAAATCTCCATCGATGCAGACCTCATTCCAACAAAGCATTTTATTCAGATAAAAGTCATGGATACCGGACACGGCATACCGCAGGATTCTCTGCAAAAGATATTTGATCCATTTTTTACTACGAAACAGACGGGAACCGGCTTAGGGCTTTCCGTTGTTAAAAAGAAATTAGAGGACATGCACGCCACCATTCATGTTGAAAGCAATGGGGATGGAACAACCTTTGTTATAGACGTTCCCTTCGAACAAATGCAACCCTAAGCCGGCATAGCCGAAGACAAATAAGCACGAAACGTGAAATACGGAAGGGAAACCACAGACTTCGTCGTGAGAGCTTTGTCGAACGATCACACAGATTGCACAGATTAAAAAAATCGTAACATTTTAGCTTTTTGAAAAATAAGGATGGGTGAAGCGTCAGCGCACCCATCTGCCTGTGCGTGACCGCACGCAGACAGGTCGGATAAATAGAAATAGTATTGATGGGTTCACTATAGAAATGTTGAATTTTAAATTTTGAATTACAGGTAATTTAAAATTCATAATTTAAAATATAAAATTTCTATTATCTAAGCCCACTAAATTCATGTAGTGCGACGAACCTCGTCGCACTACAAATGACAATTTCCCGTTTCAAAAGACTAACGTGTTACAAAAAATCGTCACAATCCTGCAATTAACCGATTTCACAATTAAATATTTTGACAAAAAGCACGCGCTGACGAATGGAAGTGTGCAAAGAAATTACTGATAAGGTACTATTATTATGACAACAAAAGAAATCCTGCGCACAAATTCTATTTTAATCGTCGATGATGAAAAAGCCGCACGCTATGGCATGAAAAAGATTTTACAAAGGGACCACGGCTCCATCTTTGAAGCAACAAACGGCATAGATGCTTTACAAAAAATACAAACGCTGCATCCAGCCCTCATATTTTTAGATATAAATATGCCTCAACTCGACGGACTAAAAACGCTTGAAAAGATACGTGAAATGAACTATCCCCCGCTTGTGGTTATCGTTACGGCACACGGTTCAGAAAAGATTGCCGTGGAGGCCATGAAAAAGGGCGCGTACGATTACATAGCAAAGCCTTACGAAATGGAAGAACTGCGCATTATCACCAGGAATGCGCTAGAGAAAATAGCGCTTCAGGAAGAAAATACCCGATTGCGCCTGGAGATTGGAATGCTTGAGGGCTATGGAGAGCTTCTCGGCCAAAGCAAGATTATGCAGGAGGTTTTTGACCGGATAGAAAAAGTAGTTACCGCTGATGTTACGGTACTGCTTCAGGGGGAGAGCGGCAGTGGCAAAGAACTCGCGGCGCATGAGATTCACCGGAGGAGCAAAAGAAAAAACGGTCCGTTTATTGTTATGAATTGCGCTGCCGTGCCGGAAACTCTTATTGAAAGCGAGCTTTTCGGGCATGAAAGGGGATCCTTTACCGGCGCAACAGAACGGCGCATGGGTAAATTTGAGCTGGCAAATAATGGCACAATTCTGCTGGATGAAATCGGGGATATGAGCCTCAGCACACAATCAAAACTCCTGAGGGTACTGCAGGAACAAAAATTTGAACGTCTGGGCGGCGCCGAAACACTGGCGGTTGATGTAAGGATCATCAGCGCCACCCATCGTGACCTGGAAGAGGAAATAGAAGAAGGCCGGTTCAGAGAAGATTTATACTATAGAATAAATGTCGTAAATATAAAAATTCCGCCGTTAAGAAAGAGAAAAGAAGACATACCATTGTTAGTAAACCGGTTTATACAACATTTCAGTAAAAAACATTATAAAAATGTTGTTTCTATTTCAAATGACGCCATGAAACAACTTATTGCATACAGTTGGCCGGGAAACATTCGTCAGTTAAAGAACACCATAGAAAGCGCCATAGTTCTTACAAACAACGATGTGCTTGATATTTCAGACCTCTCGGAAGACATAATCCGAGAGGAAAAAAACCCGGATTCAACAAAAAATGTACATTACCATCTCTCGTTTCGTGAAGCGAAAAAGATCCTTATTGAAAATTTCGAGAGGGATTTTATCAGGAAGAAACTGGAGGAATGCGGCGGCAATATCAGCCATACGGCAGAGGCATTAGACATGCACCGGCAGAATCTGCAGCAAAAAATAAAAGATTTACAGCTAAATAAAGATATCAAAGAATAAAATGAATGTAGAGGCGAAGCATTTGCTGTAAATTGTCATAAATAAGTGCGTACCCAAACTGGCAAAATGCTTCGCCCCTACGATCTTTGTTTTCCAAAATAAAGGAAACGTGTGGCGAAAGACAAACAGTAAATATCAACATTATGAATCGGCCGGACAAAATTATTCCCGGTTTGTGTCAAAGTAGGGAAATGCCGTTAAAAGCAACGATTCTATTTCCTCGGCCATTGTATTAAACTCATACAAATTTGGTTCTTTGGCGCCGGCGCCAAGGAATCCGGCGCTGCCAATAGTGTCTCGTAAACCTGAAAATCTTTCCATAATCTCCTTGTGCAGTGAAGTAGCATGCCTTTCGTCGTAAGCCAGCACATTTCCTGCCAGCAAGGCAGTATAATACTCTTCTGCTAATCGAAGCCGTACTTTTGCACGAACAAAGATTTTCAGTTGTTCTTTTTTGTTGTAATAAAACTTTTCCTTTATTGCAAAAAAAACGAGAGTTGCCATTTGATTGCACAAATTGCGGAAATCCTGCTCTCGCACGGTAACGGTAAACAGGGGTTTAAAGTCTATATTAAACAGAGTATTAATGTCATTTATACGATCAGTAATATTTTCAATTTCGTTTTGAACCATTAGCCAATTATCTTGTTTTCCGTGAAAAATAATCGCCTTAAAAGTCGTAATCAAAGGGTCTTCTTCCCTTTTGTAACCATAACTATAAACTGTTTTTCCGGTTGATAAAACAATACCGGCAAAAAAACACAGAGAAATAATAACTATTTTTATCATACACGCCCCTATCTTCATAAAGCTGCAAAAGTATCCTGCATGGTAATTGTGGATGCTTATTCACCCACTACATCGACATTTTATCCTTGCCCCACCTGTTAACCCTGACAGGGTTTGGAACCCTGTCAGGGTTGTTTCATTCATATTCAGGAAAAAACTATTAGTATGAATATAACATGATTACACGACAATAATAAAACAAGAACTGTTTGCATTCTGCAACAAACGTATGGTATATTCCGTGAACTAACAGGAAAAATATGACCGTACCGCATCAGTAATTTTTTTGCATTTTTTGGCAAAATATCTAATGGTGAAATCTGAAATGCTAAATACGAAATACGAAACAAATTCCAAAATACAAAATCCCAATGAAAAAAACCGGGGTTTGAACATTTGAAAATTAAAATTTAGCATTTGTTTCGTATTTCGTGCTTCGTATTTTTTATCTCGTGCTTGTTTGGTACTGGCTATGCCAGCTTAGGGGGGAGAAATAACGGTGGATATTTTAAAACAAGTCGCTGAATTAAAAGAATTTTTAGGAAAGGTCTATTGCTTTATCGAAGAAAATGAAGATTCATTCAAAGATGGCGTAGAGGCGGAAGAAATGAAAAATGGACTTTGGAACTGGATGCAGGCATTGGCACAATTCTTACCCGAACCTTAATTTTAACCGGTACCGCATTTTAAAACTACCCTGTCCATGGTTTTTAAATACTTGACAAAACATATTTGCCTGCTTAGAATACCGTGTCTTTTCCCTGGGGGGAAAAGCGCCCCCTTTTTATAAAATGTAAATGGTAAGTGATATACGTATTTTTAATATTTTAGGACAAAAAACAAGGACAATACATGTCAGTTAGAATAGGAATAAATGGTTTTGGAAGGATAGGAAGGAATGTATTTCGTGTAATATCCAAACGGAATAATATCGATGTAGTTGCCATAAATGATCTTGCCGATTCAAAATCGCTGGCAATGTTGCTGAAATATGATTCTATACACGGCAGATTTGACGGGAGCATACAAATAAAAGAAAATGCCCTCCTGGTAAATGGCAAAGAAGTCAGATTGCTTATGGAGAAAGACCCTGCCAGGCTGCCCTGGAAATCGCTTGACGTAGACATTGTCATTGAATCTACTGGCATATTTACCTCAAGGTCGGACTGCTCAAAACACCTGGATGCGGGTGCAAAAAAGGTGATTCTTTCAGCCCCGGCAAAGGATAAGACCGACGCAACAATCGTTGTCGGGGTAAACAATAAAGATCTCCGGCCGGAACATAAAATAGTGTCCAATGCTTCATGCACAACGAATTGTTTAGCTCCGCTCGCAAAAGTATTGCATGACAACTTTGTGATAGAAAAAGGGCTTATGACGACAATACATGCATATACAAATGATCAGCGGATAATAGATTTCATGCATAAGGATATCAGAAGGGCAAGGGCTGCGGCAATAAATATTATTCCGACAACAACCGGAGCGGCAAAGGCAATCGGCGAGGTGATTCCATCACTGAAAGGGAAGCTGGATGGCCTGGCCATGCGGGTTCCCGTGCCCAATGGTTCTGTCACCGATTTAGTTGTTATGCTTGCAAAAGAGGTTGATAAGGATGCAATCAATGCTGCGATGAAAGCAGCCGCGGAAGGCGAATTAAAAGGTATCCTTGAATATTGCGAAGACCCCATTGTATCTTCAGATATCATCGGCAATACACATTCCAGCATATTCGATTCCGGTTTAACGTATGTAATTGATAAACGCATGGCAAAAGTGGTCTCCTGGTACGATAATGAATGGGGATTTTCAAACCGCATGGTTGACCTGATCGAATTAATGAGTCGTCTTTAAAAAAACATCCGTTTTCTTGTGTAATGAAAAATGCACATTCCCTGCAAAGTAACGAATATTTATTTAAACGGGTAATATTTAGCGCTTTTTCCAATAAATTTCCTGCAAGACAAAAACGGTTTTTCTCCTGCGTTATTTCTAATAAACCTCATTTTAAAACATAATAACATTTAAATGGAAAAACTATTTATAAAAGACCTGGCGGTTAGAAAAAAGAAGGTTATGGTGCGGACGGATTACAATGTACCATTAGACGAAGATGGGAATATAACCGATGATACCAGGATTCGCGCAACATTGCCAACCATCAACTATTTGCTGGATGAGGAAGCAAAGGTAATTATTGCGTCTCATTTGGGAAGACCCGGCGGCAGCGCAAATCCGAAATACAGTTTAAAACCTGTAGCAAGGCGTCTGCAACGTTTTCTGACGGAAAAAGTCAAGGTCACGCTTGCGGAGAATTGTATTGGCGAAGATGTAAAAAAACAGGTCGAGGCAATGAATTACGGAGACGTGCTCCTGTTGGAAAACTTAAGGTTTCATCCAGGCGAGCAAAAAAACGATGCCGGGTTTGCGAAAGAGCTTGCGGGTTTGTGTGATTTGTTCGTACAGGATGCATTCGGAAACTGCCACAGAAATCATGCCTCGATGGTCGGGATAGTCCAGTATGTGCCCGCGGCAGCCGGGTTTTTGATTAAGAAAGAGTTGGACTATTTTGAAAAATCCGTCAACGATCCTATGCGCCCTGTTATTGCCATTTTGGGAGGCTCTAAGGTTTCTGACAAAATAAAGATCATTGAAAATCTTGCCAAAAAGATGGATAAAATCATCATCGGCGGGGCAATGGCATTTACCTTTCTTAAAGCACAGGGAATACCTGTTGGAAAATCGCTGGTTGAAGACAGTATGATTGAAACGGTAAATAATCTAATGGCTTATACAAAGAAAAATGGCACAAAATTATATTTACCGGTAGATTTCGTTGTGGCGGAAAAATTTGACAAAACGGCGGAAACAAAGGTAGTGCCATTCCAGGAAATACCAGAAAGATGGATAGCCCTTGATATAGGCCCGGCAACGACAAAGCTTTTTTCCGAGGTATTGCAGGACGCAAAAACAATTTTATGGAACGGCCCTATGGGGGTGTTTGAAATTGATGCATTCAGCAGAGGAACATACGCCATGGTAGAGATCGTAACAAGCTCTCACGCATCCACCATAGTGGGCGGTGGTGATACCGACATGGCGTTTCACAAAGCAGGGAAAACGCACGAGGTATCATTTATTTCAACCGGCGGCGGGGCTTTTTTGAAATTATTGGAAGGCGGAGATCTCCCCGGGATAGCATCGCTTACGGACAAAAAAACGTAATATACGGACATCTTCCGTAACTTCTCTATTGATAAATTCTAAACAAAGGAAATACAAAGAATGAGAAACAAGATTAAAATCTCCGCTTCAATATTGGCGGCGAATCCCATGCGCTTTGAAGAAGAAATCAAACGCATTGAAGCGGCGGGAATCGATCTCATTCATATTGATGTTATGGACGGCCATTTTGTCCCCAATATTACCATAGGGCCTTTTATTGTTGCGGGGATAAAGCAGATAACAGATGTACCATTAGATATACATTTAATGATCGAACATCCGGAACGTTATGTGGAAGCGTTTGCCGGGGCGGCGGAAGGCAATGGAATAATTACATTTCATATTGAGACGGTAGAAAACCCCAAAGAGATTATTTCTCTGATCCAAAGCACGGGGATGAAAGTTGGTATATCGTTAAATCCGGATACGCCTGTAGAAATGGTAGAAAATTTTCTCAATCAGGTAGATATGGTGCTCGTCATGTCGGTAAATCCAGGTTTTGCGGGCCAGAAATTTATTCCAAATGCGTTGCCTAAGATCGCAAGGCTCCGTGATAAAGCGCCGGATAAAATGGATATTCAGGTAGATGGGGGAATTACACCTGATAATATTTCCCAGGTAGTAAAACAAGGGGCAAATGTAATCGTAGCCGCTTCTGCTATTTTTAAAACGAGTGACCCTGGCAGTGCGATCAAATCCCTGAAACAAATTGCCATGCAAACCATAGAAAAAGAGGCTGTTAATCTTGTTAACAGATAAATTCCTTTTTATTGTCCGAAGAAGTTGTTTCCTGAAAATATATAAAAATAGCTTGTTTTTTGGTCAAAAGGTTTTAAACTATCTCATGTTTTGTTGATAGTTTTTCTGTATTTCACCATATTATATGTGGGATATTTTGCACGGGAAACGTTGTGTAAGTGGTCAAAAACGATGTTTGCTAATGATGGAGCGAATATCCCTTTTGTTAATTTAATGGGGGCATGGCAATTCAATGGTGTTCTTTAGAAAAAAGAAAGATATGCCAAATGGCTTGTGGATAAGCTGCGATTGGTGCAAAAATTTGGTATATAGAAAAACCGTTGAAGAAAGTCTTCTGGTTTGTCCCGAGTGTGATTACCATTTTCGCATTTTCAGCAGGGACAGATTAAAATTGCTGCTTGATGAAGACAGTTTCGAAGAATATTGGCCAGATATGAAGCCCACCAATCCTCTGAATTTTTTTGACCGCATGTCATACCCGGAAAGGGTTGCTGCTGACCAGCAGAAATCCGGACTGAAAGAAGCCGCCATAGTTGGAAAAGGGAAGATGAATGGCGCTGACATTATGATAGGGATTACCGATCCTGGCTTCATTATGGGAAGCATGGGTTCCGTGGTGGGGGAGAAGATTACCCGCATAACAGAAAAGGCCATGGAGCAAAAACTCCCTTTGGTGATTATTTCTGGTTCAGGCGGAGGGGCTCGCATGCAGGAGGGTATTTTTTCTCTTATGCAAATGGCAAAAACCAGCGCTGCTATAGCAAGATTTCAAAAGGCAGGAGGGTTATACATATCGGTATTAACGGATCCTTCATTGGGTGGCGTAATGGCAAGTTTTGCTTCATTGGCAGATATTACGATTGCCGAGCCAAAGGCGCTGATTGGTTTTGCCGGTCCCAGAGTTATTCAGGAAACAATAAAACGAACACTCCCGGGCAATTTTCAACGTGCGGAGTTTTTGCTTGAGCATGGTTTTCTTGATATGATTGTACATCGCAAAAACATGAAGCATGAAATTTCCAGATTGCTTGAATATTTGCATGTAAACTAATAAAATTTTTCCCCGGTGGCTCAATGGTAGAGTGGGTGACTGTTAATCACTAGGTTGTAGGTTCGAATCCTACCCGGGGAGCCAATCTTAATTATAGGCAGAACTTCAATTCATGAGGTTCTGCCTTTTTTATTAGATGTGTTGCAAAGCTATGGCAAAACGTATGAGTGGCAACACGTTTCAGATTTTTGCATCCTGTACAGCCCTTTTTGTCGCAACCTGCACATGCGTTTCGTGAAAATGATACCGCCTTATCTCCTTTCTCCTTTGTATCCGGAACGGTGGTGAGTTTTTTCGCCGGGAAAAACCACTGCCAGACCAATTCTTTCGCGCAGTTTTTATATTTTTTTTTCAATTGATTAATAAAGTGACACTTCCCCTATTAATGCAGCCGAGGCATAATCTAAAACTCTGGAGATGTCCCTCATTTCATAAGAAAATAGCATGTTGCCTTCAGTTTCTCAACTTAATTTTTTGTTACTTTTATTAAAATTAGGAATTCTTTTTCTATACTTTTACCATGAAATTTTGAGAGGATAATGATTATTTCAAGACATGATAACAATAGTGATGAGAAAAATCACATTTCTCCCAGTCACTTTTTTTTAAACGACAAGGAGAAAACAAAAATTAACTGGTTTCTGTTCGAGTTCGCGCTGGGATTTGATCACTTCCTTGCGAAAGAGAAACGATTAACGGAGAAGTTATATCAAAAGGGAATAGATGATCTCCGGTTAAAAAATTTCTGCATTTATTACGCAAAATACCTTAAGAAGGTTATTCTTGACAAACTGGAAGGGCGGATCGCCAATGTCAGATTGGGACACGAGGCAATTGAGGAATTTTTTCCTGATATCGGAGATAGACTTGTAGATAAGTTATTGACGATTGCTGCCAAAGCATAGGATTCGCAAACAGAAGCATGTGTGGTATGTCCGATGCGGTACATATCAGAAAGGAATGAACGGGCATCAATGTTTGATGATCCGTATTATTACAGAGAATAGCATTGGCTAGAACGGCAAAAAGCGCCGCCGTTGATTTTGGTAGTTAGGCTTAGAAATAGTCGTATTCATTTATAATTTATAATTTGTAATCACAACCAAGGAGGTTCAATGTTTAACAAGAAAATGTTCGGCGAAATGAGAAGAGCAGGTATGGGTACTGGACTATCTAAAGCCAAACTGTCCGAAGCTATGTTGAAAATTCTCTTACAACTTCCTGCGGGAACTACGAACCTCAAAGAGACCATAGTCTACAATATGGGCTTGTTGGGCCAAATGTCTGCTACACGTGATATCAATGAAGCATGGAATCAAGTGAAAAAGAGGGCGGCAAAACTCTACCCGGAAAAATTCATTCTAGCTGACCGAAATAAACTTCACTGGAATGATGGTTCTGTAAAGGTATTGGACAAAGAAATCTCTACAGCAAATTTCAAAAAACTTAACGAATTGGCTGACATCGAGAATTGCAGCGTCGATAAACTTATATCTAAACTTATCAAATACTATGAAAAAGGAAATCTAAAATAATCTTTAATGCCTGACTATTCATTGGAATAATAAAGTGATACTTCCCCTATTAATGCGACCGAGGCATCATCTAAAATTCGGGAAGTGTCCCTTAATTT
>Ga0154756_1307_pt2 | contig 14102 bp, 13 predicted proteins | sample Rifle2008BG16ft_FD_105764 | JGI IMG/M metagenome (GOLD analysis project Ga0154756, IMG submission 105764) | Planctomycetes bacterium RBG_16_41_13
ATACCGCAGAGGCAAAAAAGATGTGCCTCGCCGCTTTATCAAAATTAAGGGAAATGAATGTTGCTCCGGAAAATATTGATATTGTTTATACCTTGGCTTGTGTGTATCTAAAAGAGGGAGATTGCAATAACGCTATTGCATATTTTAAACGTTTTTTGACATTGCGTGAGTTGTATTTGAAAAATCTCAGTGATTGCCTTATGACTGATACGCTGGGATATGATTATTCCGCATATAACGGGCTGGGTTTTTGTTATGGCAGTCTGGGACAGTGGGAAAAAGCGGTTGGGTTTCTGCAAAAATCGATAGTTTCAAATCCTAAATATATTACCACCTATAAAAATTTAGCTTCATGCTATTCTGCTATGGGAAACAATACGGGCGCTATTAATACTTTATTGCAGTCAATTCCTGAAAATATCGCAGATCAGGAGATTTTTATCCGGTTGGGAGATTTATTTGTGAAACAACAGGACTACAAGCAGGCAATATCATATTATGAAAAGTATTTAAACTTGTGTCCTGAAGATAAAAATGCATTGTTAAAAATATCTGCATGTTATGAAAAATCAGGCTATAAAGACGCCGCTCAAATCGGATATAATGCATTGCAGGAGAGGAATAAATAATGCTTCTCTATTTGCACAGCAAAGACGCAACCAATAAGATTTTAACCACAAAGAAGCACACAGAGCACACGAAGGACACGAAGAACAAATTACAAAAAATGGGGTTATTTCCCAATCCCCCCATTCTATAGTTCCCCAATGATTGTAAAGGCTGGAAATATTTTATGAACAAAGACACTGAAAACAATAACCACAGGCCCACCATATCGGCATGTATGATTGTCAGGAATGAAGAAGGTTTTTTGCCCCAATGCATTGAGAGCATAAAGGGGGCGGTTGACGAGATAATTATTGTCGATACTGGTTCTACTGATAAAACAGTGGACATCGCAACATCATTTGGCGCAAAAGTATATCATCATCCATGGCGCAACAGTTTTAGCGAGGCGAGAAACCATTCTTTGGGTTATGCTACATGCGATTGGATTTTGCAAATAGATGCAGACGAAGAACTGGAACAGGAAGATATTCCCTTATTGCATAAGATTATTTGCAATGCTGCCTGCAATGCCTTTTATGTCGCTATCTACAGCGAGCTTCCCGGCGGACTGTCAAAACATTATTTCACAAGAATATTCCGCAAAGGGAAGGCACATTACGAAGGAATAGTACACAATCAACTTGTGCACGACGGCGATTCCCGTCCATCTGAAGTACGGATGTACCACTATGGATACAATCTGTCCGCAACGGAAATGGAAAAAAAATATAAACGGACAGGGGATCTTTTACGGAAACAACTGGAAGAGAATCCCGAAGATATTTTTGCGATAGCTAATCTTGTAAGAAATTATAGAAATGAGCGCAATTATGATGAAGTGATAAAACTGGCAGAGAAAGGCCTGGGAATATCTGAAACGGCGCTCGACATATCAACGAAAAATCAAAGGCAAAGGATCAGCATTGACCTTGCATTCGCGCTGATGCGCAAAGATAGGCTGGACAGGGCGGAAGATGTGTGCAAAAAGGCATTGAGAGAAGATCCTGATTTTCTCGACAATTTGTTTATGTTAGGTGACATATTAAGCAGAAAAAAGGCATTTCATGAGGCATTGGATATTTACCGGAAATTTCTTGTCGTTAAAGAAAAAGACCGCAGATCTCCTGGTTTTAATTTACTTATTGTAGATACCTATGAGTACGAACATAAGGTGTATAACAACATGGGAGATTGTTACAGAAATCTGGGTTTACTGAACGAAGCGGAAAGAGCATATAAAAGAGCAATAGAGATTTTTGACAAAGAGACACTGTGTTATTCAAGCCTCGCCCGTTTTTATCTATCACAGAACCGTTTAGATGAAGCGGCAAACACGCTTAATTCCGCAATACAATTGGGAATCGCCGATCATTTGACATACTTATTGCTGGGTGAAATACAAACGGTTCAAAACAAGACAATTGACGCAATAGATTCTTTTAAAATGGCAATTCAAAAAGATGAAAAAAATATAACGGCATATGCTTGCCTTATAAATGTATTAATTCAGTCAAATCAATTGGGGGAGGCGGAAGGATTGTTAAAAAAAATATCCTCCTTTTATCCACATCATATAATAGTTAAATGTATTAATGAAAAAATTAATTTCCGGCGCGGCGATAAGGATAGCGCTATTAGGTTTGTGCGTCGTATAATAGCCTCTAATCCTTCGGATAATAACGTATATTTAGAACTCGGCAATCTCTGTTTAGAGATAAATGAGTATGCGCTGGCTATTGAGGTATATGAGAGGTTTTTAAGAGGCTCTTCCGCACAGGATGCAAAAATATTAACGAATATTGCTTTGTGCTACGCCGGATTGGGACAAGTAAGGCCGGCAATTGTCGGCCTGAAAGCGGCACTCGAAATAGATCCTTCCTATCAATCTGCGAAAAAGAATCTCTCTATTTTGGAGAAAAGGTGAAGGGTAATATAAGATATATTAAAATCAAATTTTCCAGGAAATACTTCTTCCGTAAGATGGTTAATAATTAACCATCTTCCCTACCATCCTTATAACCACAAGCACCGTCCCCAAGGAAAAGAGGACCACCGTAACCAGGGACAACGGGATACTTGGATTATTTTTGATAGTAACGAAAACCCCTGGCACTGTTTTAATATCAAGAAATGCAATCTTTGTTCCCAAAATTTCCTTTGCGTTATGTTCACCAACGGTAAGATATATGCTCTGGGTTTCCCTGTTTTGGGTAGTAGAAAGTAGTTTTACAACGGGATAGCGATATTGGGGCGGCATGTATAAATCTGCCATTCTGGTCTTTTGGCCGTTTAAGGTGAAAACTTCATCTGCTTTAAGATTGTGCATCCTGTCTCCGACTTTAAGCACAACGGAGGAAACCATATTCCCATAATCGCGCAATAAAACGGCTTGCACTCCATTATTCAACACTACTGGATTGTTATAACCGATTGTATCTGCATATTCGGCACCGTCTTTTCTTACTGAGACATAACCCGTTATTTTTTTAGGCATGCCGTTAGGGTAAGAACTTGCTTCAAGGCCTGTCACCTTCATTTCAAAGCCTCCCATGTCCGTCCATTCTTCGGAGACAGAAATTGGAGGCGATAAAGAACAATACAACCCCCCAATAAGATGTACGACCAGGGTGATTATAAAACCAACGTGCATAATTGATGCCCCATACAAAGGCACTTTTTTAATCCTTCCCCTTACTTTTCGAAGGATTGAATCCGTGGTGCAAAAGAAGGTATTTATGCCGTAAATAATGCAGGCAAAAAAAAGCAGATAAAACCAGATGTGAATGGGTTTCTTGTGACCGAAAAAAAAGGTAATATCTTCTCCGGAAAGGCCGGAATAATGATAAGGATAAAAATTCATTATAAGACTTCCGATGATAAGGAGTCCTGTAACTGAAAATCCAGTAATTATTCCTAGTTTTTGGGACTTAATAAAATCATACACCTTTTTCATTTTTTCAATAGCACCTTATCAAGAGATATCCGGATTTATTATGTGGTTTGTGTGCAAATTTTCGTAAAAACGAAAGAAGTTTTGCTGCATCTTAACTGAAACTGTGGGAGCTTCCTATGACAAAGCTGGTGCCGATATACGTCATCATCAGTATAAAAAACCCAACTATGGCAAGCGGCGGTTTTAATTTTTTTGCTTCAGGCCAATAATCCAGGTGCAGGCAGGTTGCATAAAAAAACCATATGATAACAGACCAGACCACCTTGGCGTCCCATAAAAAATAAGATCCCCATGCAACGTATCCCCACAAACCGCCGAAAATCATTGAAATGGAAAAAGTCGCCAACCCGTATCGGAATCCGGAATCTATTATTACATCATATGTTTTTTTATTTCCCTTTACAAAATAACGTGCTATTGCTGCCGCCATAGAACTCGCCCATAATGCATAACAGAAAAATGAAAGGGGGACATGCAATGCGTACCATATTGTAAGCATTAAAGGAGGTGCAAAACTCAAACCCATTTTAAAAAAGGTAGCTGCTGCCACAAAAAAGCCATATCCGATACCAAACAATGTCATCCGGTAAATGGGACTTTCCGCTTTGGAAAAAATAAGCAATATTATGAATGTTGCCGTGGCAAAGGCATGGAATGATTCGAATTTATTTGTAAGAGGAAAATAGCCTATCGATAAGCCGCGGATGGTTATGACGGTTATTTGTAAAATAACAATCCCCAACAACACAGGAAAACGTATTTTCCACCTGGTAAATCCGACAAACCAATACATCGAATACAGGCCGAAACACACCCAATATAAAACAATAGAAATCTGATTAAGTAATAGCGCCTTTTCCATTATTGCAAATTAATTTCAACCTGTGCATTATCCCGAAGATCGTTAATCAGATCACCCATTTCAATCGCAACTAATTTTTCACGGACCGCGTCTTTGACTGCACTAAAACTTACGTCTTTTGCCGGGGTATGATTCGTAACATAAATTAAGTGATATCCAAATTCTGTTTTAACAGGCTCACTCACCTTGCCGACTTCTGTAGAAAATGCCGCATTAGCAAAAGTTTCCACCATTACCCCATGCCTTGGAAAAGAACCGAGTTCTCCCCCCATTTTCCCCGTAGGACACTCAGAATACTTCTTTGCCAATTCCGCGAAGTTTGCGCCGTTATCCAGCTCTTTTTTTATCGATTCAATTTTAGCCCTTGCTCTGTCCAAATCTTCCTGTTCCTTCATTTCCTTTGTGTCTATAAGTATATGGCTTGCGGTAACCGCTTCTCCGGTAAATTCATTAATATTTTTAATGAAGTAGTTTTCCAGTGCTTTATCATCAACATTATTAGTCACATAAGCATCAAGCGCCGCAGACATTCTAATTGCCGTCCTTAGTTCATCAATATTGCTGCCCTGAATTTCAAGGAATTGTTCTAATGTTTTCCCTTCTGCAGCAGGGTTCTTTGCTATATTTTCCCGCATTTTATTGATTTCGTTATTTACAACGTCATCAGCGGCATCCAAGCCTTTTCCCTTTACAAATTGCCTTAAAATTGCCTGTGTAACAAGCTGCTCAGTAATTTGTTTTTCCAAAGAGGGTATCGCCCCAGGAGGCACTTGTTTTCTGAAACGATCAAGAATTTTATCAAGATCCTTACGGAGGATTTTTTCGTCATTTACAGAAGCAATTATTTTGTTCGGATCAGGTTTTTCTTTCTTACCGTGCACAAAGCCCATGCCATGATCGCTTCCAGAACTGGCGACAGCCTTCGTTTCTTGTCCTAAATTAACGTTTTTATGTATTTCTTCAAAATCTCTTTCGTTTGCCTGGCTACTTAATTGCGGGACGCCTGATTCATCCTTTCCACAACCACTGACGGCAGCAAGTATTAACAATCCTGAAATAATTATAAAAGTAAAATGTTTTCCTACCATAAAAACTCCTTTTAGCCTTTTTAGGATGAAACCCAAAACGTTTGTTAAAAATAAATAAAAATAATATCCTGAGTGTTATAAAACACAAAAAAATCTGATTCTACGACTCTATCGATGGTTTTTCATAAAGCTCTTTGTTTTTTTCGCAAACCCCGATTGTCATAAGAGAATATTAAGAAAGTACTAGAAAAACAATTCTATCTAAAAAAAAGTTCCTCAATATGCCTATTTCAGAAAATCTATTTTGTGTACCAAAATAAAACGAACGCCAATATAACGATAGATTAGATATCTGTTTAAATAGGTACATGGGCGAGGTGGGAGTCGAACCCACACAACCGTTTAAGGTCAAAGGATTTTAAGTCCTTCGTGTCTGCCATTCCACCACTCGCCCTGTATATGTGTGCATTAGTTTTACGTGTAACTATTACAAATGCTAGAATTCGAGGGTTAAATGAATGTCTTGAAAAGCGAAGAGTTTGCAGGGGTACTTCTTGTTTCAAGATATAAAAAAAGGCGGCACTGGGATTCGAACCCAGGATAACGGTTTTGCAAACCGTGGCCTTAGTCCACTTGGCGATGCCGCCGATAAGTTCTCATATTTTTTACCAATACTGCCGATCGTATTAAACGCAGATTATTGTATCCTTGGTCTGGAAAGTTTACAACAAGTACTGCATAATTCGAACAGGTTCAGTGGCAAATCAATTTTTAGATCGGCAAAGAGGCTAATCGTATCATTAAGAAGAAGATTAGGCAAGAAATATTTATTAATTATCGTGGTGTCTATAGTAATTATAGAGTTTGGCAAAATCTACCACTTATTTCGAAGCAAACAGGTATTTTTCGGTTAATATACCAAAATGTATGCTTGGTGTTAAAAAAGAAACCGCACCCACATTTTTCACAGATTCCTGCATTTTTAAATCAAAGGAATTGAGGAGTTTGTTGCACGTTTGTTGCGAATTTTCGGATACCGTTAGTCTTTTTTCATGTAGCACGCATTCCGAAACGAGAAGATGGTCATTTGATAAAGAAATAAGATATTTCACCAAGGCATCCAATTCGTTTGCGCTAAGTTTTCCTTCGTATCCCGGCATTTTATTTTTTGTCCCATAGAATTTTTTATCGTCCGGGTTTTTAATGAACTCCTTTAACCACTCTTCCGATAAGTAATCGGTTAAGTTAGGTGCAATCTTTATTGCGTTTTTATCGCCTATGGGATGGCAAATAGCGCAATTGCCTTTAAGAGTTAATTCTTTGCCCCTTTCAAGGCTATCGGTGCTTGTATTGAGCAAATTTCCCGATTGACTTAATAAAAACTCTGTAATGTCCCGCAATGATTCTTCCGGGAGTTTTACCGGCGACATAACGCCGGATTCTCCAAAATATTTTTTATCTTTGGGATTTTTGAGTAATCCAAACAACCACTCCCTTGATCCAAAGTTGGTAAAATCAGGGGCATTATCTCCCCCAATTCCTTTTAACTTGTGGCATCCATTACAATTTTGTTTAAAGATTTTTTCCCCTAAATAAATAGGGTCATTCAGGAAAATAGACATTCCACCTTCAGGATGAATGCCTTTTTTAGCGAGAATCACCGCCCTTGCGGCCTGAATTTCAGCGTCTTCGCGCTGATGAATAATATGAATATCATGTGCATCATGATGCATTGCAAGAACGGTCAATGCAATTGCCCCTGCCATCCCCGAAGAGATCGTTGCGAAGAAAGGAATCCTTTTGGAGGGAGAATTTGAAGGCGTTCTATCGATGAATGGCAAAACAAAGAGGAAGATCAAACCAATCATGGGTATGATAACGGTGCCTACAATCAAGAGATTGCCCTGGCAGTATTTTAAGAGTTGAAATAAGAAGAGAAAATACCATTCCGGTCTGGCAAGATAATTGGATGCCGGGTCCGCCGGTGCCTGAAGTTCGGCTCCGCCTTTCCAAAAAACCCATCCTGCGAGAATAGCATAGAGGATCATGGCAAAGACAATATCTTTAAATACCTGATCCGGCCAAAAAGGGTCAACCCGCTCCTTTAACAGCTTTTCACTTATTTTCCAATGGGGAGTCACACCGTGTTTGCGAAACAGAGCGACATGGACAAAAAGAAAAAATACCAGCGAAATGGGCAATATGAATACATGAAGGGTAAAAAAACGTGTAAGGGTGAAATTACCATAATCAGACCCGCCCTGATGCAATACTTTAATGTACTCACCAATTACGGGAATAGTTCCCATAATATTGGTAGCAACCTGCGTGGCCCAGTATCCTTTTTGATCCCATGGCAAAAGATATCCAGTCAACCCAAATCCCATGAGAAAGATAAGAAGAAAGACCCCGGTAATCCAGTTAAGTTCGCGTGGTTTTTTATATGCACCGTAAATAAACACCTGGAAGAAATGCACAATGGCTAAAATCATCATTGCGCTTGAACCAAAATGGTGGACGCCTCTTACAAACCAGCCAAAGGAGGTTTGTTCCTGTATATAGTAAACGCTTCCCCAGGCTGTCGTCGAAGAAGGAGAATAAAAACTGGCCATTACTATCCCGGTTATCGCCTGAAGCATGAAAAGGAATATTAATCCACTGCCAAAAATATATGTCCACCGTGCGCCGCCATGCACAGGCTCATCCAGGGCGGTTTTAAGCAACTTGTTTAAGCCGGTTCTATTATCAATCCATTCGTAAATTTTATTTGCCATAGTGCAGTTTTGCCTTATCTTAAATATTTCAGGTTATATTTTTATAATCAATAAAAACAGTATTGTTTTCAACTTTTGTCCGATAACTGTACATATCGCGAGGAGCAGGCCCGGATATTGTTTTGCCATTTACATCGAAAACGCCCTCATGGCATGGACACAAAAATCTGGAAACATCATTTATCCAGTCTATACCACAACCAAGGTGAGGGCAATTTGTTGAAAACACTTTTAATGAATCATCTTTTTGCCTTATAACCCACACAGATCCCATCACCAATCCTTCAAAGATATTCCACGCATCCATCTTCGAAGAGGTCACCGTCACTTTTTTAGGGATACCGACGGGAAAGTCATCGAGCTTGCCAATACCAATGAAATCTTCAGTCCCATAGACGGTTTCTTTCAGCCAGGGATGGATTATCAATCCTATTATCGGGGCTAGTATGCCTGCAGCAAGTGTTCCGCCCAAAATATTCGAAATAATCTTCAAAAAACTTCTTCTGCTCTTTTCCATTCTTTATTTTCCTTTGTCTTTCCGGAAGTACTATTATGAGATCATGTCTAATAACTTTTAGTCCTTTGTGTTATCTGCGATGTATAAGATTGTTTCATAAAATAATCACTGTCGCAGCTTTCGGGGAAGGATACAGTTATTTTTATTGCCTTTTCATAAAAAGTGTTCATTCTATTTATTTACTCTCGCAAATCAACGCTAAATTTTTTGAAAATAAAAATTATATTTTATCGTAAGCGATATTACCTTTGAAACTTATTTTAAAGGAAACGAAAAGGCGACGGTGATATTATTCTTTACTTTCAAAGCGCCAAGTAATGCCTTGTAGGGTTTTATGCCATACTCTTTTTGCATTAAATCAACAGACCCTTTCGGTGTGTTTTCCCCCGTTAATTCGCAGTCAAATTCGATAGTATTCGTAACGCCATGCAAGGTTAATTTTCCCGTGATATGGTAACCGGCATTGTTTTTACCAACACCCGTCGATTGGAAGCTTATTGTGGGATATTTTTTTGAATGAAGCACATCATTATTTGTAGCTTCGTCAATTTCCGATTTATCCTTTTCTTTTAATGTATCATTTTGTTGTTGTCCATCCTTCATCGCACAGACTACTTTTAATGCGTTTGCTGGTATTGCCGCATTTATTGTTGCGGAGGAAAGGTCATCGGATGGGATATTTAAATTAACTTTAAAACGAGTTACATCCAGCAATAAATCATGTGCAACGGCGCTTAACATTCCTTCCTTAAAAGTATAAACTTGTATTTTGCCTGTATTTTCATCAAAAGAATATGTACCTGCTTTTATCGACATGCCTTTCTCCTCTAATGAGCATTATCAAACCGAAACCGTCTTAAAGCAACCTAAAACCTGTAATATCAAACTTATGTTCCATGTTTTTCATTTTTTTTAAAATTATTCTCTGCGGGATGTGCAGTAAAAAAACAATATTCACCGTGTTTGGGCAGGTACACACTTATTTAAATCATCCTTCATATTCATTACGGCATTCTGCGCTGCTTCTTTCCATGTGTGTGCGCCATATTTATCTTTCCAACTTCGGTTATTATATGCATAGAGGATGGAACGGGAAGCATTGATAATGGCCCCGTAGCCGTCTGAATTGAAACAATTTTTTATATCTTCCGCTGTCGCGCCCTGGGCTCCATAGCCTGGAATAAGCAAGTAAGCATTGGGCATTGTTTTCCGCAATATCAAAATATCTTCAGGGTATGTGGCACCAACAACGGCGCCTATTGCACTATATCCATATGTTCCAATTGACCGGCTTCCCCATATATGAATTTTTTCTGCAATTATTTGATGCAGCTTTTTTGTGCCGCACAAAAGGTCTTGAAATTCAACAGAGGAGGGATTGGAGGTTTTTGCCAGAACAAATATGCCTTTATCGTATGTTTCCGCGTTTTTTATAAAAGGGAGTATACTATCCGTTCCCAACAAAGGATTAACCGTGATGGCGTCCGATTGGAAAGCAATTTGGGTGGTGTTGTTTATCGAAACCTGTCCAATATGAGCATTCGCATATGCAGCAGCCGTATTGGGGACATCGCCTCTTTTAACATCGCCAATGACAATAAGCCCCTTTTGCTTTGCATAATGAATAGTTTCTGCGTATGACCAAATACCTTGCCAGCCATAAAGCTCATAAAATGCAATTTGCAGCTTTACAATACCCACCAGATGTTCTAGCGTATCAATGACTTGTTTATTAAACTCCAGAATAACGTTTGCTGCATATTTAAGCACGTCATCCTGCAATTTTGAAAATTGCTGCTTAATAGACTCGGGTATGAGGTCAAAGTGAGGATCTAATCCTACCACCACGCAACAATTTTTTTTTTGTATGGCAGTTATTAATTTATCTGAAAAATTTGCTTTACGGTTTATTGCTGTCGCCACATCAAATATCCTTAAATAGCAGAAATAGATGTAAATAATTAAAGCATTAAAAAGTTCTTAAGAAGCTTTGGACCTTCTTCGGTGAGGAAAGATTCCGGATGGAACTGTACCCCTTCCAGTAAATGAACCTTATGCCGAATCCCCATAATTTCATCATTGTCAGCTCTTGCAGTAATTTCAAAGCAATCAGGCAGAGAATCTTCTTTCACAATGAGCGAGTGATAACGTGTGGCCACAAATGGATTGGAAAGTCCCTTATAAATAGTCTTGCCATCATGGATGATCATTGAGGTCTTTCCATGCATAAGCCTTCGCGCACGAATAATATCCGCACCGTATGTATAAGCGATGCATTGATGCCCTAAACAAACCCCCAGTATAGGTATTTTGCCGGAGAAATACCGTATGATATCATTTGATATGCCCGCTTCTTTAGGAGTACATGGTCCAGGTGAAATAATAATATGCGATGGGTTTTCTTTTTCGATCTTATCGAGACTTATTTTATCGTTTCTAAAAACTTCCATTTTTTCGCCAAACGCACCTATTTGCTGTACGAGATTATAGGTGAAAGAGTCGTAATTATCAACAATGATGACCATGATTTCCGTTTGCCCTCAGACTGATACTATAAAATAAATTATTGAATAGCAAAAAAGTTTTTAAGTACAGTTTAAATAAGCGATTAGATAATACCTGCAGTTAACGCTGCAAATGCAAAAACAACTTGACAATATGACATTTTTTGTTAGAATTTAAAAATTATAGACGTTGCAATATATTAATGTATACTTTCATAGGTTGCTGTAGTTTCGCTGTTTCAGGCTTACCAAGGGTCGTAAATAGAAAGACAGCTTCAGATAAAAGTGGGTTATACCCACTTTTTTTTTTAATATCAATATTATGTTCTTGTATAGATTATATAAGAAGATTGAGAAATTTATAGTTAATAATTTTTGGACTATGCATATTTCTTAACGGTTTCGCATCAACAAAGTAAAAATATACCAATTAGAAATATATTGTGTCAATAATGTTAAGTATTTAATGTTTTTTGTGTCTAAATATACTTTATAAAATAAATTCGCATCAATGAGCAGTGTTTATTATTGATTGTTTTCTAAATTTCATTTTAGATAAAATGGTATGGACAAAGAAAATTTACTCCGTTTAGTGGATAGTTTGCATAGAGACAAGGAAATTGCCAAGGAAGTGGTGTTTCAGGGCATTGAAGCTGCTTTAATTACCGCCGCAAAGAAGCATTTCAGGTCACAGGAAGCCGTTTCCATACAGATAGATAGAAAAACAGGTGAAATAGTGGCTATGGAAGGAGACCGCAAAATAGACCCTTCTGAATTAGGTAGGATCACTGCCCAAACAGCCAAGCAGGTCATTATTCAAAAGATTAGGGAGGCAGAGAGGGATGTGATTTTCGAAGATTTTTGTAAGAGGAAAGGGGTAATTGTTAGCGGTAAGGTACAAAGGTTCGAAGGGGCTACTATGATTGTAAATTTAGGCAAAACAGAAGGTGTTTTACAAAAATCGGAACAAACGGCCAATGAACATTATACCATAGGAGAACGAGTTCGGGCAGTTATTCTTGATGTAAAAAAAGTGGGAACACGTGTAAAAATAACACTGTCGAGAACTCATCCCGATTTTGTTCGAAAGCTTTTTGAATTAGAAGTGCCGGAAATTGCTGAAAATACTATTGAAATTAAAGCACTGGCAAGAGAAGCAGGCCAGAGGACAAAAATTGCCGTTGCTTCAAGTGATGAAAATGTCGATTGTGTAGGCGCGTGTGTTGGAATGCGCGGGTCCCGTATCAAGAATATTGTTGATGAGTTGAATGGTGAAAAAATTGATATTATCCGATGGAGCGAGGAGCCGGAATTGTTATTACCCAATGCTTTGAAGCCCGCGGAAGTTTCGGGAATAATTTTATCTCCCGAAAATCGAACGGCTACAATCGTTGTTCCAAATGATCAGCTTTCTTTAGCTATTGGGAAAAGGGGGCAAAATGTGCGCCTAGCTTCAAGACTGACTGAATGGAATATTGATATCATTACCGACGCAGAATTTGAAAAAAGGCAAAAAGCCGGCGATGTTGAACTTGCAGAAGTTGCCGACATAAATAATGTTTCTGCTAATGACCTCATGGGGAAAAATGTTGCTGCAGCGAATTCTGAATATAACGACAATGTCGAATCAAAGAGTTAATGAGGAAATAAATTTATTTTTTGGGTAATTGTTTTTGGGAATTTAAATGGGAAAAGTTAGAATTAGTTCGCTTGCAAAAGAGTTAGGCATTAAAAGTAATAACTTAATTGATAAATGCCATGAGAAAGGGTTAACGCATATCAAACACCATGCGAACACCCTTGATCCCGAACAAGTTGAAATGCTAAAAAAACTGTTCAGGCGAACTCCAAATGATTCGGCTACAAAAAAGGAACTTAAAGTGAAAGAGGCCATTAAGGTTGATGTAAAAGAACAAAAACGAGAAGATAAGACCATGTCGCAGGAAGATAAAGAAATCAAAGCTGTTCAACCGGATAAAATTGTTAGATTTCACAAAAGCACTCCCCCACAAAAGCAATCGACGAAAGTTGCACCTTCAAAAGTATTTTGGAAGAAGAAGCAGGTTGGTGGCCCTTCACATCAAAAAAACAAGGGATGGCGGGAAAGATATATAGAAGTTAAAAAACCTGTCGTTAAAGAACGAGAATCGCGAGTGATTATGGAGACGCCAATTACGGTAAAGGATATATCTTCTAAATTAGGAATTCGTGCAAATGAAATTATAACCAAATTGTTGCTTGAGCATAATGTACGCGCAACAATAAATCAAATCTTAAGCGAAGAAATAGTGCAATTATTAGGCCTGGAGTATAACGTAGAAATAGAAATTAAGAAAAAAGAGGCTTCGGAAGAATACGATTTCGTTGCGGATCAAATCTCTGCAAGAGAGGAAGATAAAGTACTTCGTGCACCAATAGTTACCTTTTTGGGACATGTTGACCACGGAAAAACATCGTTACTTGATTGTATTCGCAAGACTAAAGTTGCAGAAGGAGAGGTAGGCGGAATTACGCAACATATAGGAGCGAACAAGGTGGAAACAAATGGCAAACACGTTGTGTTTCTCGATACGCCAGGACATGAAGCTTTTACAGCCATGAGGGCAAGAGGTGCAAATGTTACAGACGTAGTAGTCCTTGTGGTTGCAGCAGATGATGGAGTGATGCCCCAGACAGAAGAGGCCATTAATCATGCTAAGGCTGCCAATGTACCAATAATTGTTGCAATTAATAAAATTGATAAGCCCGGCGCAAATCCTTTGCGAGTTAAGCAACAGCTTGCAAATTTAGATTTGATACCCGAAGAATGGAGTGGAAAAACCCCATTTGTAGAGACTTCTGCAATAACTGGCGCA
>Ga0154756_1136_pt4 | contig 13950 bp, 13 predicted proteins | sample Rifle2008BG16ft_FD_105764 | JGI IMG/M metagenome (GOLD analysis project Ga0154756, IMG submission 105764) | Planctomycetes bacterium RBG_16_41_13
GAGTGGAATATCAGATACAAACCGGCCAATGCAGCCACGAAGCTTTCTCCGGTTTTTTATCGTGACAAAAACACCCTGTTTTGCCTGAATATCAGGATGATCATAGGAAAAATCCGGGGCAGGTTCTTTTTTTACCGCGGACGCGACGCTTTTCCTGGCAATTTCCAAGAGTATTTTTTTTGCAGTTTCTTCCAATAATACACTCCGATAGAGAAAAATCTGTTTAATAAGGAAGCCTCAATTTTAAATTCCCGTTGCCTCGTGAAATATGTCCGCGGTGAAAACGAAGAACTCCATATCGTTGTCTCTCCATGCATTTATGGGTAATCCGGCTTTTCTGCAGAGATGTTGAAGGGTTTCCGTTTTGTCCCATCCCTGTTCGGCAGCGACATGTGGAAGAAATACGGAGTTTGCATATCCTTTGCGAATTACTATGCCTTCCTGTCCAACGGTAAACCCCTCGGGGCCGCTTATTTTTCTTGGCTGACTCAAAACGGAAATTTCTATATCAATGTCATTAATTTCTTCATGGGTTACCGGCAGAAATCTATTGTCTTTTGCAGAGGAGTTGATGGTATTTTCAACTACCGCCTGGTAAAGGGAGGTTTTGGGAAGGATATACCCAATGCACCCGCGCAATTGCCCCTGTTTTTTTAATGTTACAAACACGCCATATTTTTCGAAAAGCCTTGGTGTTTGTGTGAAAAGCTGCAAATCAATTTCGGGAGAAGCACCTGTATTTGCATACGTTTCCAAAGTCTTTCTGGCAAGCGATAAGAGTGTTTTCTTTTCTTTTTCTGAAAAACAAAGGGATTGTCCCGCCGTTTGTGATTTTTCTTGCGGGTGATATTCGCCTGATTTGATTTCTGCATTTTTTGTGAAAAGAATGGATGCATAGCTAACGGAATAGATGAAATTATTTGTCTGATGCCCTGACGTATCGTAATGAAGCATGTGTCCTTTTGCACTATCGGGCAGTAGTTTTAAAAGAATTGAAATAGGCAATATTCCACAGGCATTTATTCCCGTTTGTTTTCTATATTCCCTGAGTCCGTCAAAATCTTTATTAAGAATCTTTTCAAAAGCGCCATAGTCAAGAATCTTTATGTTTTCTTCCACATTTTCTCTGAAGGGTACATATCGGTACGCATCGCCGTAATGGGTAAAATCAGAACTGACAACGAGCAGTGTTTTGTCGTCCAGCAATGGCCGAATGGCTTCTGCAATTTTGTCAAAATCATTATCGAGCAATATGCCAATCATAATAGGTACCAGATTAAAATCGCCCAAGGTCATTTGCAGGAAGGGTAGTTGCGTTTCTAAAGAATGTTCTCCCTTGTATGCGCCGTCATAATCTCCGAATAGCTTCAGAGGGCTGCTGTTGCGTGTATTTTTTGATTCTGCGGTGAAAGAGGTGTTAAGCAAATAATCACATGCTTCCTGATCAATAGAAATTTTCCCTAGAGGCGTTTTATAGCTGGTTGCTTTTAATATTGAGGCACCCCGGTATCTCCTCCCACCGTGTGAAGGGGAAAGCACAATCACCCTCTTAAATCCATGGCCCTTTATAGCGCTATAACCATAGGCTGCGACTTGTCCGGAATAAACATATCCAGCATGGGGGGATATGATTGCAAGGGGTCTTCCATTTGATTTTTGACTGGAAACCTCCTTTAGAAATTCATTTATTTGGCCTTTTAATGCCGCTTCATTGCCAGGGTAAAACCTCCCTGCTACTTGTGATTCCCATGTCTGAGGTGGTTCCGTTTCCGCAAACAGTAAGGAAAAGGAAGATATTAAGGTAAATATGAAAAATGTGAATATAACCATTGTATGTTTCATGGTACTTTCCTTATTTAAGTAATTTGATGACAAAAAAACCGGCTACTATTAATACTACAAAGGCAATTGAGATAATATTAAAATATTTTTCGATAAAATGTTTTATCTTTGGCCCAAAAATGCAAATGAGAGCGGCAACTATGAAGAATCTTCCCGACCGGCTGAGTGCCGACGCAATGAAAAATGTCCACAAATTAATTTTGCAAGCCCCGGCCGCAATGGTAAAGACTTTGTACGGGATTGGGGTAAACCCCGCAATGGCAACGGCGGAAAAGGCGTTGGTGTTGTATTGTTCTTTTACATAATCAAACTTTTCCATAAGCCCAAGGGTGGTGAGGATTGGTATTCCAACAAAATCAAACAACCCGAAGCCGATAAAATATCCAAAACCACCGCCCAATATGGATCCTGCGGAACAAATGGCGGCATATTTAAAGGATTTTCTTACAATTGAGAATGCAAGCGCCATTAAGAGCACATCCGGGGGGATGGGAAAGAAAGACGATTCACAAAACGCCAGTGTAAATAAGGCAATGGAACCATAGGGGGTATGTGCCCAATGTAACGTCCAATCATACAGCCTTCTATGCAACCCTGCCCTTTTTATCTGTGATATTTGCAATTGCTCAGTATGGTCCATAAAATGCTCCTCGAATTTCTAAGGATTAATAATTAGTAATGAGATGAATGTTTATCCGGCTAGTTGTGTGAGACATTTTCTCCAGCTACCTATACGGCGCTAAACGCCTAATGTTAAAATATATACGGAATAAACATTATTGACGCTCAAAAGTTTAAACGTGGTGTTATAGGGAAGTCAAGCGAAAATCCAGTTGTGGAAATATATTAGGGTAATTATCATTAAAATAGTTGATCTAAAAGAAGGGGAATCGCCATATTATTTTTGGTTTGTGGCTAATTATACTGCCAAAGCATAAGAGCAGTTTTGATTTGACAATAGTAAGCTTTTCGCTATAATGAAAGTTCACAATAATATAGGCAGATTAAGGTTTACATAGATTGGAATGACGATGGAATTGAGAAGCGATAAAATTACGAAAGGTCTTGAGCGTGTTCCTGCACGGGCACTTTTATACGCAACTGGTTTAAGCAAAGAGGATTTAGATAAACCGTTCATTGGAATAGCGAGCAGTTTTACCGATCTTATTCCCGGGCATGTTCATATGCGCCCGCTGGAGAGGGCTATTGAAAAAGGTGTCCATGCGGGAGGAGGGGTAAGCTTTGTTTTTGGTATACCGGGTATCTGTGACGGCATTGCAATGGGGCATAGCGGAATGCATTATTCTCTTGTGTCGAGGGACCTGATTGCAGATATGATAGAGTGTGTGGTAAGCGCTCACTGTCTGGATGGGTTAGTGATGCTGACAAATTGCGACAAAATAACGCCCGGAATGTTAATGGCCTGCGCAAGATTGGATATTCCCGGGATTGTTGTTACTGCTGGCCCTATGATTTCCGGACGTTATGGAAAGCAAAAGTTGTCCCTGGTGAAAGATACCTTTGAAGCGGTAGGGAGAAGACGTAAAGGTGAAATTGACGATAAAGAATTGTCGTGTTTAGAGATGGAGGCTTGTCCCGGAGCCGGGTCATGTCAGGGGTTATATACGGCCAACACCATGGCATGTGTATCGGAGGCGTTAGGTATGTCTCTGCCAAGATGCGCCGCTGCTCTTGCAATTTCGGCGGAGAAGGAACGTATTGCCTATAAAAGTGGCCAACGTGTGGTAGATCTTGTAAGAAAAGATATTACTTCGAGAAAGATTATGACGCGTAAATCGTTTGAAAATGCGATCATGATAGATATGGCACTTGGCGGGTCAACAAATTCCTGTTTGCATATTCCTGCGATTGCAAACGAGGCGGGCGTGGAAGTGAATTTGAAGCTATTTGACGAAATCAGCGCAAGAACACCTCATATAACAAGTTTGCAGCCTGGCGGCGAATATTTGCTGGAAGATTTATATTATGCGGGCGGCATTCCTGCCGTAATGAATCGATTACAGGATGACCTGCACGATTGTATTACCGTAAGCGGGTTTAATACAAAAGAGATAGCGAAATCCGCCATGATTAACGATGGCGAGGTGATAAGGTCAAAGGATACCGCATATCATAAAGAAGGTGGGATAGCGGTTTTATATGGTAATTTATCTCCCGATGGTGCTGTGATAAAGCAGAGCGCCGTATCTGAAAACATGATGAAGTTTACTGGGAAGGCAAAGGTTTTCAATAGTGAAGAGGCTGCAATGAATGCAATTATGGATTCCATGATTAGCAAAGGCATGGTGGTAGTGATACGATATGAGGGTCCGCGCGGGGGGCCTGGGATGAGAGAGATGTTGTCTCCTACGGCGGCGCTTGTGGGACTTGGGTTAGGAGAGTCCGTCGCTTTAATTACGGATGGGCGTTTTTCCGGGGGGACACAGGGTCCCTGCGTTGGGCATGTATCCCCTGAAGCGATGGTTGGGGGTACCATTGCCTTGGTGGAGGATGGCGATGAAATAACGATAGATATTCCAGGTCGCACATTAAATTTGAATGTTTCGAAAGAAATTCTTACCCGTAGAAAGGAAGCATGGAAACCGCCAAAACCAAAAATAACACAGGGAGTGTTGTCCCGGTATGCAAAATGTGTTACATCGGCGGATAAAGGCGCTGTGTTAACGGCGGAATAGTACAGAATAACGCGATGTGCAATCCATAGTAACATTGTATAATAAATAGTAGAGCAGAATGCTACCCGGTGGTGTAATGGTAACACTAGAGATTTTGGTTCTCTCATTGGAGGTTCGAGTCCTCCCCGGGTAGCCATTCTATTTTTAGGGAATGAGTAAGTTGCAGTAGTTTTATGATTTTGGTAATTACCCAATATCTTGTGGTAACAACCCCCGCAATCCCCATTTATTAAGAGGGAATTTTGGAAGGAATTCTTTATTTTCTACAAGATATTGGGTAATTACTGATTTTGTGTATTGCTATAAAAGATGAAAAAGATTACGGCAGTTATTTTGGCTGCTGGCAAGGGTACGCGAATGCGTTCACCATTGCCAAAGGTTTTGCATGAAGTATGCGGCAGCACCCTTCTTGAATGTGTTATTTGCTCTGTGCAAAAGGCTGAAATTCCCCGGATAATCATAGTAGTGGGTGACAAAAAAGAAGAAGTAGAAGAAAGTTTAGAGGGATTACCTGTTGAAATAGTAGAACAACGGGAACAATTAGGAACAGCACATGCCGTTATCGCGGCAAAAGATAGGATTAATAGTTCGGATGATATCGTTTTAATTTTGAATGGCGATGCACCTCTTATTAAACCCCGGACACTGAAAAAGCTGATAAGCATAAATAATGAAACTGCGGCTGATGTTGTATTATTAACCGCACGCCTGGAAAAACCAAAAGGGTATGGGCGGATATACAGGGATAAAAATGGTGGTATAGCAAAAATTATAGAAGAAAGTGAAGCCAGCGGTGATGTATTGGCAATTAATGAAATCAACGCGGGAATATATGCATTTAAAACAAAAGACCTTCTGGAAGGATTGTGTGAGATTCTGCCACGCAATAAAAAAGGGGAGTTTTATCTAACCGACATCATTTCACTATTGCACAATAAGGGGAAAAAAATAGAGGGAATTGAGGCGGATGACGCTGTTGAGGTGTTAGGGATAAATACACAGCAGGAATTGGCAATCGTTAACAAAATAAGGTGTGATGAGATTCTGCAGGGTTTTATGGAGAGCGGGGTAACTATAGTAGACACGGGAAGCACATTTGTTGAAAATAATGTGGAAATTGGGGCGGGAACGAAAATTTACCCCTTTTCTTATATAAGCAAAAATGTAGTTATTGGCCGGTATTGTCGTATAGGACCATTCTCATATTTGGAATCTGGCACGAAAGTGAGCGATGGTACAGAGGTAAAAAGCAGTGAAAGAGAATGGAAAACAAGTTTTTTAAGGTAGAGAAATGGACAAAAAGAGAAGGATAGAAGAGTTAGACGATTTGAAAATTTTTTCCGGAAATGCAAATCCTGATTTGGCAAGAAAAATTTGCGAACACCTTTCGATCAATCTGGGGAATGCCTACGTTGGTCGTTTTCCCGATGGCGAAATTGACCTGAAGGTCAATGAGGATGTTCGGGGTGCTGACGTATTTTTGGTACAACCAACATGCGCACCTGTCAATGAAAGCTTAACGGAACTTCTTATATTCATAGACTGTCTAAAGCGGGCATCTGCCGCGCGTATTACTGCGGTGCTGCCGTATTATGGTTATGCGCGAAAGGATAGAAAAGACGAAGGGCGTGTGCCAATAACGGCAAAATTGGTGGCAAATCTCATAACGACGGCAGGGGCGGACAGGGTTCTAACCCTTGATTTACATGCCGCTCAGATTCAGGGATTTTTTGATATTCCTGTAGATCATCTGCTGGCATTTCCTGTAATGATGAAATACTTTGAACAATTAAAGACAGAAGATTTGGTGGTGGTTACTCCCGATGTCGGAGGTATAAAACTCGCCAGGAACTATTCAAAGGGCTTGGGCGTGAAGATGGCAATCGTTGACAAAAGGCGGGTAGGGCCTGAAGAGACAGAGGTAGGATTTATAATCGGAGAGGTAGCAAATAAAAATGTAATTATGATCGACGATTTAATTGCAACGGGCGGGTCTATTGCACAAGCGGCGCATGTTCTGAAAGAAAAAGGTGCGATGGATATATATGTTGGAGCGACTCATCCGGTTTTTTGCGGTTCAGCGATAGAAAAATTGTCTGCTGCCCCGATAAAAGAAATAGTGATAACTGATTCGATACCGCTTTCCGAAAAAACAAGAGCGACTGGCGATAAGTTTAAAGTGCTTTCTATTTCAGGTCTGTTAGGAGATGCTATCATGAGAATACATCATCATGAATCGGTAAGCTCTTTATTTGTTTAATAGGTTATTTTTAGGAGTTGTAAAACGATGGAAGTTTTAGAATTGAAGGCGGAAAAAAGAACATTAAAAAGAACTAAGGCGGTAAGAAAACTGAGGGCGACAGGACACATACCTGCAGTAGTTTACGGCCACAAAGAAGATAATGTACTTTTGAGCGTTGATGACGGTGAATTCGGGCGTGTTTTAAATGCCGGTGCTCGTATGATCAATCTGGCTTATGACAGGACAAAGGAGTCTGTTCTTATAAAAGATGTCCAATATGATAATCTTTCAGATAAGGTATTGCACGTAGATTTTGCGCGTGTTTCTATGGATGAAAGGGTAACTTTAAAAGTGCCAATAATACTGTCAGGGAGTGCTGTTGGAGTGAAAGCAGGCGGTGTGTTAACCCAGACTATGAAAAATATAGAGATAGAATGTTTCCCTGCGGCTGTTCCTGAGGATATTAAGGTAAATGTATCTGAACTTGAAATGGGTAAGTCTATACATGTCAAAGAATTACCTTCTATAGCAGGTATTAAATATTTATCCGATGCAGAAGCAGTTGTTGTTTCTGTGCATCATGCTGCGGAGGAAAAGGCGGTATCAGAAGAAGAATTGCCTGCCGGACCTGAAGTAATCACTAAAAAGCCGAAAGAAGAATCCGGCGCTTCAGAAAAATCGTAGTATGGAATTTGTTGATGAAGATGATAGTTGGATTGGGAAATCCCGGCGAGAAGTATTTAAGGACGAGACATAACCTGGGTTTTATGGTAATTGATGAATTTTCCCAAAAACTGGGAATGGGAGGGTTTCAGCATAAATTTCAATCTCTGTTTTGTAAAAAAGAAGTGGAACATGAAGAAATTATATTGCTAAAACCACAAACCTTTATGAATTTAAGCGGGATTGCAGTTCAGGAAGTGGCAAATATGTACAAATGTCAAACCAGGGATATTATGGTTATATGTGATGATTTAGATCTTCCATTCGGCAAATTACGTATTCGGCGCGCCGGTGGCTGCGGCGGGCATCGTGGTTTGGAATCAGTTGCGGCATCTTTAGGGACTGCCGATTTCCCCCGTTTGAGAATAGGTATAGGACGTCCCAAATTTAATGATACGAGCCGTTTTGTCCTTTCAATGTTTTCTTCAGAAGAAGATGTTGAAATAGCGAAATCCCTTGAAGAAGCTTGCAAAGCCTTGAAAACATGGGTTTACAATGGGATAGAAAGTTGTATGAATGAATATAACTAATTTTTTTGTTTTATGTAAGGTTTTTATGAATAATGTTAGGAGGAAGAGAATTTGAGATTGTATGAGGGTTTGTTTCTGATTGACAATGTCCCCGCCAATTCCGACTGGGACGGCGTAGTAAAAAGTATTCACGATATTTTAGTGAAGAATGGTGCAGAAATTTTAAAGACTGAAAAATGGGGAGAAAAAAAATTAGCGTACAAGATTAAAAGCCACAAACGTGGCACATACGTACTGATACATTTTAACGCTGAAAACACATCCATTACGCAGATGAAAAGGGATTTTCAGTTATCAGATTTTCTTATTCGGTCTTTAATACTAAGAGATACTGTCATAGAAGAATTATCAGCTGCCGGCATTGAGGAAGGTTTTACAGAGAAAGAAGCTGAAAAAGAGCATAAAACGGGGGAAGTATTATCAGCAGAAAAACGTGAACCTGTTTTAGCTGTTGGGGAAGCTTAACTTTAAATCTGGTCTTATTATAGAAAAGAAATCATCTCGTCCTATAGATACTGACGGTCGTTTAAATAAGAAAAATTTTAGTTAGAGATAAAAGGAGTAAGGAATGGCAAGCCTTAATAAAGTATTTCTTATGGGTAACCTTACGAGAGATCCTGAACTGAGATATACCGCAGGAGGGTTGGCTGTGGCAAGTTTTGCGATAGCAGTAAGTAGCAAATGGACGTCCAAAACTGGGGAACAAAAGGACGAAGTTTGTTATGTAGATGTTAGTATGTTTGGGAGAAGAGCCGAAGTTATTGGTGAATACTTCAGCAAGGGAAGCCCTATCTTTATCGAAGGCCGCTTGCAATTTAATCAGTGGGAAACAAAAGAAGGACAAAAGCGTAGTACATTGCGTGTAGTTGCGGATAATTTTCAGTTTATTGGAGGCGGCGCCGGCAAACGGCCAAAAGACGATTTGGGGCAATCACTGGATAGCGCAAATTTAGATACGACGTCTGAAAATATGGTTTCGGATATCAATGGTGAAGAGATACCGTTTTGAAGTAAACGTAGACTTTTTTTATAAGAAGGTTAAATACTATGACAAGAAAAATATTTAATAAAACAAGCAAATGCAGATTTTGCAGAATGGGGGTCGAGGAGGTTGATTATAAGGACATCCAAAATTTACAGAAACTTGCAACTACCCGGGGGAAACTTTTTTCAAGAAAACGGTCGGGGAATTGTGCCCGGCATCAACGTTCTGTTAAAATGTCCATTAAAAGGGCAAGGTTTATGGCTTTGCTTCCATACGTAACTTAGGAGGTTATTTTTCCATGGAATTATTATTGACAAAAAATATTGACACGCTTGGCAGGATCGGTGATGTTGTTAAAGTAAAAAAAGGGTATGCGAGGAATTATCTGTTGCCTAGGGGAATGGCTACTTACGTTACCGAAGGGAATTTGAAGCAACTAGAGAAGGCAAAAAAGAAAATTGAAATACACCTGAAAGAAGAATGCGAAAGATTGCGGGAAATTTTGGAGACTATTTCCAACGCCGTTTGCAGGATTCCGGCAAAGGTGAATGAAGAAGGAAGGTTGTTTGGTTCCGTTACGTCTGTTCATATAGCCGATGTGCTGAAGAAGCAGGGGATACCAATTGATGTGGATATGATTAAACTGGAAAATCCTATAAAGGAATGCGGCGAATATGATGTTGCGGTTGTATTAAGCGCTGAAATGAAGACAACATGTAAAGTGCAAGTGGTGAATGAAGAAGAGGATGTTGTCTGATTTTTAAAGGGATAAATGTATGGCTGTAGAATCGGTGCTTGAACGTACGCTGCCTCAAAGTCTGGACGCCGAAATGAGTGTTATTGGCGCCATGTTGCTTGACAATGAGGTTATAAATGTAGTTGTGCCAATATTGAATAAGCAAAGTTTTTATAAAACGGCGCACCAGAGCATATACCAGGCCATAATAGATTTGTATGATAAGGGACAGGCCATTGATTTGGTTTTGTTGCGGGAAGAGTTAAAGAAGCGTTCCTTACTTGAAAATGTTGGCGGCGCAGAGTATTTGGTGGAACTTGAGGAAGCGGTTCCTACAATAGGAAATGTAGAATATTATGCGAATATAGTACGGGAAAATGCCATAAAAAGAAATCTCATTGAAGTTGCCGCAAATATTCAAAAACAGGCATTTGAAGGTGCCGTTGATACCGGTTTTTTACTTGATTCCTCTGAGAGGGCGATCTTTGAAATTACGCAGAAAAAATTTAACGCATCGTCTATTAAATTAAATGAAATACTGAAAGAAACCTTTAGCCGTATTGAGAATTTGCATGACAGGGAAAGCAGGTTAACGGGGTTATCTACCGGATTTTTCGATTTCGATGACCTTACCTGCGGATTGCAGCCTTCCGAACTTATTATTGTTGCCGCAAGACCCAGTATGGGGAAAACAAGTTTTGTTATGAATATTATCGAACATATAGGGGTGGTAGAAAAAAAACCGGCGGCAATATTTTCTATGGAAATGTCTGCCCGGCAATTGGCGCAAAATATGCTTTGTTCTCACTCAAAGATCGATGCGCATAAACTAAGAAAAGGATTTCTGGAGGATGATGATAGATTATGGAGCGCACTTTCAAATGGGCTAGGGTCTCTTTCCGAAGCACCTATTTTTATTGAAGATACACCTGGACTGACAATATTGGAAGTGCGTGCAAAGGCAAGGAGATTAAAAGCTCAATACGATATTCAACTCATTGCGGTAGATTATTTGCAATTGATGGAAGCGCCGCGCGGAGAAAATCGTCAGCAGGAGATTTCTATAATTTCTAGGGGTTTAAAATCTCTTGCCAGAGAACTGGCAATACCGGTAATTGCGGTATCTCAGTTGAACAGGTCTGTGGAATCAAGGGAGGGACACAGGCCAAGAATGTCAGATCTTCGTGAATCAGGATCGATTGAACAGGATGCGGATGTTATTGCTTTGTTACACAGAGAAGATTATTTTAACCCCGAAAAAAAGGATGGTACCGCAGAACTGATTATAGCAAAACAGCGTAACGGGCCTACAGGAACGATAAAATTGACTTTTCTCTCACATTGTATGCGTTTTGAAAATTTCTCGTCTTTAGGAATCGAATGAAACCGGACAAGGTTTTATTAACTACCGCTAAGATAATTGTGGCACTTGTCTTGGTCTTGTGTTTTGTAAATGTTAAGGTTTCTTGCGATGAAAATCTTGATAAAAACACGCATATTCTAAAAAAAATTGAGGTCAGGGGAAACAAAAGGATTAGTAATGCCGCAATAAGAAGCATTGTCCGGTCGAAGGAAGGTGACGTGTATGACTCTAACCTGGTAAGTCAGGATGTGGATGCTATTTGGTCGCTAGGGTTCTTTGAAAACATAGAGGTTGAAATAGAAGAGACAGCCGATGGGTTAAACCTGATTTTCCTTGTCTCTGAACGTGCAGTAATTGACAAGATCCTGTTTTCAGGTAATAAAAAGATTAAATCCAAAAAATTGGCAAAAGAAATTGGGATAAGAGAGGGAGACGTATTAAAGCATCATCTGCTGAAGTTGGATGAAGATAAAATACGGGATTTATATAAGAAAAAATGTTTTTCCAGAATGCAGGTACATGCGGAGTCCAAGGTGGTAAATGGAGAAACAACGGTTATCTTTAATATAGAAGAAGGTCCCCGTATACGCATTGCCGATATTGATTTTAAGGGAAATGCCAGTTATAAACCCAGAAAACTCCTTAAGCAGATGGAAAGCCGCAAGAAGAGATTCCCGAAAATAATGTTTCCCGGAAGATTTGAACAAGATGTATTTGCATCTGATATGGTAAAAATTAAAGAGTTTTATATGAATAATGGATGGCTGGATGTTGATGTTGGATGGGAGATAACATATGAAAACGATGACAGTGAGATGTACATTACCATACACGTAAAAGAAGGGGAAAGATATTATGTAGATACATTAGAAATAAGCGGGACAACAATATTTACCGCGGATGAATTGAAAGCCGCATTAAAATTGAGGGAAGGTGCCCCTTTCTCTTTAGACGCGGTGGAAAAGGATACATATCAAATCCGGCTTGCTTATGGTGCGCAGGGATATCTTGCAACGAGTGTTAATGAGAAACACATATTTGCTGCTGATGAAACTAAAGTAAAGGTATTTTTTGATATTGAGGAACGTGACAGGTACTATATAGACAAAGTAAAGATAATCGGAAACGATAAAACAAGGGACAATGTTATTCGCAGGCAGCTAACCTTTAATCCGGGTGAAAGGTTAAATGTTGAAAAAATACGTGATAGCCAGAGACGATTGGCAAACACGGGGTATTTTGATATGGAGTCTGGAATGCCTGCGGGAATTAGTTTTGAACAAGGCTCCGAGCCAAACAAGAAAAATTTAATAGTTGAAGTAAGAGAAGGAAGGACCGGCATGCTAAGGTTTGGCGGAGGGTATGGCGCAAATGTCGGAGCTTTTGGCGATATTTCATATACAGATAGAAATTTTGATATTCTTGATTTTCCAAAGGGGTGGAATGATTTTCTGAGCGGGAATGCATTTCGCGGCGCAGGACAAATATTAACGTTGCGTTTCAGTCCCGGCTTTGAGAGAACTGAAATCCTTATGTCTTTGACTGACCCCTCGATATTTGATTCCCCTTACAGTGCGGGAGCAAGCTTATTCAACTATATCAGGTGGTATAGCCTTTATGAACAAAAAAGCGCCGGATCTAAGATCTCGGTGGGGAGAGAACTGGTGAGGGATACTTATGTAAGGGTAAGTCCGTCATTTGAATTGATTGGTATCGAAAGAAGGGAAGACGAGGATGACACCCCGCAGGATGTATTAGATGTTGAGGGGAGTAATTGGAAGGCGGGAGTTACGTTTTCTGCAGAGACAAATAAAACAGATAATATGTTTATGCCAACAAAAGGATATACAATTAATACATCGCTCGAGGTTGCCGGCTTAGATGTAGATATTGTAAAATATGATGTAAAGGCAAAAAAATATACTACACTTTTTGACATACCTAAGTGGGGAAAACATGTTGTGGCTTATGGGGGAACCATTGGGGTGGTCGAGTCCACATCGGGAGAAGACGTTCCGATATTTGAAAGATTTTATGCGGGAGGTTATGGATCTATTCGGGGTTTTAAATACAGAGGCGTCGCACCCATTGATGAGAAAACAGATGAGCAGATAGGTGGGGAACTTTTAATGTTGCTTAATACCGAATATTTGGTGCCTTTGTATAAAGATATTGTTCGTATGGCAGTATTTGTTGATGCAGGAAAAGCAGATGAATCTTTGGCGGATTTCAATTTTGATCGTTTCAGGATGTCGGGAGGGCTTGGGTTAAGGTTGAGCATCCCTTTGCTCGGCCAATCAACCATTTCAATTGATTATGGTGTTCCAATAATGAAAGAAGAAGGGGATGAAACCCAGGGATTTTCATTTAATTTTGGGGGGGGCAGCAGCTTTTAAGTATGAAATATAAAAATTATTTGAATGGTATAAAGTGTATTTCTGTTTGTGTTGTAATTATTGCGAGTCTATGCATGGTTTTGACTAATCAGGTGAAGGCTCAAAATGTTAATGCTCCTGCAAGTGGTTTAAAAATCGGAGTGGTAGATTTAAACATTGTGTTTGAAAAATATGAAAAACGAAAACAATATGATGCTGATTTAAGAGAAGAAGAAAAATCATATCAAACCAAAATCAATGATAAAAAAAAGGAACTGGTGGGCCTGAAAGACAAAATACAACTGTTGGATCTTGGCAGCAAGGATAGAAAAAAGTATGAAGAAGAATTTGAAAGGAAAAATATAGAATTGGAATCTTATGCGAAAGTTGCTGAAAAGAGTCTGATGAGAACGTATAAAGAATCGTTTGAACGGTTGTATTCGGAAGTTTTAAGGGAG
>Ga0154756_1073_pt2 | contig 13609 bp, 13 predicted proteins | sample Rifle2008BG16ft_FD_105764 | JGI IMG/M metagenome (GOLD analysis project Ga0154756, IMG submission 105764) | Planctomycetes bacterium RBG_16_41_13
CACCGATTGACATCTTTGCTGTGTTTACAACAAAATCGGCCGTCTTATCGTAGAATGGTTTTCTTTTTCCCAAAAGATACCGGACCTCCTGATATTCCCCATAATTTGTCAGGCCAGGTCTTTTGGTGGTTGAGGTAATGTCTCCTTTTATTCGTTTATACAGAGTATCAACATCCGCTTCCAGAAGAATGGCAACGCCGCACTTTTTCATCCTGTTCACATTTTCCTCTTTAAGAACCACTCCCCCGCCGGTGGCAATAACCGTGTTATTTTGCAAACACAATTCAGCAATTACGTCCGATTCTATTTCCCGGAATTTTCCTTCGCCGCTTTCTTCAAATATGTCTTTTATGGTTTTTCCTTCTTTTTGCTCCAAATACTCGTCCGCATCAATATATTTCCTATTTAGTCGTTGCGCGAGTATTTTGCCTACAGAAGTTTTTCCGGCGCCCCGAAAACCAATTAAAAAAATGTTCAATCCTGCTCCTCATAAATACGTTTATTATCAATGAACATTAAACAGACGTCCATATTCCTTACTTCAGTATGAAAAAACTCAGCATCAAACGTATTTGCTAGGCCTTGTATGCAATATTTTCTATTATATCCAGAGGTGGTTCTGTATTAGTCCACAATCTAAACTGCGCTGCTGCCTGGCGAATAAACATAGGCATCCCCCCCACCGTTTTACAACCTGTTTCCTTTGCATCTTTTATTAATTTCGTTTCGGAGGGATTGTAAATAGTGTCAAAAACAATCATATTTGGCTTCAAAAGTTTTCTATCAACGGGCGTCTCATTTATTGAGGGATACATACCCACCGGCGTTGCATTAACGAATATGTCCGTTTCCAAATTTTGCAGATCTTTCTTATTGGTAAAGGAGCAACCGACTTCTCCGGCAAGTGATTGCATGCGTGTTTGATTTCTACTAACGAGTGTAATATCGGCGCCATACATTTTTAACCCAAAGGCAATCGCACGTGCAACGCCCCCTGCTCCAATAATAGTAACATGCTTGTTTTTAAAACAAGCATCCGCTGCTGTATGATCAGACACATTCGCAACTTCTGCGAGTACGGTAATGGCAGCTTCCAAATCAGTATTAAAACCTATCAAGCGATTATTTTTATTTACCACAGTATTTACCGCACCAATCTTTTTGGCAATCGGATCCGTGTCATCAAGGTAATTTATTATCGATTCTTTATGAGGAATAGTAACGCTATACCCTGAAATATTTAATTTTTTAAATTCAGAAATAAATCTGCCAATTTCATCCACTTTAAAAGGAACATAAACACAATTCATGCCCATTTCTCTAAAAAGTGCATTATGAATCATGGGACTAATACTGTGAGAAACAGGATTGCCAATTAAACCATACACTGCGGTATGCTTGTTTTGGCTTTTAATATGATACATATTCAAAAGTTCTTCGATATTGATTTGGCCTGGAGCGGATTCTTTTCCTTTCTGAAGTGATGCAAAAGTCAGATAACTGCCAAATATTTTATATAATATACGGCTGATTATTCCGTATTCACCCATACAAAATGAAATCATGGGTATTTTTGACTGCAGAAGAAGCTGGTATATTTTAATATTATCAGTTATTGAATTAGCATGGGTAACAATCTTTACAATATCAGCGCCACTCTGGCAAAGTTTATTGTATATTTCCAAAAGATTTTCAGGGGTTTCCTTGAAATTATGATAAGAGACAATTATTTTTGTTTTGCTGCCGGCAAACAGGGCATTTCCGTTTTTTTTAACGTTCCGTAAGCTGTCATGTTCTATATCCACATAATCGGCTTGCAGTTGTATTGCCTGTTTCAGCAAATGGAGTCGTTCTTCTTCGGTTCCTCTGAATTCCCCCCCTTCCCGAACCGGCCGGTTTGTGACGATAACAGGCTTCGTACATTTTTCCAGTATTTGCCGTAAATTCAAATCATGAATGTAATCAATGCGCAACTCGACAGCATCGGCAATTTTTGATGCGCATTCCATGTCGCGGATGGCATCGTTATTATTATTTGCAACTATTGGCACACAGATCATGGGTTTATTTTGCAGCCACTTTATTTATTGCATTTAAATAGGCTTTTGCGCTCGCCTCAATGATGTCAGTGCTTACCGCACGGCCTTTCACATTCTTCCCGTGTATATCAACATTTACGTAAACCTCGCCCATGGCATCCTTTCCACTGGTAATAGCCTGAATATGATAATCAAGCAACTTGCCTGAAATTCCCGTGGCAAGATCAATAGCCTTAAAAAGTGCGTCTATGGGGCCGTCGCCTATTGTCGCATTATCTGCCACACTTCCATCACTCAATCTGATCCGAACGCCTGCGGTTGGCACAACATTTGGCCCGCAGCTAATGCTTAAACTTTCTAACTGGAAAATGTGAGGAATTTCCATCTTTTCCGTATCGATAATAGCTTCTATTTCTTCATCAAATATCTCTTTTTTCTTGTCAGCAAGCCGTTTGAATTCTTCAAAAGCCTTTTCAAATTCAATCTCCGTCAAATCATACCCCAACTCCTTAATTCTTTCTTTAAAAGCGTGCCTGCCTGATAATTTCCCCAACACGATTTTTGTTTTCTGGAGTCCAACATCTTCAGGATGCATAATTTCGTATGTGGTTCTCTCCTTGAGTACGCCATCCTGATGGACGCCGGATTGATGCGCGAACGCATTTTCGCCTACAATTGCCTTATTCCTCTGAACACGCATCCCCGTTAACACACTCACAAGCCGGCTTGAATTTGTTAATTCCCTTGTTTTGATGCGAGTTGAACAGCCATAGTAATCCTGACGTGTTTTTATAGCCATAACGACCTCTTCCAGAGCGGCATTCCCTGCCCGTTCCCCCAATCCATTAATGGTACATTCCACTTGTTTTGCGCCTGTTTTTACCGCCGCCAATGAATTAGCCACTGCCAAACCAAGATCATTATGACAATGTACGCTTAAAACAGCTTTGCTGATATTCTTTACCTTTTCTTTTAATCCGGTAATTATTGACGCATAATGTTCTGGCACTGCATAACCAACAGTATCGGGTATATTAACGGTTGTAGCGCCTGCTTCAATAACAGACTCAACGACCTGGGCAAGAAAATCCATCTCCGTGCGGGAAGCATCCTCCGGAGAAAACTCTATATCCTCAACAAATTTTCGGGCATAGGTAACAGCCTTCACTGCCAAATTAATTATTTCATCTTTTGCTTTAAGCAATTTGTATTTTCTGTGAATCTCGGAAGTGGCGAGAAAAATATGCATCCGGGGCCTTTCCGCTTTTTCCAATGCCTTTGCCGCACTGTCTATATCCTTTTCCATTGCACGGGCAAGTGCAGCAATGGAAACTCCGCGAATTTCCTTTGCTATATTGCTCACGGACTGAAAATCGCCCGGAGACGCCATCGGAAAGCCCGCTTCAATTACGTCAACATTTAACAATGCCAACTGTCGTGCTATCTGCAGCTTTTCCCCGATATCAAGACTGGCGCCTGGCGACTGTTCCCCATCACGCAAAGTTGTATCAAAAATAATGATATTATCCATAACATCCTTTTGCCAATATAATTAAATGAGACCTTCGGAGGTTTTTGTTTTTTACACTAGACGTAATACATAGGATAGGAGACGAAGCATGTGCCGTTTGAATGTCCTCTCCCTTAATTATTAAAAATTATCAATCAATTTATGTGTCCCTATAAAATAAAGCTTGAAAATATTACCCTCTTGTTTAAAGACACAACGATAGCCCTTGTCAACATAAAATTCCCGGAAGTCCGTACCTTCAAGTTTGTGCATCTGTAATGAATTATGCTTTGGGTTGTCTTTCAGACAGGTTAATAGTTTCTTAAACTTCTTCTTTATCTCTTTAGGCAGACTGTCGTACTGCGGGAAAAATTCAGGTTCTACGGCAATAAGGTACTTGCTCACTCCTTTAGTTCCTTTATAAATTTATCTACCTTATACGTCTTGAAATTACCCGCCTTAAAATTCTCATCAGCATTTTTAATCTTTTCCTGTACTTCGGGTGTCCAAAAGTACGACTGTGAACGTGGTACACTTACTACAGGCTCCAATACAATCCTACCCCTGTCTATCTTATAAACCAGCCTGTCCCCCTCTTTGATATTCAAAAAATCCCTTATTTCCTTTGGTATTGCAATTTGCCCTTTAGATGATATTGTCAACACCTTCATATTCCCTTATCTCCAATTATAAATTAATGGTACATGGTAAGAATATCTTACAATACTACCGCTTCCAATTCCACCATTACTTTTTATTTTATCCGGAAAGTTATAAGAAACAAAGACAGACACAAACAAAAAATAAATGAATTCCCTTGAATGCCTTGTAAATACCGCTAAAATCAGAGCTAGTAATTAAAATTTAAAGACACCAAAACACATTAAAAATATTGATACATTCCTCCTGTAAATTTTAAAACATTATTTTTAAATTTAATTTTTCCCTTAAAAACCAATGAACATTAAAAAATATTTCTGTGTTGCTTACCTTCTTCTTTTTTTTCCGATAGCATGCAGTTCTTCTTATGACACAAAGGATAAAAAAAACGCAAAGGAAGGATATCTTAGTTCAATCGCCGGTAAATTTTCCGGCGGTGTATCAGCAAATGAACATAAAACTTTAGGTATTACCTACTTCAAAAAAGGCATGACCGAGGAAGCCATTGACGAATTTAATTTTGCATTACAGGGTATCCGGCAAGATGGAGAATTGCACCATTATTTAGGCAAGGCGTACTTCGAAATTAATCAACTTAGTAAAGCAATGAATGAACTAAATAATGCCATCTCTTACTACGACAAATCTAACTTTGTTGGAAAAGCAGAGGCATACAACGACCTGGGTCTTGTATACAAAAAGAAAAATGAATATACAGAGGCATTTTCCGCTTTAAAAGAGTGCCTGAAATTAAACCCTTCTATGGCAGAAGCATACTATAATATGGCGCTTTTATACCTTGAAACAAACAAAATCAATGAGAGCTTTGAGTATTTAAATAAAGCAATCAAGCTCGATTCAAACAATCCTGATTTTCATTTTAGCCTGGGACTTGCATTTTACAAAAAAAACATGCCGGAAAAAGCGCTTACAGAGTTTCAAAAAACACTTGATTTGAATCCCAGGGATGCAGAAGCACACAATTACTTAGGTATTATTTACTATGAGATGAACGAAATCGAAAAAGCCATCTCTTCACACCAAACTGCTGTCAAATTAAAAAATAATTACACAGACGCCTATAACAACCTGGGTATTGCACTCTTTGCACATAATAATTTAAACGAGGCAAAAGATGCTTTTGAAACCGCTCTGAAACTAAGCGCGGATTTTGCCGAAGCACACTATAACCTTGGATTAATTTTGACTAAAGAAGGCAACTCAAAAGAAGCCATAGCATCGCTTGAAAAGGCAATAGCAATAAGCAATGCCATTGCCCCCGCACATTTTAAACTTGGAGAAATCTATACAGAAATTAACCTGCCGGACAAAGCTTTATCCGCATATGAAAGCGCCTTTTCCGATGACCCCTGGTATGAAGAAGCGTATTATAATTATGGTGAACTGGCCGCTGAAATTGGTGATGTAGACAAATCTATCCGTGCATGGAAAAAGACTATAGAAATAAATCCAACAAACACAGACGCATACTTTAATCTGGGTGTTGCGCTTTATAATAACGGAAAGATTGATAATGCTATTTCCATGTGGTCAAAGGTGCTTGAAACAAATCCTGATGATAATACTACATTGAATAATCTCGCGGACGCTTACGAAGCCAAAGGCAGTATCGACAAAGCGATAAAAACATGGGAAAAAATTATCGAAGACTACCAGGATAACCCATTGATATATTACAAATTAGGAAATGCATATGCGAAGAAGAATAGGTATGATACGGCCCTTGCCTGTTGGGAACAAGCGGTCATTATTGACCCGGATTTCGTGAACGCCTATTTCAATTTAGGGAAAACCTATAAAAAACTCGGGCGGCAGGATGAGGCAATTGAGGCATTTTCAAAAATAATTGATATTGACCCTGATGATGTTGACGCACACCACAATTTATGGCTCCTTTACAAAGAAAAAGGCATGGATCTGGAAGCTCAAACTGAACTGAGAATCTACAACAGGCTGAAGTCATTGAGAGCGGAAGAAGAATGAAGCATTCATAGTCTTCTTTGGTCACAAATAGTCATGAAATCACTCCTTAGACGGCGTCCATTCCGTGTAGAACGAGAATTTTCCCCGTAGCAGCATGTTCCGGACAAAGGTTTCGCACCACTTCATTCCTCGAAATGGCAATTACAGGTAAAACGCTTTTAACCTCTTTTTTGTCTTGACTTATCTATTAGGGTTTATATAATAAGCCGGATTTTTCTTAAGGTGTTTCGTCGATAGTCCGATAATTTAAATTAGCCTTGAAAGGTAACCTATTATCCTACCGGATATTTACCCTCAACCTTTTTAACAGAACGTAAAGGAGAACAGTTCTATGAAAAAACGTAAATTTTTGTTTATTTTACCTATGGTTGGTGTATTGATTATATCGCTTGTGTTATCCCTCAAGGCGGGCACGGAGGGAGAAAAAGACCTCACGAATAGCGTTGAGAATGCTTGTAGTAAAAGGGGGTCTATTTATGGCACGGTAGTATATTTTCAATCCTGTTATATGTCATACATGCAGGCTGCCCAGGTACAACTGAAAGGGAAAAATACAGGGATAAAAAAGAATGTTAATACAAGTAGTAACGGTAAATTTGAATTTGATGATTTGAAAGAAGATACTTATAAATTGACGGTAGAAAAGAAAAATTTTAAAAATTCAAAGGCTACCGTAAAATTGAAAAGCGGCAGGGCAAAATTTACCGAAATAGAGCTCGAATCCAAAAAGTAAATAACCCGGGGATTTCATTTACCCGTTAAATAAAACGCATAAGTCTAATTTAAAATTAATAAATTGGCTTATGCGTTTTTTTGTAAGTATATGTACTCAATCAGATTGAAACCACTGGTTTCAATCTGATTGAGTATATATACCGAAGAAAGGAAATATGAAGAAGGCAGGCGCTTAAAATAAGGATTTTGTTGAAATCTTTACGGAAAAGTGGATATAACAAAATATATTTATTGTATACTAGGGAAAATTTAATAGTAAATCAAACCAGTATAAACAACAAAATATCCGGGAAAAGAGAGAAAAGGAGCAGGAAATGAATTGCAAAATTATTTTGTTTCTATTTTTATTGTTTACTATGCCAGTTATTGCAAATGGACAATTTATCGATGTAGGATCTCAGCAGATCCGGTTAAAAGCAGGATTGCCCAGCGTTTTTACCATAAGCAATGTAAGACAAATCTCGGGTAGCGAAGGCGAAGCGGTGCTAAGTGTTACTATCACTTTAAAAAACGGAAGAGTGGAATCCGTTGGCAAAGACGGTGCGTATTGGATTATTACGGTAAGAAACAGCAGTAAATCTGCCTCTACCTATGTAATAAAAGATAGCCAATTTAAGATCGTGGGTGAGGAATCAAAAAAAGTTATCATAAACTCAATTCATTGGAAAGACGGAAACTGATAGAATACCGTTAATATACCTTTAACCCTCCCCATTATAAACGGAGTTTTCATATGAAACATCCATGACCTGATGGTCGCAAAGGGGTATGAAAATAAGTAATCCACAGATTACACAGATTTACGCAGATTATTAAGGCACAGAGGGTCAGAGGCAGAAGGCACAAGTTTATAATAACTTATACCTATGTTGAATTTCTAATATACCCTTTTGCCTCTATGCCTTAGAGCCGTAATAGTTATAACTGACAATCTGCGTAATATGCGGATAAAAGTATTTTCGAAGGGAATATTTTATTTTTGAAACGCTGTGATCTCTGTGCCCTCTGTGGCAGAAAAGGATTTTCAGGTGAAAGTATATTTTGTTGGCGCTGGACCAGGTGACAAAGATCTCATAACAGTAAAAGGTTTTAATATACTTAAAGGCGCAGAATATTGTATTTTCGCAGGATCACTGGTAAACGAGGAATTGCTCTCCGCCTTGCCATCCAGTGCAAAAAAATACGATTCGTCTAAAATGAATCTGGAAAACATGACGGAGGTCTTCAAAGAGGCAAAAATGGCAAACAAAGACCTCGTTCGTCTGCATTCCGGCGACCCCGCTATTTACGGCGCCATACAGGAACAAATGCGTGTGCTTGATGAACTAGGAATTTTATATGAAATTATTCCGGGAGTGAGTTCTTTCGTTGCCGCCTCCGCCGCATTGAACCAGGAATTGACGCTTCCAGGAGTCACCCAAACGATTGTAATTACACGAATGGAAGGCAACACTCCCATGCCGGAAAAAGAACACCTCAGCAAACTCGCGGCCTCTACTCCGACACTGTGTATTTTTCTTAGCATTGAAAAATTATCTGAGATTGTAAAAATTCTCATTCCTCATTATGGAAAGGAATGTCCTATCGCAGTTGTCTACAAGGCATCCTGGCCACAGCAGAAAATCATTCGCTCATGCTTATCGCACATTGATAAATTAGTAAAAGACGAGGCTATAACAAAAACAGCAATGATTATAGTAGGACACGTGCTAAACAAGGAATTTGAGCGATCAATACTCTATAGTGAAAATGCTCGTTAGAAATAAAAACAGTAACCGTTCGCATGGCATACAGATACCGATCATTCGTGATGATATTTTTCATTCCTGATAATGGTCATTGCCCTGTAGAGTTGCTCTACAAAAAACAGGCGCACCATCTGATGAGAAAACGTCATCTGCGATAATGACAACGTAAAATTTGCCCTTTTTTTTATCTGTGCTGCAATGCCGTATGCCCCGCCGGAGACAAATTTAACTGCTCTGACACCCGTATTCATCTTTTGCTGTAAAAAATCAGCAAATTCAACAGAAGTCAGTTCCCTGCCCTTTTCGTCCAACAGTACAACAAAGTCTGTTGGCGCCAGCAATTTTTCAAGAGCAACTGCTTCTTTTTCCTTCACATCTTCAGACGATTTGCTGCTAACAGGTTTTACCGAAGAAATTTCTGCAATATTAAATGCGCAATAATGCTTTAGTCTGTTTGCATAAACGGATATCCCCCTCTTCAAATAGTCATCTTCCGTTTTCCCTGTTACTATAAGCTCAATCTTCATGTGAATATCCGTAACGTCCCCTACCGTAAATCGTACATTGAATAACACCCGAATACGAAATGAAATAGTATCAATACCATTAATTACTTTGCAAGGATTTCTTTTGCTGATAAAATTATTGCATGTTAATTAATGAAATATTCAGGAGTATACAGGGAGAGACGTCTTTTGCCGGTCTTCCGTTTGTTTTTGTCAGGTTAACCGGATGCAACTTGCGCTGCAGCTATTGTGATACGCAGTATGCCTATGATGAAGGGAATGAAATGCCAATTTCTTCCATCATTGACAAGGTTGATTCATTCGGATTGAAATCAGTGTGTGTTACCGGGGGAGAACCTTTGTCAAATCACAATACACCTGTGTTGGTACGTGAATTACTTAACAGGAATTATACCGTTCTTGTTGAAACAAACGGCAGTTATGACGTCAGTGTTTTGCCTGAGGGGACAATAAGGATTTTGGATGTAAAGTGTCCTGACAGCGGTATGAGCCATAAAATGTACTGGCAAAATATCTCGCATTTGACGAAAAGGGATGAGGTTAAATTTGTCCTGTCCTCCCGAAACGACTATGAATGGGCAAGATCAATGATTAGTAAATATCATCTAACCGAAATTGTCCATATCTTAATTAACCCTGCTTACGGAATGATTCAGCCTTCTTTAATTGCTTCATGGATTTTAGAGGATCACATTAACGTGCGATTGCAGCTTCAGATGCATAAGTATATTTGGGGGCCGGAAACTAGGGGCGTATAAAAAATGAAAGGAAAAGATACTGCTATTGTGCTTGTCAGCGGTGGTTTGGATAGCTGCGTAACCGCTGCAATCGCAAATGAAACATATGATCTCGCATTATTACATATCAATTATGGACAACGAACCGAATCAAAAGAACTTTCGGCATTTCATGAAATAGCCACATATTACAAAGTCCCTGCCGAACGAATTCTTATTGCAAATATCGATTATCTTAAAAAAATTGGAGGTTCAAGCCTTACGGATACAATGATACCTGTTCAGGAAGCAGAGCCTGACAGCAAAGAAGTTCCAACAACATACGTGCCATTCAGAAATACCCTCTTTCTTTCCGTAGCAGTTTCATGGGCGGAAGTTACCGGCGCTGAAAAGATATTCATCGGCGCCGTTTCGCACGACACCCCGGGATACCCTGATTGTAAACCATTTTATTACGAAGTGTTTAACAAATTGATTGCTGCGGGAACGAAACCTGAAACCTGCATAACGGTGGAGACTCCACTCATTTTTAAAACGAAGGCAGAGATTGTAACATTGGGAATATCATTGAAAGCACCGCTCCATCTTAGCTGGTCATGTTATAAAAACACTGAAAAAGCTTGCGGTGTGTGCAATAGCTGTTATCTAAGACGAAAGGCATTCGGGGAATCCGGGTACAATGACCCGGTTGAATATGCATAATACGCTGGCATGGTGAATAATTGCATGGGGTAGTACATTTTTACCGGGTGATACTATGAAGCGGGGCTATTTTTGTTTGAATCTTCTGATGAATGGTGATGAAAGACGCCAAAGAGTTTTTTAATGGTCTCTACGTAACGGTATCCTCCTCCGTTGCTTGCTTCCTGTTTTGCTATCTTGGCTGGATGATGCAAGAGTTTATTGAGGGTTCTTTCCATAGTGTAAACCACCTGATTCCATTCTTCATCATTAATATTCCTCAGTTTTGGCTTCAAGCGGCTTAATTCATCTTTTCCGATGGTGTGAAAACTGTTTCTCAATAATGTTATTGCAGGCTCTATCTTAATTTGTTCAAGCTTTGCCATGAAGTGTTCCACTTCTTTTTCAATAATTGCCCGGCATTTTTCGATTTCGCGGGTTCTGTCGTCAAGGTTCTGGTTTACAACGGATTGAAGGTCATCAATATTATATAAATACACATTGTCAATATTGCCAACAGACGGTTCTATGTCTCTGGGAACAGCAATGTCGATAAGGAACATGGGATTCCCCCTGCGGTGCTTAATTGCGTCTTTCACCTGATCACTATGAATTACGTAATGCGGCGCTGAAGTGGAAGTTATAATAATATCCGCCTTTGAAAGGTATTCACCGAGCAATTCATATTTAATCGCCTCACCTTGAAACGCATCAGCAATTGCCTGTGCGCGTTCGAAGGTACGGTTTGCGACAATAATCGTTCGCGCCCCCTCTTCATAAAGATGTTTCAGCAAAAGTTCGCACATCTCGCCAGCCCCTACCACTAATACCATTTTGCCGGCAAAATCCTGGAATATCTTTTCAGCAAATTCAACCGCAACAGAGCTGATGGAAACCTTGCCCTGGCCTATGGAAGTATTGGTATGTATCGTTTTGGAAATATTTAACGCCTGCTGAAATAATTGATTGAGAATTTTTCCGGTTGATTGTTCCATGCTGGCGAGTGTGTATGCCTCTTTAACCTGTGAAAGGATCTGCGACTCACCGATTACCATAGAATCAATGCTGGAACTCACATGGAAGAGATGCATCACCGCACGGTCGTCTTTATAATGATACATATACTGGGAAAATTCACCTTTTTCTATTTTATGAAATTCAGCGAGGAATGAGAGGATATCTTCCAATTTCACCGCATCTGAAGCGGACGACGCGTACATTTCTACGCGGTTGCAGGTGGATAAAATAACAGCCTCTGACGAAGGATATTTTTGGGAAAATAACGACAGTGCGTTTGAAACAGAATTATTATTAAATGCGAGCTTTTCCCTGATATCAACCGGAGCAGATTTATGATTTAATCCTACCACTAAAATACTCATGATTTTATTTAATCCTTATTGCAAATCAAAATAATAATAACTCTCACTTCCGCTATAGTTGTCCATTTAAAAAGTAAGAAATCCTAAGATTCCCCACTTCGCTCAGTCCTTAATCTGCAATCTGCAATTTGCCGACAGTAGACTGTAGATTGCCGACTGCTTTTTTAATCTGTGTAATCTGTGCAATCTGTGGTTCCCATTTCGCGTTTCGTGCTTCGTATTTTTTATCTCGTTGGTTCCGGCGATGTCCGCTTAGTACCTTATCAGTAATTTCTTTGCATTTTTTGGCAAAATATTTAATGGTGAAATCCGAGTACGATTTACAAAGTACGATTTAAATCTAAAATTGTACATCGTACATCGTACATCGTACATTCTTCTGTGTTTGGTTCCGGCTATGTCCGCTTAGGATTCTGTTGTTTATTCGCCGCTAAAATTTCAATATATGCCGGATTAGTACTCAGTTTTTGAAAAGCATGTTTTGACCCGATAAAAAATGTTCCGATAAAGGTGAAAAGAACGAAACAAAAACCGGCAATCGTTAATAACGCTATCTTTGTGCCGTGAAAGGAAGCAACCAGGCGCATGTGTAATAAGGCCGCATAAATAAGCCATGTGGCAAGGCCAAGAATAACTTTGGGATCCAAATACCACATTTCCCCCAAAATATCCTGTGTCTTTACCCAGAACGTACCAAATACCAAACCAAGAGTAAGTAATGGAAAACCGAAAGAAATAGTCTTCCAAATGAGCATATCAATACCTTCCAAAGAAGGGAGTTTGTTAAACAGACGACCAAATAGTTTATGCTTCAACTGTCTCTGCTGTGTTAAATACATTACGCTCAAACTAAACGATATAGTAAAAGCCGCATAGCCGATAAAAATAGGAATAATATGAGCAACAAGCCAGAATTTCTGGAGACTCACCGTAATCAACATGTCGCTTTTATCAAAAGAGAGCGCCCAGAGAGAAAGTGCCGTAACGAGCGGCATGAGAAAGGTATCCAGAGAAGGCAATTTATAGAGGTAATCTATGTTGATAAAGACAAATAAGACGCACCAGAGCAATGAAACAAAAGATTCATAAACGTTTGTGATGGGAATGTTGTTAGAACGTATGCCAAGAAAGATGAGATACCCGCTATGGATTAAAAAGCCCATTACCGTTGCCCATCTGGCCACCTTTTTGTTAAATAAATCAGGTTTTATAATGTGACCGACCGACCATACCGATGAAATAAGGTACAAGACGATGCTTATTATAAATGGAATGTGAGATGCCGTAAACATAATAGGTTAATTTAAAAAATAACCCTGTATTAATCAACCATTATTTTCAATCGTCGGCGATAGTGGGAAATTTATTGGGGTTTTTTTTAATTGACAAATATTTATTTGTCAGATAACCTGAAAATCGTAATCATTTTTTGAATGGAATCACAACCCGCTTATATGGTTTCTGCTTTGGATAAGCTTTTTTTCGCGGTTGTACTCAGTATGAGCTTTTACTTTTAAGACGTATTATTTAAGAGAGGTTTTTATATGCCGGAAACAAAACCGAAGATAACAAAGAAGACTTTCATA
>Ga0154756_1016_pt1 | contig 13320 bp, 11 predicted proteins | sample Rifle2008BG16ft_FD_105764 | JGI IMG/M metagenome (GOLD analysis project Ga0154756, IMG submission 105764) | Planctomycetes bacterium RBG_16_41_13
CCATGCCCAACTCTGTCTGAGCCTTCTTAACATTAGCTATTAACTTCTTTCTATCATAGCTGTTGATAATCTCAGGGAGATTGTCTAAATCTTTTTGGCTCACCACAATCCCAATCCCATGTTCCTTAACCAACTTGGCAGCATACTGAAATTCTTCACTCACTATGATAGGAAGACCCGCCTCTAAGTATGTAAAAAGCTTGGTGGATAATCTGGTCCGATTTTGCCCTTCTAGGCTTGCCCCTCTATCAAACAAATATGCCATCGCCCCAAAATCATATCTACTAAACTCTTTTGGGGCTTTATCAAGCGGCAACCCCCTCTTAAAATTGAAAAAAGAATTCTTTTTTGCCATAAGCAAATAATCCCCAAATAATTGCTTAGTTCTAAATTGATTATAATTAGGAGAAAGATACATATCAAAATAAATTCCCTGTTTTGTAATTGTTTCTACAAGGTGGTGACACTGAGTATCTCCAAAACGCTTAGCAGATACATGAGATGGAGTAACCATTCCCCCATAAACAATATGGATCTTTCCATCTAGATCTGAATATTTTTCGTTACTTTCACTTATGAATTCATCGCAAATATAAGAATGAAATTCCAGCATCGGAATCCCAATGTCGTAACGATCTCTAAGTATCTCCGCTGCTTCGGGAGAATAGCCAAGTATAACACCATCACTCTTCTCGCAAGCGAATTTTTCCGAAAAAAATCCCAGCTCAACATCCCCTTTAGCCCATACTTCTTGCGCATCTTCTCTATAGAGACATAAGCTGGCAACGTCATAAAACTCAGTAACTACCAAAGATTTGCTTAAAAATTTTGCTAAAATAGCGAAATATTCCGTATGGATCATAGACCCGAGGATATGAATTAAATATGGTTGCACCTCTTTTAGGATATTGACCATCATATAGTAGGAGTCATAAACATATACAAAATCAAAATATTTCCCAGCAAAATCTCCAAACAATGGACTTTCTGTGAGAAGCACCGTCTCGAATTTCCCGCTTCTCCTCATATAAATACTCTGACGTACTAGATTAGGAGTGATTCCGGAAGAGACGTAGAGAATTTTTCTGTTATTAGAAGGTTTATTAATGTAAGAGATAAGCCTTTTAACACTCATCCTCTTTTTCTGCTTTCCCGACCAACTTGCAAAAAATCTTTTTATCGTCTGCCTAATAACTTTTTTGAGTCTCTGTATTTTATTAAACTCTATCTTACCCAGAAGATGTCCATAGGCACTATCATCAAGCTCTTTAAGCGCCGACAGTTTTTCTTTAATCTCCCTCTCATTAAAACTTGCCTTAAACATCGACTCTCCTATTATTCAACAATCCTGATCGGCAGAGACCTGTTTTACGCATGCCCCTCCGGGTCGTTTGGCGCAAAGCAAAAGTCCTGTCGTATAATCCATGGGAATAACCTTATTTATAGGTTTCTCTATTAAACCAAGAGTAAAATTAGTCAAGTGTTTTATATGTTTATTATATGCTATTATTTTTGAAACCTTAAGCAGCAGATTCAGCCACAACGGCCGATCGAACTCCCCGTCAAACCATGAGATTATAGAATCCGGCGGTACAATTATGGCGTTAATCTTGGAAACATCCAAAAGTTCAAAACCGATATCTTTACATCGCTTTATAATGGTGCTCGGCAGTTCCATCCCGATGTGGCAGGGCTTGTCTATATGGTTTGTTTTATAAAGCTGCTGATTTTTCTTTGCTGTTTTTATCCAGAAATTTATGCTGTCGGTCTCAATGGCATGAATCATAATGCCTTCCGGCTTTAACATCCTCCACATTTCGCTATACACTTTTTCTTTTGTCTCAAGAAAAGTGTGCCCCAGCACATCGGAACTGACAATTAAATCGAAATAGCTATCGGGGAAAGGGTTATTTTCAATCGAACAATGCACCAGCAAATCGTATAAATCGGTGCGCTTGGCATTTACCAGTGAATTTAAAGCCGCGTCTATACCGATTAATTTACTTGCACATTTTCTATACAATATGGCTAACCCTCCGCCGCCGCAGCCTATATCTAATATTTTTGCATTTGCCTTCTTTTTCAAGTGTTTCTTTATGAATTCAATTCTGTTTTGCGAACATGAAATTTTATTATATAACCCCACCAACGGATTGTCATTTTTTACTACCAGTAAACTATCTGCCAGTTCATTGAATTGCCCCACCCCGCCTCCAACAGTCTTTTCTTTATCGCTAATAAAAGACGGAATGCCACAAACAATTTTATAGGTATGCGTCGATGAGTACAGGATATTTTCCTTTACGGTAAGATTTTCTTTCGTATGCGGGTCGATTAAGTCGTACAATAAACTTTTATCCCCGCCTAAGCCTTTATTCATAGAGGACTTTTTCTGGTGTCACTTTTACTCATAATAAACTTTTTAACTGACCTAATAATATCAACGGCTTGACATTCAACCGGCAATGCCCAGAAACCCAATTTCCTTCTAATCTTAAATGTCCCGTTCAAAATTGCATAAGCCGCCCTTCTTACCCAATTCCACCAGAAAGTAACCTTAGATTCCCATTTCCTGCCGCTGTCCCAAAAAAGCAAGGTCGTTACATACCGTATGACCATAGCCTTTTTATTGTCATTTCTTAGCCATGGGAGGTATTCGGGTTTTACAAAGCCACCAATTTCCAAGAGCTTTTCGGTCGTCCATTCCCTGATATCACGGGGGGCATCAAACCCGAGCCTTACGCTCTCATTGTACAACTCACCGCCTGGATACGGTCTATAAAGCTGCACATTTTGGGTCATCACATACTCCCCTATTTTCTTGAGTTTTTTAATGAAATCAACGGTTTTAAACATGTCCCCTATAGATTCTTGAGGCAACCCTATCATAAAAGAAAATTCACTAATTATCTTATTATCATTGGTAATCTTTGCCGCGTGCTCAACCTGCTGAGTTGTTATGTCTTTTTTTAAATAATCCAATATTCTTTGCGACCCCGACTCCGCGCCAAACCCGAGGAGCACACACCCCAAATTCCTCATTCTTTTTACGACATCTTTTGAAAGGTAAGTATCTTTTATATAATGTGCCTTCCCTACAGTTGACCATGTAAACTTAAGTCCTCTTTCTTCTATTCCATCTAATAATTTGAAAAGCCGTTTCTTATCTACAAGAAAACATTCATCCACAAAACTTATATGTTCAACCCCATATCTATCAATTAGCATTTGAATTTCATCAAGAATTCTTGTTGCAGATTTTCCACGGTAAAGACTCTTTTGGTAATACTTCCCATCCCGGTAAATTGTAGTATTAATACAGAAGGTGCATCTAAATGGACATCCCATACCTGTATGGAGATGCAATAACTTTGTCGTCTTACCTCTCCTCGGGCCATCTCCGGAGATCATGGGTCTATGTAAATAGTCGTCTATGTCGAATAGTTCATACCGGGGGAAAGGCAAATCGTTTAAGTCAATCGGGGTGCGCGGTCCAGTGAAAACAACCTTTCTGTCGGCATCTTTAAACATGATACCTTTTATAGTTGAAAAAGGCTTTAAACCCGAAAGAGCCTGTGCCAATTCTAAACAAGCATATTCTCCCTCTCCAATAACAACCACATCCACTAATGGGTCGGTACATGTCTCTTCCGGAAAGAGGGTGGGATGTGTCCCACCCCATACGAGGGGCATATCTGGAAAGTCTTTACGAATTATAGTTGCCGCTTTAACGGCTGACGGCAGTTGCGTTGTCCTGGCTGAAATACCCACGAACAAAACCTTTCCCCGACTCATCTGTTTCAGCGCCTGATCTAATTCGGCAGATAGGTCAATCTTCCCCAAAAAGCCGTCCAATATCTTAACATGATAACCATTTTCCATTAAGATACTGCCGATAGATAGAAGACCCATCGGTACCCCGGGGCTCGAAGGGCCTATATCCCGCGGTGTCCAATCGGTAGTTACCATCGGCGGCGATATTAATATAATATTTCTATCATTGCTTCGATCAAAGTTTTGATTCATATTTGCCTTCCACAACTTGTTCATAAAAGGCAATTAACCGCCCGATATGCCTTTTCATAGACAGCTCCTGCCTTGCCCTCTTAACATTGCCTCTTAATTTCTCCCGATCATAACTGTTAATAATCTCAGAAAGGTTATTTAAGTCATTTTTGCTCACTACAATACCCATTCCATATTCTTTGACCAACATGGCGCCATAGAGGTAGTTATCACTGATAAGAATGGGCAAACCAGCTTCTAAATATGTGAAAAATCTATCGGATACCCTCATCCCCCTATTTTCTTCAATAAATACTTTTCTTTTATAGAAAATTTCTGCTTTTTTCTCATCATAATAGATGAGAATTGCACCAAAATCATATTTACCAAACTCCTTCGTAGCTTGATCTAATAGCAGTCCTCCATTAAACCTAAATAGAGGATTCTTTTCTGATAGGCTTATATAGTCCTCATAATCCCGCTTTATTCTCCGCGCTACCACATACATATCAAAACAAATCCCTTGCCTGGTAAGTACCTCGATGAGTTTATAATACATGCCGTCCCGTTTGAATTTTTCAGGCGTATGGGATGGCGCAACCATTCCTCCCTGTACAATATGAACTTTACCATCCCTATCGGAATACTTACCGCTGTCCTCACTCATAAATTCATCGCAGGGATAAGAATGAAATTCCAACATCGGAATATTTATGGGGTAGCGACTCTTAATCCTTTCTCTGACCTCTGCGGAATATCCAAAAATAAGACCATCGCACCTTTCGCATGCAAATCTTTCTGAAAATAAATCTAATTTAACATCTTCTTTATTCCACATAGACTCAATATCTTCTTTTACGATTGCGGTGCTTGGGATATCATTGAAATTAAATACAACCTTGGAGTTGCTTAAAAGTTTTGCAAGAATTCCAAAATGGTTGGAACTGGGGGTTGCGCCCTGAACGTGTATCAAATAAGGCTTTGCCTCTTTAATGATATAAGACAGCGTGTAAATAGAATTAAACACATATACGATATCAAAATGCTTTTCTAAAAAATTGATGAATGATAGATTTGTCTCCATGAGAAGAATAGTTTCATATCCTTCCTTTCTCAGGCAAATACTCTGCCGTACTATATTATAAGTAGGGGAACCTGTAACATATACTATCTTCTTTTTATGAGAGGGGCGGTTAATATTGTCAATAAGTTCTTTTACTGTCATTCTTTTTTTATATTCTTCAATAAATTTCATCGGATACTCTTTTATCGCTGCCTTTTGATACCCCAGAATCCTTGCCAGATACCTCTTGATTGTCTGTTCAACGGTTCTTTTTAATACTTTAAACTTATTAAACTCTATCTTTTTGTTTAGAAGATAATCATACATATCCTTATCAATCTCTTTAAGTTCTGATAGTTTTTCCTTAATCTCCTTTTCTAAAAAAATGCCTTCAAACATTTTTTTCACCTCTATTTTTTCGGTTCTACTGACTTTTCTGTGGGTAATAAAACCACAGAGACACTGAGTTTATAAAACAAGTCTTTTAATTCCATCTTTTACTACTGGAGTATAAAAGTTTATTATCAAACCTACCTTAATTTTGGACAGCCTTAAATATGTCAACAGTTGAGCTTCATGTACAGGAGTAATTTTATCTACACATTTAAGTTCTACTACTACCTTGTTATCTACTACTATGTCCATACGATAACCGCAGTCAAGTTTAATCCCTTTATATTCTAAAGGAAGTGGTTTTTGTCTCTCAAAAAGAAATCCCTGTATGTACAATTCATGACAGAAACATTCTTCATAGGCAGATTCCAACAGACCTGGTCCAAGAGTTCTGTGAACTTCAATGGCAGCAGCAATAATCTTATCTGTTAGTTCTTCATTATAGAATATAGCCTTCTCTGTGCCTCCGTGTCTCTGTGTTTTGTTCTGCATTATTTATTATCCCACTCAATTCCCTGAAGAGCCATTTTTTCAAAATATACTAATATCTTTACGTGCTAAATACTTAACTTTTACTGCCCATCTACATCAGCCCTCACAGGTAGAAAATAGAAAGGGGCCGCCTTATGAAATCTCTCATTCTCCCGTACTCAGGGTTTTTATATGCAAGTAAGATATAAGTAATCGGAAATAAGATTGCAGCAGAGAGTAGTTCAATATGGTAATTTCTTATATATTTTCCCATAAAACTGAAAATCAAAAGAATAATCATGCTTGTTAAAAGCGGGAATTTTAGGCATCTTAATATATTTATGGCAGAACCTCCTAATTTCTTTTGAAGGTAATAGAAGAAATAAATAGTAGTGATAGTATTTGCCGTAAGATTGCTGATTACAATCCCAGTTATACCAAATTTAATTACCAAGATTAAGCTTAGGATTACGCTTATCGCCCCATTAGCTATACCGCCATAAAAGGGTATCTCAATCATCCCTATTCCCATTAGAATTGAGGCGCCAGGGCCTGTCAACACATTTATTAAATATGCAATGGATAAAAACCTGAACACAAAGGCCGCTTCTTCGTATCCCGTACCAAGCCAGACGAAAATAATTCGGTCTGCCATAACCGAAGTAAATAAAAAAGCAGGAATTGATATCAAAGCAATGTATTTAAGGGTAGTCTGAAAGACCTCTTTTATTTTCTCTATTCCTGAGCTTACATAACCAGCCGATGCCGCAGGCATAATAGAAATTGCAAAGGAACTAAAAAGGCCCATCATGGCAAAAATAAGCCTGTGGCCTAAATCATAATAAGTTAAGTATCTCAACCCTAAAAAATAACTGATAATAAGTTTGGCGAGCTGAAATTGTACCATAGCTGCTATTCCACCGAGAGCCCCATAGGTGACAAATTTTTTAACCTCGTGTAGTATGCCAAGGTTAAAAGCAAGCGGATTGAGTTTCAGATAAGGGGCTACTTTTGCACAAACTCCCACATAGATGCATCCCGTCATCAAGGTTGATAGACCACTTGCCATAGCTAACCCTTTAATCCCCCATCCCATGTATAGAAAGACTATGCAAAAGATAAAATTGTTGACTACAGATAGCATCTCCACCTTATTGGTTAAATCCATCCTCTCCAGACCATTGAAAAAAGATGAGTACACCTTAAAGATCATATTTATTCCAAAAACTGCGGTATAGAGTACTAAGGCAAAAGAGATATCCCCCCTTGGTAACTTATCTGTCTTTATAAAGACATCTATTATCCAATCCTGATAAATAAAAACGGCAAGGAAGAATATAAAAAAAAGGGAGAGATAAAGAACAAATAGGGTATTGAATATCTGGGATATCTTCGGGTGATTTTCTCGAGATTTGTATTCTGCGGTATATTTCGTCAGAGCATCGCTGCCCATATCCAGAATAACGGAATAAGCCACCAATGCCTGTATAAATGCCCATACCCCATACCCCTCAACCCCTACATAGCCGAGAACAACAAGAGGCAATATCAACCCAACTGGAAGACCCAAGAGTCTGCGCAATAGATTATAAAGGGAATTTTTTGCTATCCTGTTATAAATCTCTTGAGCCAATCTTGGATTCTCTCTTCTCTCGCGGTTTTACTTTCTGTTTTTTATTTTAGAGCTTCCCATTTTTGCATAAATTCATTAAGGCACTTAAACTCAGCCAAAGTCTGCAAAGAAGTCTTTGCCTCTGATACTACAAACCCAGAATATCCCGCATCCCTTAATAAACCCAGGAGATAAATACTGTGTTCGGGTGAATGGTGTATATGCGTATGCCACAGATTAGAACCGTAATAGTACCCTGTTAAATGAATATGTGAAGCCTTTTTTATGAAAGGAATAGAGGCGTCTTCAAAAAAACCGCCGCATTCTATCTGCAGATGCTCCAAATCTAAGCAGATGCCCATTTTAAACCTTCGGTTGAATTTTAAAGGTTCAAGAACGCTGTAAGTATTTTCCATGCAGAGTCGCGTCTTTATATCTTTAAAGACTTTAATAATATCCTCCCATTCGTCTTCCCAATATATATTGTGAAAAACTATGACTTCGGATTTTATATCATCAACAAGTTCGGCTAATAAATCCATTTCAAAACCATCATTAGGTGCATGGACTGCATAACGAAAGGGGAATCTTTTACAAATCTTTTTTACTTCGTTCATATTATGAAGGCATTTAAGATTTACATATAATTCAACTGCAGTAAGACCTGCTTCCTCAATATTTATAAGTATTTTTTCATCTGCAGCACATTTAGCTGCTAATGTTATGCTCATAAATACCGCATATAAAACTTAATAGTCTAAGAAAAAGGTCATCTTTTAAGATGTTCATATAGGTTTCTTATTGTATTATAGAAAGCGGGTATTTTTATAACAGGAAATCGCCTTCCCATCTTGCGGGAATACAATTCTTTTGTCATAACCTCTTCAAGCGAAAATAGCCCCACATCAAGACCTTCTCTCAATTTTATCTCTTCAACAGGAATTGTCAAAGGGCAACAAAAGGCATGTGAATGAAGATTTTTCAAATCAGGAATTATATCTAACCCAACCTTATACATAACCTCTGGTTTATACCCTATCTCTTCAAACAACTCTCTCTCTGAAGCATCTTCTGGTGTCTCACCTTCGTTAATTGAACCGCCTAAAAAACCCCAATGGCCTGGAAAAGCTATACCCTCCTTAAAATCGCGCAATTGCAAAAGCACCTTATCATAAGCATAAGGAAGCACGACAACAACTCCGTTTGCTCTACTGTTATTAATGGTTTTTGTCATTACGCATCCGCCATCTCAGCTAAATTTAGGTACTCAGCAGTAATGAAATGATAATCACCTGTATATCCAGCCTCTTTTAAAACTTCAACCCACTCATCTACATGCAGTATGGTTGTCCCCAACAATGTCCAGTATTTAAAGAGCCGCTTTCCCCGTTCGTCTCGATATGCGCCTAAGGTGATAAAGTTCTTTCCTTTCCCAACACGTTGGATTTCTTTAAGACACGTGATCGCGTCTCTCAAATTTAAAGTATAGACAACACCAATGGCAATAACGAAATCAAATTCTTTATCCTCAAATGGCAACTTAGTAAAATCGCTTTTTACTATATACGGCTTAACTGAAGGCATTGAATTAGCAATAGCATAATCAGATATCTCAACCCCGCGAATCTCCATTTTCGGAAAATGTTCCTTAAAATCATGCAGTAAAAACCCTTTTTCACATCCAACTTGTAGTAAGGCAGAATCTTCAGTCAATCCATAATCCTCACACATTGATTCTACAATATTTTTCCACCGGCCATCATATTTAAATCCTCCATATCCATCATTTCTGTCACCATCATAGTATCTTTTATCACGGTACGAAGCTGCTATTCTATTTCTGATTGTCCTAATGTGCGGGCCTACATAACGCGGCTCTTTTGGCTGCGGGTAATATCTTAAGGCATTAAACTCTCTCATCTTAGCGTCCCTTAGTATCAGCGGTACTAAATATTCATATTTTCAAATGTTAAATTATCTCGAGTTGCTTTACGAATTTCATTTAGCTCTTCAACTGTTATACCCATGATATTTGCTGTCCGCTCACGCTTTCTCGAATCGCTAAAATTGATTCTATCCCATTCATAAACACGTAATATGCTAATATCCTTAGGATTAAATTCAGAACTTTTTATTCTTCCATATCTCCAATCCACCTTATTAGGATCACCTACAATAACATCTAATTTTTTAGCCATATCAAACAGCCTTGTTCCAACTAAAGGATTCGCAGGATAAATCTTGCAATAATCAGCGCCGCAAGTTTCAGCATAGTGTATAGTTTGTAGAATTTCATCCCATGTTTCTCCGGGGAAACCAATAACAAAATTAGCAGCTACATATAGTCCATATTTATGAGCCATTTTAATCATTTCTGGCACCTTTTTTAGGTCTACAGGTTTTTTAATGACCTGTTTTAATATTCGCTCAGTGCCTGACTCAATCGCTATACCAATCATCTGACACCCAGTCTCTGCCATGAGTTTAAATATCTCTTCGTCCATCAGAAACACTGCAACACCGGCTACTTTCCATTTTAAATTCAAATTTCGTTCTTTTAACAAACGCAGCATATCTTTTGTGCGTTTTGTTTGTCCAAATGGGTTGTCATCCTCAATAATAAAGGCTTTAATGCCATATTTCGTTTTCAGGAAAGTAAGTTCGTCAACTACTTTTTCAGCACTGCGCATTCGCCATTTTTTGCCAGAAATGCTTTCTACCTGACAGAAAGAACACCCAACATAGCAACCGCGAGAGGTTAATAGCCGGGCATACGGATAAATATGTACTGAATCAACTCCATACCGAGGACCCGTATTTGTATATGCCGGGTAATCAACTAAGTCATAATTGGGAAGGGGTAATGCGTCTAAATCTTGGACAAGATCGAGAGGTAAGGCAGTGACTCCTCCGTTTTCATTTCGGAAAACAATCCCTTTCTCAGGAAAAGTTCCTTCGCCGTTTAAATAGGCAAGAAAATCCCTTAATACATATTCTCCTTCTCCACGCACAGCATAGTCAATATCTTTATTTTCCAAAACACGATAATATTGAGTTGTAACATGTACTCCTCCAGCGATTGTTACTATATCTTTATTTATCTTTTTTACGATGGCAGCGGCAGTATCCAGAATGGATGCGTATTCTGAAGATAAAACTGAAATCCCCACGCAGTCAGGCTTAAAATCCTGTACTTCTTTCCCGAATTGCTCTTCAGACATATTATAAAACTGGGCATCAACAATTTTTATTTCATACTTGTCCTGAAGCATTGCTGCAAGTAAACAAAGCATATAGGGTGATAAATTCCATGTTGTAGTGAGGTCATATTTATACCAGCGTTGGTTGGGATAAACTAACATAACTCGGTGAATCTTAGATTTTATTTTCATTTCTTTTATCTGCATTTCCTGATCTTACCTGTTTTAACCCGTTGCATAAGCTTTCTAACCAGATATTCAATGTAAGGATTATCTATAACAGGATAACCCCTGTTGGCTTTAGCAGAAAAAAGCTGTCTTAAACGTATTTCTTTAAGCGTAAAAAAGCCGAAATCAAGGCCTTCGTTTAATACTAACTTTTTAACAGAAACTGTTAGGGGACAAATGAAAGAATGAGAAATTAAATTAGCTATTCCCGGTATCCTGTCTATATTTAATCTATGCAAAATCTTTGGCCTGCAACCTATCTCTTCAAACAATTCCCTCTTCGCTGTTTCCTTCGGTTTTTCGCCATCCTCTATGGAACCGCTAAAAAAGCCCCACCTGCCCGGAAAAACAATGTCGGGCTTAAAATCCGTCAGCTGCATAAGCAGCTTATTGCCAACATAAGGCAACACTACCACAACTTCAGACAGTCCATTATCTATATTTTCTTTAAACATTGGCGGAAACAACCCAACCAAACTTAACTCTATTTATTCTTTCACCACCATATTCTTCAAAGCAGGCTTTTCCAACCCGTTTTAGGTCCTCTGAGTAAAGGGTTCTATAATATTTGATGCCTAATAAAACATCCTCTGCCAGCTCTTCTAAGTTAATATTGCGTAACAATTCCCGCATTGCTTCATACATATACAAGCAATTCTTCGGCTCGGCAACCTTGTCCATAATGCTCTTCTTAATCGTATTATAAGCTTTAATGAAGTATTCATTCTGCTCGTTAAGCACCGTGACATCTATGGATATATTGGATTTGCTTTCAAAAATCTCGATTAACTTTTGAATCAATTCTACGCGCTGATATTTGGGATTTTTCTCGGAAATTTTATAGATTATATCTCGAATGGCGGGAAAATACATAACGACCATTATCTTGAGCACCAACTGATGTGTCCTTTTCATATCCTCTGCCGAATAATATTTATTAGAATGGACAGCATAAGGAGGATTGTTTTTAAACACAAACCCATGTTCTTCCTTCCTCTCCCAGTAAGGGGAGCCCGGCAGAAGCATAAGGGGGCTGCAGTTCAATTTAATCGGAGACAGGCCAAGGGCAAATTCAACAGTTCTTTTGAAACTTTCAAAATCGTCTCCCGGCAATCCGTAGATAAGGTCAAAAGTAATTTCCGCCGCAGGGTTTATTTTACGCAAAAGTGCAACTTTTTTTGTAAATACCTCTAAATTGCAGCGCCGATTCATCAGGTTAAGGGTCAGTTCATTAATACTTTGCATGCCAAAAAGAAACTGTTGGTGGGAAAGCTGAAGCTTACTAAGGAGTTCAATAAGCTCTTCATTTAGAAAAGCTATATCCAGAGTAAAAATAGTAGGGATTCTGTTTTTACACGATAGAATCTTTTTCATTATCAATTTGGCACGGGTTGGATTATAAAAGATGCAGGCATCGGTAAATACTACGGAGGCAACATTCGGCCGGTTATAAATTATCTCGATATCCTTTAATACTTGGTCGATTGAAAAATGGTTTAATCCTCTCTGCACATCCCCTTTCCACATACAATATCCACACCTGAAGATACAGCCGCGAGAAGTTTCAATAAAAACACAATGCGATTTATCATCATCCAAATCTATAACATTAGTTTGATACGGAGACGGAACTTTCGATAAATCTTCGTGAATAATCCCCTTATTTTTAATTATATTACCGCTTTTATCTCTGTAAGTTATGCCGACTACTTCGCTGAAAGCTTCAGTTTTCAAGCCGCCTTTGAGCAATAACCTAAATCGCGTTTCTCCGCTCCCGCAGACAATCAGATCAACATCTGGATTGGCCTTCATCATCTCCACAGAATTATATGAAACCTGCGGCCCGCCCCAAATTATGCGCAAATCAGGGTTCATCCTACGCGCAATTTCAGTGCTTTTATGCATTAAAGCATAATTCCAAATATAAATAGAATATCCTATAACATCAGGTTGTTCGGACAAAATCATAGACGTCAATTCTTCCGCGTTTAAAGACGTAGGAAGATTTAATATCTTTATCTCGTATTTTTCACAAATTTCTGGGTCGGCGTCTGCGAATGCCTTAAGAAACGCAGGAGCCAATAAGTCTGCCACGACAGAATTATCGCCGCGAGGATATATCCCCTGTAAATATGCCCCAACTATTACTACCCGTTTCTTACCCATAGCCTTTCCTTAATTTAGGGAATTTTATCGTTATTCAAAGGGTTAAAAGGCCTGACCCATGTAGTTTTAATATACCTTATCTTCTCTCTGCCATGCTTCTTAATGAACAAATCCTCAACCTTTTCTTTAAGACCTTCTCCCAGCGCTTTATAATATTCAATGCCGATAGATATGTCTGTAAA
>Ga0154756_1018_pt1 | contig 13210 bp, 10 predicted proteins | sample Rifle2008BG16ft_FD_105764 | JGI IMG/M metagenome (GOLD analysis project Ga0154756, IMG submission 105764) | Planctomycetes bacterium RBG_16_41_13
GGGCGCACAGGAAGATTCTTTTCTTCGTAATTTTATAAAAATATATCTGAACAAGCACCGATACTGCCTCCGCAACGAAAACACCCCCTATAACAATCATCAATATTTCCTGTTTTACGATAATACTCACTAAGGCAAGCATCCCACCCAGCGCCAGAGAACCTGTATCTCCCATAAAAATTTGTGCGGGATAACTGTTGTACCATAAAAACCCCATACCGCCCCCTACCAGTGCGGCGCAGAAAATACTCAATTCACCGGCACCGGGAATGTAAGGAATTCTCAAATATTCACTAAAGTCAACCCTGCCGGAAATATACGCAATAATTGCAAAAGAGATGCCTGCAATTATACTGCATCCTATTGCCAATCCATCCAGGCCATCCGTTATATTCACGGCATTTGACATGCCTACAATAAAAAAAGTGACTATTATTACATAAAAAGGCCCCAGTTCCGGCCTCAAGTCCTTCATTAACGGAATCATCAACTGAGTGCCCCAGGTGAACTTGCTGGAATAAAAATATAATATCAACCCAAGGATAAGCCCCAAGGCAGACTGGAATAATAATTTTGATATATCTGTCAGGCCGGACGAGTTCTTTTGTGTAAGCTTGATGTAATCATCAATAAAACCGATTACGCCAAACCAGATCAATGTAAACATCAATAACAAAACATAAATATTGTAAATATTACACCAAAATAACGTAGCGACTAATATTGAAACCAAAACAACAATGCCGCCCATTGTTGGTGTATTTTTTTTTGAAAAGTGCAATTTTTTCAATTCTTCAGAATCCGTCTTCGTAGTGTCTTCTCCATAATTTAAGGCGCGAAATTTCCGGATAAACCACTGGCCGAAAATAATGCTTATTAAAAATGCCGTAAATGCCGCCAGACAGGAACGAAAGGATATGAACCTGAATATTTCAAAGGAAAACATTGAATACAATAAACCGTATAACAATCCATGCCCTCTTAAATAAAATCAGTTATGAGTAAGTACACGCGGAGAGAAATATTTCCGATATTTATCAATGATTGTTTCCATGTGCATACCCCTGGAACCTTTAATAAGTATTACATCATTTTCCCTGAATTCACCCATGTCATATTCCGTGATGTCATCCAAACTCCGGAAACTTAACACTTTTTCCACATCCATGCCGCCATCTTTTGCAGCGCTTGCAATATCAGATGCGTATTTGCCCACCGTCCATAATAAATCCAGATTAATCGCAGACACCTTTTCCCCGACTTCTTTATGCAGGGCATGTGATTCTTTTCCAAGTTCCAGCATATCTCCGCAAACGAATATCTTCCTCCCTGCAGTATCAATTTCTTCAAAATATTTCAAGGCGGCAAAAATGGATTCAGGGTTTGCATTGTAAGCGTCATTAATAAAGGTGACATTGCCTATCTGCTGAGAATCGATTCTCATATCGGGCAATTTAAATGAGCGAAAGGCATTATGAAGTCCACTGATATCGAGACCAAGCGCATAGCAGACAGCAAACGAAGCCAGACAATTGCTAATGTTATGATGGCCTGGAACGTGAAGTTGTATTTCGAATTGCCTGCGGCAATCCCCCCCCCCTTCCCAGAAGGGATTGATTGTAAACACAGAACCGTTGCCGTTTTTCTTTGCATCAGTACCCCTTATTTGCGCATTAGGACCTAAGCCGAAACTTATCTTATTGCCCCAGAATTTGTCCGCAATTTCACAGCACCACGGGTTATCGGCGTTATATACAAAAACTCCGTCTTCTTTCAGATTTTTTACTATATCCCCCTTTTCCAATGCGACGCCTTCAATACTCCCTAATCCTTCCAGGTGTGTTTTGGAAATATTCAGAATTACCGCTATATCGGGTAAACCAATCTCAGAAAGACGCAATATCTCTCCCGGAGCATTTGTACCCATTTCAAGTATTCCGTATTTATGTTTTGAATCGATTTCAAATATCGTCAGGGGAACACCGATAAAATTATTAAAACTCTTTTGTGGTTTTATTACCGGGGCAAAATGAGAAAGCAGGTGATATAACATCTCTTTGGTGGTGGTTTTGCCATTACTTCCTGTGATACCTATGACCTTTGCATTTAATTTCCGGCGGTAATATCTCGCTAAATCGCCCAATGCGGTTTTGACATCATCTACCAAAATCAGAGGGAGGCACTTGCCGCTAACATCAATTCCACCTTGTTTTGATACCACCGCACCAATTGCACCCGCATCAAAGGCTTGCTCAATAAACTGACGTCCGTCGTAGTGGTCGCCTTTTATAGCAAAAAATACATTGCCCTTATGGACGTTTCTGCTGTCAACTGAAACGCCATTCACCATTAAACCACTGGCATTCGATATCGCTTTCCCGTTAACGGCTTGTATCACTTCTTCAAGAGAAATTGCGTCCATTTTCATTCATCGCCTAATTTTGAGATACCATACTACCAGAGAATACCTGCTTTACCACTTCACGATCATCAAAAGGAATACTCTTGTCTTTCAATATCTGGCAACGTTCGTGACCCTTTCCTGCAATAACGACAACATCGCCCTTTTTCGCCTCAAGGAGGGCTTCTTCAATTGCAACTTTTCTATCCGGTTGAACTTTATAGCACGAATCCCGCTTTATTCCCTTCTGTATTTCACGTATTATATTAAGCGGGTCTTCAGAACGGGGATTATCATTTGTTATCCAAAATAAATCTGAATATTTTTCTGCGATATGCCCCATCTTTGCCCTTTTCCCTTTATCCCTGTCTCCGCCACAGCCAAATACTAAAATAATCCTCCTGGCTGCAATGCTTCTAAGAGTCTCTAAAACTACCTGTAACGCATCGTGCGTATGTGCATAATCAATAAGGACATGGAAATCCTGACCGTAGTCCAGCTTTTCCAGCCTGCCAGGAACGTTATTTAAAGATTCAAGGCCTTTTCTTATTATTTCCATATCAAAACCGAGACAAAACCCCGTAGCTGCTGCTGCCAGTGCATTATAAACATTATGATTGCCTGTTAATTTTAAGTGAATAACTTCCTTTCCCCAGGGAGAAATCAATAGAAACCTTGTTCCGTTAACCCCCATATTTATTATCTCTGCTCTCACGTGTGCAGACGTATCCTTTATCCCATACCACACTATTTGTGCAGCAGTGCTCTTTGCAAAATATTTGCTTGAAGTATGGTCGGCATTTAACACCGCAGACGCATTTTCATCTAATCCCCTCATTAATTTAATTTTTTCTTCTCTGTAATTTTTAATATTTTCATGATAATCGAGATGTTCCGCAGACAAATTGGTAAAAACAGCCGCCCGGAAATGCACTCCGTCCAGCCTGTGCTGCGAAAGTGCGTGAGAACTTGCCTCAATTACCGCATATCGTATATTGTTGTTAAGCATATCTGAAAGATGTGATTGTATATCAACGGATTCAGGGGTGGTTTCATTTGCGGGGATAATCCTGCTCCCTAATTGGTAATATATCGTTCCTATTAACCCTGTCTTATTGCCGGAAGATTCTATGATAGACTTCGTAAAAAACGAAGTAGTTGTCTTGCCATTCGTTCCGGTAATACCTACTATTGTCATTTTTGAAGAAGGATCGCCATAAAAATATTCACTCAGAAGAGAAAGCGCCCGTCGGGCATTCGGCACAACAATTTGCGGAACATTTATAACATAGTCAACACCTTTCTCCGCAACTACGGCGATAGCTCCCTTCTCTATTGCCATTGTAATAAAATCATGACCATCAGATTTATAGCCCTTTATAGCAACAAAAATATACCCCTCTTTCACTTTACGGGAATCGTGCGTTAGCCCTAAAACGACTTTCTCCGTAAAGGAATTGCACTTATATTTTTCTAAAACAGTACAAATCTCACTTAATTTCATTTTGCGACCTTCAAAAACCCATTAAACTAAATGTTTTTTTCATTACCTGAAAAACAATCCATTCTCAGTACGCCATCGAAGCCTTGTGTACTCAGACTCTGCGGCTGAACAATCCGTTCGTATAAACGCTTCGTATTGTCTACCCTGTCAACCTCCTCTGCATATTCCTTTAAAAGCCTATGCAGCGCTTCTCTATTACTCGCCCTCGCCATTTCTAATTCTTTTTGGGAAGCATACAAACTATACCATAAAATAAAATTTTTCTTGTTTAAATCCTTCGGCCCCATCATTACTCATCCTCCCATCTCCGCTAAGTGTTATAATTATAACAAATATATTTACCCTAAGCTGGCATAGCCAGAACCAAACAAGCACGAAATAAAAAATACGAAGCACGAAAATTGAACATTAATTTCCAAAACCGTGCAACTCATGTTATGCAGTAAGAAAAATGTTCAATATTCAATGTTCAATATTCAATTCTCAAATTGTTGATCATTTGCCTTTATTCTTTTACATTGAACATTGAGCATTGAACATTGAGCATTGAATATTGAATATTAATTTTCAAATACGAAAGATGCATTTGTTTAGAATTTCAAATCATTTTGTCATTAGAATTTGCTTCGGATTTCGTGTTTCGTATTTCGGATTTCACAATTGTAGGATTTCACAATTAAATATTTTGCCAAAAAATGCAAAGAAATTACTGATAAGGTACTATATAACTACCAAACCCCCCTTCCTTTTTTCTTTGTACCAATAATCAGTGCATCGCCATTTTTAATTTTAATGGCTCTACCTCAAGATACTGCAGCGTTTTTTTGATAATTTCCCGCACTGACGGAGCCGCAACAGTGCCGCCATAATAAGCGCCTTTTGGTTCATCAACCATTATTAACACGCAAATACGGGGATTCTCCGCCGGTGCATATGCGACAAAGGAAGCGATATATTTATTGCGCGAATAACGTCCATCGCTCTTGTTAACCTTCTGGGACGTCCCTGTTTTTCCGGCAACCTCATATTCCGCTAAAAAAGCCCTCTTCCCCGTGCCATTTCTCACGGCATCAACTAATATGGGATTTAACAAATCACGGGCAACTTCTTCGCTCATTACGCGCCTGATAATCTGAGGCGCATTATATTCTTCTTTAATCTTGCCGTCATTGCCGGTAATCGACTTTATTATTACTGGTTTTAACAGCAGGCCGCCATTTGCAATGCTGCTAAATATAGTGACAAACTGAAGCGGTGTTGCGGCAATTTCATGGCCTATTGAAACCGATACTAAAGAAAATTGTTTCGACCAGCTTTTCAGGGGACGAAAAATACCCGCCTGTTCTCCGGATAATTCAATACCAGACTTATTCCCAAAATTAAACTGTTCAAGGTGACGATACATCTTTTCTATTCCCATGCGCATACCCAGCTTTGCCATCCCGATATTGCTGGAATGGGTAACAATTTCAGCAACAGTAAGGGTATCGTAGCGATGCGAATCGTGTAATATTCTTTTCCCCATTACATATCTTCCATTTTCACAGTTAATCATATCATTCGGCCTGGCAAGTTTATTTTCAAATATGCCGGCCAGCACAATCGGTTTTATTATTGAACCCGGTTCATAATAATCAGTGACTGCCAGATTTTTTCTTGCACTCGCAGGATATTTACCAACATTATTTGGATCATATGCAGGCAGATTCGCCATGGCAAGTATTTCTCCGGTGCTTGTATCCATCACAATCGCCGTAGCAGAGGCCGGCGACCATGTTTTGCCAAGATTCTCCAATTCCTCTTCGGCAAAACGCTGAATATTCGCATCAATTGTCAGCATAACATTGTTTCCATGCCTTGGGCGCCGCATCTCTGTGTCTGCCGTTAAAATATGGCTTTGCTGGGCATCGCGGTACATCCTTTTATAACCAGGCTCGCCTAACAACGTTTGATTGCATGACAATTCAATACCTTCAAGACCATTTTCATCGATATCCGTGAACCCGATAACATGGCTTCCTAATGGGCCATTTTGATAAAAACGCTGATACTCATGCTCAATATACACCCCTGGCAAAGAGAGCTTCTGAATCTCTTTCAATTCCTCATCGCTGACCCTTCTCTTTATCCAGACAAATTTTTTATCTTTTTCGAGTTTTGCAGATACTTTTGAGGGATCAAGGTGTAAGACTTTGCTTAAGTGGCTGGCGACTACAGAAACGTCTTTAATTGCAGAAGGGTTTGCATAAACAGAGCCGACACGTAAAGATTCCGCAAGCTTCCTGCCGTTTCTATCCAATATCAAACCCCTTCTTGCGGATAAGGTTACCTTCTTGCTTTGCTGTGCTTTGGCCAGTTTTACGTATTTATCATGCTCAAGGACCTGTATACGGCATAAATTTACTGCCAACCCTATGAAAACCAAAATAAGCATAAAACCTATCGTATTCGTCCAAAACCTGTGCATATTTTTAAAATACATAACCGGCTTTCCTTAAAATAGAAAAAAATACCTTTAAAAATTTACGAACGCTTTCGAGAAAAAAATACTTTCCCCGAAAGCGTTCGGGAGGAAGGCAATAAAATAAGTTCAAATATCAATCCTCAGTCCTCAATCCACAGGCGGCAATGGTCACTTTTGCCGATTGCCGATTGTAGACTGCCAACTGCCGAACAGACAAACACTAAAAACCTCTTCCCATTTTACTATATCCTGAAAAGTTCTCATATTTAACCATTTCTAGTTATGGAGCGCACGACCTCTCAATATTTGTTCTTTTTGTGTATATAAATTGCCCGCCATAATTGTTTTTAAAGAAACCGCCACACCCTCCTTTGCATTCCTGGCGACCACACTATTTTGAGAGCCTTCCTGAGGTAAAAGCGCCAGTTGATAGGTTTTTACCTTATTTACAATCACCTCGGGCGCTTTTAATTTCTGCACATAATAATTGAGGTTTTTGTTTCTTTCTGTCATCTCATTAAAATCTTTTTGCAGTTGTGCAACCTGATACCCTGTTTCAATGGTTTTATTTCTCTCCCATACAACCAACACCGCCATCGCTATTATAATAGCAAACATTACCAACCATCTGAACATCCCCATGTTAAATCCTTTCTGCAACTCTGAGTTTTGCGCTTCTGCTCCTCGCATTTCTTTCTATTTCAGAAGCGCCCGGCCTTAAAGGTTTTTTGGTTATTATTTGGAAAATATTTTTGTCCTCCATCTCTATAAAACTATTTTTCACAATTCTATCTTCCAGTGAATGAAAGCTTATGACGGCAATACGCGCACCTTTTACCATAGAACAATGAATCTTATTCAAAAATTTTTCCAAACTTTCCAGTTCTTTGTTAACTGCTATTCTCAACGCCTGAAAGACCCTTGTTGCAGGATGAATTCTGTGTCTCATCGATGGCACAGCACGTTCTATTATCCTTGCTAACTGTGTTGTTGACTTTAATCCGGATACACTTCTTTCTTTTATTATCCGCCTTGCAATTCTTTTTGACCAACGTTCTTCCCCATATTTTTTTAACAATCCCTGCAAATCCCGTTCAGATATCTTCCGTAATAAATCCTGCGCCATAAAAGAAGCCGTTCGGTCCATTCTCATATCAAGCGGGCCTTCTTTAGAAAAACTAAATCCGCGCTCCGCGCTGTCAAACTGCAATGACGAAGCACCCAGATCGAGAAGTACACCTTGAACTCCGCCAATGCCTGCCTGCCGCAATACTTCATCAGCATCAACATAATCGGCATGATACAATTTAAACGGACATCCTCTGTCCGATAAATACTCTTTTGTCATATTTAACATCTCATAATCCTTATCAATGCCAATCAAACAACCGTCAGGTTTAATCCTGTCCATTATTTTACCTGCATGCCCTCCGCCTCCAACCGTGCAATCCAGGATAATGCGGCCCGGCTGCAAACACAGGTATTCCAACACCTCGTCAACCATAACCGGCTCATGAGGCAGATTATCTTTTTTACCAGACATATGATATTTTCATAAAAACCTGCACGGATTCAATTTCCAAAACGGAACCCGCCTGGAATATCTCATTAATTTCACAGTGATTATAATGCGTTTGTCCTGATCCTGCCATTCATCGGTTATAAGGAAAGTCATGCTTACTGGAATAAATCTTCTGCAATTTCTTCATATTCCTCGTTAGTTTCCGATTCAAAGTCGCTCCAGTTTTTTTCATCCCAGATTTCAATCCGGTTGTTCACGCCCACAATAACAACATTTTTCTGTATATTCGCAATTTCTTTGAGGTACTGAGGAATTAATATGCGACCATGAGGATCCGTTACGCTAATGTGTTGGGCTTTAGAGAAAAAAAGACGCTGAAATTGTCGCGCCTTTTTATTCGTAAAAGAGGATTGTTCTATTTTGGAAACAACACCTTGCCATTCTTTAGGGGTATACATGAAGAGACATGTATCGAGGCCCCGCGTTATATAAAACCCTTTCCCCTCAACTTCTTCATTAATGCTTTCACGCAAAGAAGCCGGAATGGCAAGGCGGTTTTTAGTATCTATTGTGTGTCGGTACTCTCCGGTGAACATATATTTTCCCCACTTTTCACCACTTTATACCACTTTATACCACTTATGTGGCTATGAAATTATCTTATTTTTTTTTTTTGTCAACAAATATTTTTCCCTTTGTTTTTACGTAATCCGCGTAATATTAACTATCTATCCAAATGGTTGTCATATTGTCATGTTTAGGTACTATATGTTGTAGTAATAAAAAAAGAATATTTTTTCTAAAATTTAGCGCATGTTTTTCTTTTTTCCATGAATTTCCATAATTGAACACTGTTTTTTTTAATTGTTATTTTCTTAGATGTCTTTTAATATGAAGCAAAGAAATCAAAGTGCCTGTAATTTTCTGTTTTTACCTGAAAATACTTTTTATCCGCAGATTTCGCAGACTTCGTCGTGAGCTCAGTCGAACGATTAGCGCAGATAAAAAACTTCTTTAATCTTCTCCTAATCTGTGGAAATCTGTGTAATCTGTGGATTATTTATTTTTATCCCCATTTGTGGCCAACGCTCATGGATGTTTCATTGCCAAATACCGGAATGCCTGACACCTCTATCATTTCTCATAAATTATCCGATTACGATTTCGATCTACCAAAAGAACTTATTGCCCAAAAACCTACGGAAAAAAGGGATAACGCGCGGCTTTTGGTTTTACATCGCCGCTCTGGCAGGGTGGAGCATCGCAGATTCAGTGAAATTGACGGGTACCTCTGTCCGGAGGATCTTCTCGTGTTGAATAATACAAAGGTTATTCCGTCACGGATAGCAGGTAAAAAGCCTCATGGGGCATATGTAGATTTATTATTCATAGAAGAATTGGAAGGTAATCACTGGAAGGCCTTGCTAAAATCAAATGGACTGTTGAAAAAAGGAGAAAAGATTTATCTTGATAATGCCGGCGTTTCAGCCTGTTTACTTGGAAAACATGAAGATAACTCGTGGATATTGCGGATAGAAAACGGGGCGAATATAAGGGAACTTATTCACCGGACCGGAGCAATGCCATTACCCCCATACATAAAACGTCCTAAAAAAAATAATACCCTTTCCACCCTGGATGCAGAACGATATCAGACCGTGTTCGCCCAAAAGGAAGGCGCTATCGCAGCCCCAACGGCGGGATTACATTTCAGCGAAGATGTTTTGGGAAAAATAAGAAATAGCGGAACAGACATAGCGTTTGTCACACTTCATGTCGGATTAGGCACGTTTTTGCCTGTCAAAACGGAAGAGATAAAAAATCACCGTATGCATAAAGAATATTACGAATATACAAAAGAATTGCTCCAAAAAATAACTATCACCAAAAACCGGGGTGGACGCATTATTGCAACCGGAAGCACGTCCTGCCGGACGCTTGAAACGATTGCATTGAATAACAACATACATCAGTTTTCTGGTTATACGGATTTGTTTATCTATCCGCCATATCCATTTCAATACGTTGATGCGCTCATTACCAACTTTCATCTTCCGAAAACCACTCTTTTCTTATTAGTTTCAGCCTTTGCAGGAAGGGAACAAATTTTGAACGCCTATGAAATTGCCAAAAAAGAGGGATATCGTTTTTACAGCTACGGTGACTGTATGCTGATCATTTAATTCTGTTGACTTAACCATAAAGCTTAACCACACTTTGTGAGGAAAATTTATTATATTTTTGCACAGAACGTAAGAATAAAATGCCGCTATAGTGATAATTTACTTTTTTCAATAAAAATATGGATAAAAAAACCCTTTTCTTATCTCCAAACGCTAAACTGACGCTTGAAAAGAGATATTTAAAAAAAAATGTCTCCGGCAAGATCATAGAATCGCCTGAAGATATGTTTCGCAGAGTGGCAAAAAATATCGCCTCGGTTGATTTAATTTATAATAAAAAGGCCGATATTGTTTCCCTGGAAGAAGAGTTTTACCACCTTATGACCTCACTGCAATTTTTGCCCAATTCACCTACATTAATGAACGCAGGCAGGCATCTGCAACAATTGCTCGCATGTTTCGTATTGCCTGTGGAAGATTCCATCGAAGGCATATTTGATACCGTAAAACAAGCCGCCTTAATCCATAAAAGCGGGGGAGGCACCGGTTTCAGCTTCTCACGCATAAGGCCAAAAAATGATATTGTAAGCGCTTCATGCGGCATGGCAAGCGGCCCCGTTTCCTTTATGAAGGTTTTCAATGAAGCGACGGAGGCCATAAACCAGGGTGGTTTCAGGCGAGGCGCAAACATGGCAGCGCTTAATGTAAATCATCCCGATATTCTTGATTTTATTCATGCAAAAAATGCTGAAGGTGTTTTGATAAATTTTAACATTTCTGTCGGGATTACGAATGCATTCATGGAGGCAGTGGAAAATGACGAACCATTTCCCCTCATTAATCCTAGAACGAAATTGGTTGTCAAAACAATAAGGGCAAAAGATCTTTTTCAGGAAATCATACAATCCGCATGGAAAAATGGCGAGCCGGGCGTTTTATTCATTGATGCCATAAACGCCGCCAATCCCACCCCATTGCTTGGGAGTATTGAGGGAACAAATCCCTGCGGAGAACAGCCCCTGCTGCCTTATGAAGCATGTGTTTTAGGATCGGTCAATGTTTCGCAAATGACTACATACAAAAATGATCATTATGAAATGAATTGGCACACATTGGAGAAAACAATCCATCTTGCCGTGCACTTTCTTGACAATGTTATTGACGCAACAAAGTATCCATTACCTCAGATTGAAGAGATAACCAAAGGCAACAGAAAAATAGGATTGGGGATCATGGGATTTGCAGACCTTCTCATAAAACTCAATATTCCTTATAATTCAGAAGAAGCCATGAGATTCACGGATGAACTTTTACGGTTCTTCTCCGGAAAAGCGAATGAAGCATCTGAAAGATTGGCATCAGAACGCGGTGTGTTTCCCAACTATGAAAAAAGTATTTATGCCCGGCAAAATGGCCCCAAATATAAAAATGCGACACGAACAACAATAGCGCCTACGGGCACTATCGGCATTATTGCCAATTGTTCCAGCGGCATAGAGCCTCTGTTTGCCATTGCATATACAAGAAATGTTCTCGTTGAAGGCGGATTGCCGGAAATCCATCCGTTTTTTGAAAACGTTGCAAAAAAAAGAGGACTGTATACTGATAAACTTTTAGCAGAGGTGAAAAAGGAGGGTTCAATACAAAATATTGCCTATATTCCAGATGATATAAAAAGAATATTTGCAACGGCAAGAGACATTTCGCCGGAATATCACGTAAAAATTCAATCTATCTGCCAAAAATATATCGATAACGCCGTTTCCAAAACGATTAATTTCCCAAAAGAATCAACCGCTGAAGATGTGGAAAAGGTCTTCCTGATGGCATACAGAAGCGGTTGTAAGGGAATAACCATTTACAGGGATAAGAGCAGAATGTCACAGGCGCTTTCCTTTGAATGTGCATGCACAAAAGATCTTATTGGCAAAAATACCGATGTGTTATAGCGGAGTCCCAATATTGTTTTAATTTTTGCATATCATTCGGCTTCACAATAAAATTATCCACCCCACCCATCAAATAACTGCTGCGTTCCTGAATGTTTTCCGACAGTATCGTAGTTGAAAGACGCAGGAAATCTTTTTTTACTTTTGTAATAAAATCCAATCCCCCCTCACCGGTAATTTCAGTATCTAAAAGCATAAAATCAATTTTGTTCATATTTAACACATTCCATGCGTGTTCCGTATTAGTTACATAAATGGTTTTCAAACCCTTTTGGTCTGTAATCTCATAAAACTGTTTTCTCACTGTATCTCTGAGGCTGACAATCAGTAAATTTTGATTCGACCGTTTTCCGTTTTCAATATATTGACGAAACATATTTTTATATAATATTTTTTTAAGAACAACTTCAACAACAATAGTGAGTTCTCTTTCATTAAAACCTTTTATGAGATATTCATCCAAACGAAATGATAAAAGGTCCATCCATGTATCTACCGAGTCTATTTCCAATATTATTCCCAAATCAGCAAATTCGGTCTTTACATCTTTTAACAATTCATACTCATTCATCTTTGCAGATTCAAATTCAGTAACAAGAAGATCGCATTTGTTTTTGCGTAACATACTCATGGCATTGTGTTTTTGATTTACCGCAAAAATAATATACCCTTGCTTTAATAATATATTTTCAATTGCCCTGCATTGGGTTTCCTTGGTATAGAGCACCATTATTTTCAGGTCTTCCTTCATTTTACAACGTTTTTTTATAACCTCAATGCCATTAACCTCTTCCTGCAATTTCTCCATAGAGTCTTCGTCGATAGATAAAGCACCTATATCATACTCTTCGCCAGACGAAGTGGAATGTTTTAGCACCCTCCTTACCTCCACAGATATTTTCTTTTGCGGCTTTCGATACAAATTACCAGAAGCGCCGGCAGGAGATAAGCTGAATTTAATGATTAAATGGTTTGACGGCAACAATGAACGATTGATAACAAACCGGATTCCGTGCTGAGAAACATCCTTAATAGTAATGGGTATTTCTTCATTTGAATAATCATTCAGGCTCCTATCAAGGATCGAACACGTACCACTTATCTTCATATCAAAACGTTTCTCAGTGCGTCTTTCGCCTGATTTCTGAGGTGTGTCTGGCGGGTAAACAATGACAGGGGCAATTTCTGCTGTTGCTGTTGCTGTTGCTGTTGCTGTTGCTGTTGCAGCAGGGATGGTTGCCTTTGTT
>Ga0154756_1031_pt2 | contig 12782 bp, 9 predicted proteins | sample Rifle2008BG16ft_FD_105764 | JGI IMG/M metagenome (GOLD analysis project Ga0154756, IMG submission 105764) | Planctomycetes bacterium RBG_16_41_13
ACGAGCAAATGCTTCGCCCCTACTTTTTCAAAAATAAAGTGTTACGAATTTTCTGAAAAGTATGAATACATGGCAGGAACAATATAGAGTGTTAAAATTGTGGAAAAGGAAAGTCCGCCTATTACGGCAATTCCCATTGAAGTACGGCTTTCTGACCCTGCGCCAAACGCCAGCGCAATAGGCAGCGCCCCTAAAATAGTGGATAAGCTTGTCATTAAAACAGGCCTGAACCGCAATACTGCCGCTTCCTGAACTGCCTGAATACAGTTTAATCCCCTGGATTTCTTCTGATTGGCAAACTCTACAATAAGGATACCGTTTTTTGCTACAAGTCCAACAAGCATGATGATACCAATCTGACTGAAGATGTTCAGCGTTTCTTTGAAATACCAGAGACTGACTATCGCCCCTGCCACTGCCAGCGGAACGGTAAACATAATAATAATAGGATCCCTGAAACTCTCAAATTGGGCAGCCAGAACAAGATAAACCAGCACAAGGGCAAGAAAAAATGCAAAGGACATACTTGAAGAGCTTTCTACATAATCCTTTGAAGGGCCGGAGAGCGAGGTACTGAAGGTTTCATCAAGTACATTATCCGAAATAGCATCCATTTCAGCAATGCCGTCTCTGATTGTTTTCCCTTTTGTCAAACTGGCAGAAATGGTTGCAGAAAGATAACGATTATAACGATAAAGTTGCGGCGGGGTACTCTCCTCATATACAGAAATCAAATTGTCAAGTTGTACCATATCACCCTTTTGATTTCTTACAAAGAGGGATTTTAAGTCCAAAGGTTCGCTTCTATCTTCTCTTTTTAACTGACCGATTACCTGATATTGTTTGCCGTTCATAAGAAAATATCCGAATCTGTTTCCGCTTAATGCAAGCCGCAGTGTTTGAACAACATCTATTGCCGATACCTGCAGATTTCTTGCTTTCTCGCGGTTGATGTGTACATTGAGTTCCGGTTTGTTGAATTTCAGGTTTACATCGACGAATTGAAAGACGGGGCTTTTATATGCATGTGCAAGAAAATCGGGAAGAACATCCTTTAGTTTTTCTATATTTGCCGCCTGGATAATATACTCAACCGGTAAACGGCTTCTGCGGTCGCCAATAGTCTGCTCCTGGGAAATATATGTCCTTGCAGCAGGTAAATGTTGAAGTTTTTTCCCCAGATGATCGGCAATTTCCTGCTGCGTCTTTTTCCTTTCACCGGGATTTTTCAATCTCAGGCGTACGGAACCCGAATTCACAGAACCAGACGCACCGTGGTCAGGAGAAGTAACGGTAATTATTCCTTCTGCTTCGGGAATTTCCTTTTGGATTAATCCAATAAGCTCATCCATGTATGCATCCATATACTCATAGGAAGCCCCTTCCGGAGCGGTTGCCTGTAGTCTTAAGCCACTTCTGTCTTCCAGTGGAGCCAGGTCAGAAGGAATCCTCCCCCCTATTCCAAAAATTAATCCGATGGATAGTATCATTACGGCAAAAGCAAGCGAACGTTTTTTCATAAATGCTTCTAATGAATTACGATAAGCATTCGTCAAGCCAATAAAAAAGGGTTCCGTCTGCTTGTAGAACCAGTTATGGGTTTCACGCCTCTTGAGGATTTTTGTGGAAAGCATTGGTGTAAGGGTTAATGCAACAAAAGAAGATATCATTACTGCCCCTGTGATTACAACGCCGAATTCACGAAATAGCCTTCCGGTAATACCCTTAAGAAAGATAACAGGGAGAAAAACCGCCGCAAGGGTGATTGTGGTTACAATAACAGGAAAAAACATTTCCGATGAACCTTTGATTCCCGCCTCTGCCGGTTTCATACCCTGCTCAATTTTGGTGTAAATATTTTCCAGCACGACAATTGCGTCGTCCACAACAAGACCGATAGCCAGTACAATACCCAGAAGGCTCAACACATTTATAGAAAAGCCGGCAAGGTACATAATAAAAAAGGAGCCGATCAATGAAATAGGGATGACAAGTACCGGAATAATTGTGGTGCGCCAATCCCTCAGGAAAAAAAAGATAATGCATATGACAAAACAAAAAGCAATGAAAATGGTTTGCTGTACTTCGGTGATGGATTCCCGGACGTATTTCGTAGTATCAAAACCAATACCCAGTGTAATATCATCCGGCAAGTCCTTTTTTATTTGCTTTATCCGTCTGTAAAATTCATCGGCAATTTCAATGTGATTGGAGCCTGGCTGTGGAACGATAGCGTTACCCACCATTGGGATGCCGTCCCTTTTTAAAACGGTACGCAGATTTTCAGGGCCAAGCTCAGCATGGCCTACATCCCGGAACCTCACGACCCTGCCACTCTCTTCCTTGATAATAAGGTTGTTAAATTCCTGAGGTGTTTTCAGCCGTCCGAGGGCCCTTACCGTTAATTCTGTGGCGCTCCCTTCGATACTGCCGGAGGGCAATTCGATATTTTCCCGCAGAAGCGCGTCTCTTATATCAAGAGGAGTTAACTGATACGCAGCTAACCGCGCAGCGTCCAGCCATAAACGCATAGCGTACTTTTTTTCTCCCCAAATTCTTATTTCGCTTACACCGGATATCGTTTGCAGGCGCTCTTTAAAGGTTTTTTCTGCAATTTCCGTGAGTTCGGGAAGGGAACGTTTGTCGCTCGTAATGTTGAGAAAAATAATGGGATCTGAATCTGCATCTGATTTGGAAACTACAGGCGGGTCTGCATCCGGTGGCAGGTTGCCGATTGTCCTGGATACCCGGTCTCTTACATCGTTTGCAGCGGCTTCAAGGTCGGTATCCAGGCCAAACTCTACGATAATAGTACTTCGCCCATCACGGCTGACGGAAGTGAGTGATTGAATTCCCGCAATTCCGTTAATTGATTCCTCTAAGGGATCACTAATCTGCGATTCTATAACATTCGAATTAGCCCCGACATAAGTAGTGCTTACGGTAATTACCGGTTTATCAACATTTGGATATTCACGGATTCCCAGGTAATGATATCCAATGATCCCAAATAAAATGACAACGATGGACATTACAATGGTAAGTACCGGACGTTTTATACTGATAGCTGAAAGACTCACAGAAACAATCCTTTAATGTATCTCTTGTAATTCCACGGAAACACCGTGTCCGATTTTCATGATTCCTGAGGTAATCAGTATGTCCCCCGGTTGGAGGCCATGGAGTACCTGTATCTTCCCTTCCGTCCTGATGCCCGTTTTAACATAAGCGGATTCGGCCTTGCCATTTTTATAAATATAAACCTTCTGCTTTCCGAGTTCCGGGATAAGCGCCTCCGTGGGGATTTGAATGGCGTCCTTAAACTCTCTGAGTGTTAATTCGATATGAGCAAATGCCCCAGGTAAGATTTCGCCTTTAGAATTGGGATATATTGCCCGTAAGCGGAGTGTACGTGTTTGCGGGTCAATCTTTGATTCCACTGCATAGACTTCTGCATTGTACCTATGGTCATTTCCTTCTACAGTGAAGGTTATGGTAGCGCCGTTTTTTATCATGTTTCCGTACTTTCCCGGAACAGCAAAGTCGATCTTAACCGGTGTAATACTGATCAATTCACCAATCCTGGCGCCGGTAGAGAGATATGTCCCCTCGCTTACATACCGTAAACCAACTATACCATCAAATGGGGCCTTTATTTCGGTTTTATTGATATGGGCTTTAATAAGGTCAACATCTGCTTTTAATGAATTTGCTTCAGTTAATGTGCTGTCGTATTCTTCCTGACTGATAATTCCGGTTTTGAAGAGTTCTCGTTTACGCTGTTCTGTTTGTACGGCAAGTTTTTTCTGATGGATTGTTTTTCTGAGTTGTGCCTGCATGTCCTCATTATTAATCTTTACCAGCAAATCGCCTTTTCTAACGGCACCACCTTCTTTAAAATAAATATCGGTAATTTTCCCGGCTATTTCGCTTGTTAACAATACTTCCTCATTCGGGATAACAGTACCTGAGATCTTTATTTTATCAGCCAAATATGAAGGCTCTATGCGTTGTGCCCTAACTGTTATTTTGACAGGCTCTGTAGATTGCACGTTGACATCCTGTTTGCTTAATTTCAAAAGATCCAATCGTATCACGGTCAATATGCCGATTATGGTAAGGATTAATATTAGAGTAACTATTCTTATGGATCTTTTTTTCATTATAAACAGGTCAACAAATAAAGGGAAAGAGATACCAATTTTTGCCTCTTGATTGGTTTTAATTGTTCAGAGACGAGGAAGTAAATACAAATCAGAGAAATTTTTATTTTATTTAAGCGGTTTTGCCAGGGGTAAGCAGGTATAAAATACCCCTGAGAGATTGTCAGGAAAGACTACAAGCAATGGTTCCGCTCCTTCCCCTAAACTATCCCATGTAAGGTGTAGGAGCACCCAACCCCCTCTAAAGAAGAGAAGGCAAAAAGTTCCCTCCATGAAGGTGATTTAGTACCTTATCAGTAATTTCTTTGCACACTTCCATTCGTCAGTGCATGCTTTTTGGCAAAATATTTAATGGTCCCTTATGCAGTCGGCAATCTACAGTCGGCAGTCGGCAAATTGCCGATTGCAGATTGCAGATTGAGGACTGTTTTCTCGCTTGTTTGGTTCTGGCTATGCCATCTTAGGTGTAGGGGAACTATTACCAAAAAAGCCATTAACAAAACAAATTAATGGCTTTACATGGACACATTGGGGACGTTATTTTTGGCAGGTTAAAATCATTAAGTATCTAATTACAACAACTTAATTGGTGGAGGCGGCGGGAATTGAACCCGCGTCCCTAGATGTTTCAATATAGGCTTCTACGTATATAGTCTGTTTTTTAATTTCGCCGTTAAAACCCTAACAGACAAGGTTTTTAAAAGCTAGCACAACTACTAATTCATTTAAGACCCCGCGGTGCAAAAGGTCTAAACTAACCTGCTATTCTTCGTTTCATCAATTTCGCAGGTAAAACGGATGAAACGTGGCTGTCAATTAAGCAGCCATTGCCATTGGTTCTTCGGCATTTAATTGTTTTGCCAGGTTTTTAATGAGGCCGCCTGACAACCTCAATACGCAACCTATATATCGTACAATCCGGTCGAATCCTTTCGCCCCCTTATTTTATCTTTATTAAAAATGAATATGTAATACTTTACACCATAATTATAGCATAAATGATGGAAAATGCAATTCTCCAAATTACGTTTCCCAAATTATTCTTTGGTTTTTGTGACCAATTTCACAACGGTATCACCAATAATCGTTTTTTTTTAAACGGTGAATAAATCCTATGCTTTAGAAAAGCCCCATCCAAAAAAATTTTATTAACAGCGTATCCACATTAAAAATAATCCGCAGTTTTTCAAAGAAACATACCTTCCTGAAAACATATCGCTAATTATAACTATTTAAATCAAATACAAATACATCATCTATTCGGAGAAAGATATTGAGTAAAAAAAATAATATCGTTCCCCCCTCTTTATTTTGTTTCTCTCATGGCGAAAACATATAATTATCGTCTTTAGGCATGAAAATCGCTTGTATGCAATGCAACTTTAGAAATTGTATATAGGATTAGATGGCTTTGGAGAAGTAAAAATATGATAAACAATGTGAGCCCATCGGCGTCAGAACTGCTAAAACAAATACAAAGATTGTCTTCTCAAACAAAAACAAAACCAACAGCAAAACCAAAACAAGAAACGCAGGTACTTTACAAAGGCAATGAAGTAAATACCCGCGCAGAAAACATAAAAAAAATACTTAATAATATAAAAACAAATAACTTAGAGAAAACACAAAAGGGAAATACAGTGGTGGCGCAAAAAATTGATGGAATGAAAAAGGTGAATAATGACGGGAAAAACCTGCAGATAGCAGAGAATTACAAACCCATACCCTTAGAAAAGATATCCTTTAGCAGGCAAGTTGGTTCGTTTCTTGATACATATGTTTAAACTGTTTCGTCAATGAAAACAGCATGCCGCTTCGTGTAACAATCCACTATTACTCAAAACCACCATAGCAACAAATACTTCCCTTGATTTCCAGATTGTTTTCTTTCTGCGTTTCTGTGTGCTTATCGTTGCAACATAAAATTCCCCAAAAAAGCAGCAAGCTGGTTTTTGAAGAAAAGGAGGAAAACAAAAACCAGCTTGCCCTTAAGAAAAGGAGAGTAATGTTGCTTTATAAAACAACTATGTTTCATAAAAAGTTCCAATGTAACTAATGTAAAATTTGTTTTTATGTTTCTTTAAATTTAAGTATAATTATTAAAGATACATTGTAGTGTTCCCGCATAGTAGTGTTTCTGTTTAGTTGTAAGGGAATGTTTCTTTTGCAACTCCTTAACGATTGTATATGACAACGATTTCAAAACATGCCCATTTAATAAAAAAAGTCCTATTTATAACCGGGATATGCATTTCTTATAGTAGTATCATCTTCCTTACGTATTGCGCCATTATTAACGTACATAATATTAACGACCCTGAACATGCAAAAAAAATTGTTATTAGTACTTTTTTTGCCAATATAATTCTCTTTGCGGGGAGTATTTATTTGATTTTAAAGCTGAAAGGTCTGTCAAAATAAAAATGAAAATCACCAAAAAACTCTTTCTTGTTTTGCCGCTAACACTCTTCCTTTTCTCAAATAATAGGTTTGTCTTCTCAAATCAAGATAATAATGCAGAGACGTTGAGGCAGGAACTTGTCGAACTCGAAAAACACGCAAAACCAATCATAGAAATATTTCGAAAGGTTCCTGCGCTGGTGAATCCTTCCGTTGTAAGCCTTATTACAGAAAAAAAGGTATATGGTGGGGATAATCATCCCGCCCAACCGGCAAATCCTGACCAAGGCCCGCATGCCGGTGCAATTCCCCAAAAAGGACTAGGTTCCGGCATTATAGTGGATGAACGCGGTTACATTTTGACAAACAATCACGTTATCAGCGATTATTCGCCGGGAGAAATCACGGTGGTTACGTACAACGAGGAGCAATATCATAATATTACCATCATTGGCATTGACCCAAATACCGATCTGGCGGTCATAAAAATCGATGGCGAAGGATTTATGCCGGCAAAGTTTGGCAACCCTGAAGAGGTACAGGTAGGCGATTGGGTTATTGCTATCGGCAATCCTTTTGGATTCCAGCAAACAGTTTCCATGGGTATTATCAGCGCCAAAGGAAGAACACATGTAATCCCGCTTGCGCTTCCCTTTCTCTATGAAGATTTTTTCCAGACAGATGCGGCCATTAACCCTGGCAACAGTGGAGGGCCATTGGTTAATTTAAGGGGGGAAGTTATTGGTGTGAATACCGCAATTGCCACCCGTTCAGGCGGATTTCAGGGCGTGGGTTTTGCGCTGTCTGCAAGCATCGCGCAGGAGACAGTCGAAACCATAATAAATACCGGCGCAATCGTGAGGGGTTACCTGGGTATTGGAACACAGGACATTACCGATGAATTTGCGATGAAACTTGGTTTTGAAAATAAGAATGATATGGCAAAACACTTTGGTTTAGTCAAAGGCAATGGTGTATTTGTCATGGAAGTATGGAGTGAAACCCCTGCATTTAAGGCGGGAATCTTTCCCGGAGACGTCATCTGTGAAATGAATGGTGACGTTATAAAAAATTCACTGGATTTGCAACGCGTTATAAGACATGCGAAGATCGATACTTGCATCGTAATTAAAGTCATAAGAAACGGAACGGAAAACATCCTTACCGCCACAGTTGAACAGCAACCCGAAGACCTTTCCGGAAGAACATATGCCGCTTTTAGAAAACAGGATGAACCATCAAGGTTTTCAATGGGGCTGATTGTCAATGATGTAACATATGAAATTGCCAGATCACTCGGACTGGAAAATGAAGAAGGCGTGTTGGTAATCGAAGTGGACGATAATAGCCCTGCCGGGCATGCAGGCATAGAACCAGGCGATTTGATTACCAAAGTTGGAACGAAAAATGTCAATTCTGTCATTGAATTCATGGGAATTATTGAAGAGTACCTAAGCTCGAACAAAACAATCACGGTGTATATTAAAAACAAAGGATTTATTACCCTGAAGTAACTATTTTATTTTGCCACACCAAGGCTTGTATCCGTAGCTTTTATTATACAATACTCCACAAGAATACACCTAAGCTGGCATAGCCAGAACCAAACAAGCACGAAAACAGTCCTCAGTCCTCAATCTGCAATTTGCCGACTGCCGACTACAGAAGTGACAATTAAATATTTTGCCAAAAAGCATGCACTGACGAATGGAAGTGTGCAAAGAAATTACTGATAAGGTACTAAAATGCCCTGTAATACGGCAATCATCTTAAGGAAATCAAATGCGAACCCAAATGTATAAACTCTATCAGATATTTTTCACACTGTTTTCATGGCTAACATTTGTTTTTGCCTGGATGCTTGCCACATTTCTATCAATACTTCTCAGTATGGACACAAAGAACAAAGAAAAGGTATTTAACACGATGGAAAGGGTTTTCAGCCGTATTTCTTTTAAGATCATTGGTATGAAGGTTGCCTTGGAAGGATTGGAAAATATTCCCAAAAACGAACCTGTCATCTTTATTGCAAACCATCAAAGCATGATGGATATTAAACTTTCTCTTGCGTACATTCCGGTAAATTTTAGTTTTATCTCGAAAGAGGCTATATTTCACGTGCCGGTATTGGGCGCATATATGACCGTTTCAGGACATATACCTATTAAAAGGGAAGAGGACAGAAAGGCATACACCAGTCTCATAAAAGCAATTAATGAGTTAACCGCAAAACAAAAATCACTGGTGATATTCCCGGAAGGCACAAGAAGCGAAGACGGCACACTGGGGACATTCAAAAGAGGGATATCGCTTATTGTCTTAAAATCAAAAAGAAGGGTCATCCCGATGGCAATAAGTGGAAGCAACCGATTTATGCCAAAGCACGGATTCTTATCGTATCCCGAAAACAGGAACGTGAAAATATCATTTGGCAAACCACTTTCCTTTGATAATTCAAGGACTGATCGGGAATACACCATTTATGTTACCAATACACTGAGAAATGCAGTGATGGAACTTTTATGAACCACTCATGCAACTAAGAGGCACTGGGAGGCGAAAATGCCATTAAAAAGATCCAGCTTTCCTCCGTTGAAATCATGGAGATGTCTTTCTATCACTGTTTTTTAATATTGACTTTGAAAGTATTTATCTATAGATTAAAATAACTATTACTGTTAAATGCCGAAAAGAATTTATCCTGTAACTACTGTTTGTTAAGGAATTTGCAATTGAAGAAAACATTGATTTTCATGTGCCTTGCAGTGTTCTGCGTTGGCTGTTCCTTTAGTCACAAAGGGGAGACGGGGAGTCAAAGTAAAGCAAGAAAATACCAACTGGCAATGGATTATAACAATCTTGGGACGAAATATTTCGACAAGGACATGATTCATGAAGCCATCATCCAATTTAAAAGGGCTATTGCTTTGAATCCTGACCTTGCAGAGGCGCACAACAACCTTGGTGTGTCCTATTGCAATATACAAGAATACGATAGCGCAATAGAAGAATTCAAACTTGCCATTAAGCTGAATCCTGATTATTCGAAGGCGCACGATAATCTGGGATTTGCATACACAAAGAAGGGTCGGTTTGAAGAGGCAATTGCCGAACATCTGAGGGCATTAAAAATAAATCCGCAGGATATGGAGGCAAAAAAGAACTTAGAAATTGCCAAAAGGGAGGCAAGCCTTGAAATAACGAAAAAAAAATTCCAAATCGAAACTAAAGACATTTCTCCCGGATACATTATCGGTTATAACCAGTATACGAGTGGTTTATTTGACGACGCCCTCTCTTCATTTAAAAATATCATTGCAGGGTATCCTAATGATTTGATGTCCTATTACTACCTCAGTTGTACGTATACCATGAAGGGAATGGTAAATGATGCCATAAATTTATATAAAAACCTCCTGGTAAAAGACCCATCCAACATTATCGCCCGGTTAAATCTTGCGGATGTTTACAGGGAAAACGGACTTTATGACGAGGCGATTTTCGAATATGAGAATATCATACGAATCACCCCGAATAATATCCACGCACTGTGCAAACTGGGAGAGGCATACTCTGAAAAAGGACAGCCGGAAAAAGCAGTCCTTGTATACAATAAAGCGATCGCCTCAAACCCTGATTTCCCGAAGGCTTACAAAGAACTGGGCAGTGTTTATATGCAGACAGGCCTTTACGATGATGCAATATCGACATGGAATAAATTTATCGCGCTGAGTCCTGGTTCATCTAAAATACATTTCAATCTCGGTTTAGCATATGCAAATAAAGATATGTTTTCAGAAGCGGTAGCAGCGTTTAAAAAAGCGCTGAGTATTGATCCGGATAATATAGAAGCCCTTTATCACCTGGCAGATGCCTATGATAAAAGCGGTTTGATTGATGACGCTTTCCGTGAATACAAGATTGCTGCCAAATTGATGTCGAAAACGAAAAATAAGAAGAATAATGAATCTGCGGAGAAACAAAATAATTCTGAAGAAATAGTTGTTACCTTTGGAGAAAAATGAACTTTGAGAGGAAAAATGACCATAAAGCCAAAATTAAAAGTACTCATTATAACTGTTATGGCGCTGATTATTACACTAATTTCGCTTTATTCATTCGTAAGCGTTTCACGCTCAATAGATCAAATTCGTGGCGCCGATTTATTCTGGAACTGTTTTGCAATATGGATAAAGAGTATCATACTAACACAAGGGGTGCTTGTTGTCGGAGGACTTTTTTTATTCATGCTGAGAAAACCAAAAGGTACTGGATAAGCCAGAAATGTTGCGATTTATTATTATTTTTGCCATAATTTATCTGGTGTACCTTTCGCTAAAAAAGAGTTTACAGGGGGGGAAACAAAGGGGGGGGGGTACAAGAAGCCGTACGGAACAAAAAAGAGATGTTTTCAATACAAATCGTGTTAAAGAAATTTCTTATTTGTTTTATTCTGCAACAAAGGACGATTCAACATGTGATATTTGTAAAGAACTTGATGGGAAACATTTTTTACCCAACCACGAAATACATCATTCAATAAAACCCCCGCATCACCGTTGCAAAAACCCGAACGGCTGCCGTTGCTCGCTTGTCTACGTTACGGAAGATGAAGCGCAAAGTAAAAACATAGAATTGATCCTTAAGAAATATGGCGGTACATGCAATAAAAGCACCATAGAAAAAGAACTGAAAGGGTAAAGAATTGTCTGCTAACATACCGGAAACAATAATTGTATTTGTAACAGCAGGTTCAATAAATGAGGCCAGAGAAATAGGTAAAACACTAGTGGAAGAAAGGTTAGTTGCCTGCTGCAATATAATGAATCCCATTGAATCCATATTTCAATGGCAAGGAAAGGTTACTATTGAGAACGAGGCGCTCATGATCTGTAAAACAAAGGAAGAACTCTTTGGAAGAGTTGCAGACCGTATCCGCCAATTGCATAGTTACGAGGTACCTGAAATTATCGCCGCACCTATAGTTCGCGGCTCAAATGATTATCTGGACTGGGTCAGAAAAGAAACCATTCAATAAGACCGCAATACGCGTTACTTTGAAGGTTTGTAGCACTTTAGTTTTTTGAAAAATTCCAATAATCGCAGTGTAGGGGCGAAGCATTTGCTGTAAATTGTCATAAATGCGTTCATACCCAAACGGGCAAATGCTTCGCCCCTACTTTTTCAAAAAACTAAAGTGTTACTAAAGTTAAGATTATTTTTTTACTGTTTTAAGGAGCATTACGTTGGCTAAGGCTTTGGCATTATTATCCGGTGGTTTAGATAGCACTTTGGCGATACGCGTTATTCAGGAGCAAGGTATTGAGGTTATAGCGCTGAACTTTGTCACAGTTTTTTGCCGCTGTACTTCACATGGCAGTTGCAAATTGGAAGCAGTAAAAGTTTCGGAAAAATTTGGAATACCAATTAAGGTAATTAATACCACCGATCGATTTTTGGAAATAGTGAAAAAACCAAAACATGGGTATGGGAAACACATGAATCCCTGTATCGATTGCAGGATTAATATCTTCCGTGCGGCAGGAGACTACATGCGCGAAATTGGTGCAGATTTTATTATTACCGGGGAGGTACTGGGACAAAGACCTATGTCCCAGCGAAAGGAAGCTATGAGGATTATTGATAAAGAGGCAAACCTTACCGGACTGGTATTGAGACCATTGTGCGCAAAGCATATGGAACCAACTATCCCTGAAAAACTCGGGCTTGTGGACAGAGAAAAGCTGCTTCAAATCAGAGGACGTTCCAGGAAAGAGCAGATACAACTGGCGGATGTTTTTGAGATCAAAGATTATCCCTGTTCTGCCGGCGGATGTTTGCTTACTGACCCGGAATTCGCGCACCGTATGAGAGATTTGATAGAGACCTCCGATGCCGATGTAAATGATGTGAATCTCCTGAAGGTGGGAAGGCATTTTAAAATAGATAACACAACAAAAGCCGTTGTGGGGAGGAACGAAGCGGAAAATGAAAGAATAACCGCCCTTTTTAAATCCGGCGATTATCTATTAAGTTTGATTGATGTGCCAGGTCCAATCACGCTGGTCCGCGGTGAAATTACGGAAGAAAAAATTCACACTTCAGCACGTATCGCCGCGAGATACGGGAAATCACAATTTCTCCCACAAACAAAAGTGGCCGTGAGAAAATCTAACAATGGCACACCTGCGAAAATAATGGAAATTGTTCCTATGACCC
>Ga0154756_1141_pt2 | contig 12607 bp, 9 predicted proteins | sample Rifle2008BG16ft_FD_105764 | JGI IMG/M metagenome (GOLD analysis project Ga0154756, IMG submission 105764) | Planctomycetes bacterium RBG_16_41_13
ATGGGGGTGTCTGCAGGGACAACCGCCGGTGAAATACAAATCTTAGAGAAAGTAAATTACATCAGGCATAGAGACGGTGAGGACAAAGTAGCCCCTGATTTGTTTTTAATGCATCCCTGTAACAATATTCCTGCCAACATTGCAATTGAATTTGGCTTGAAAGGTCCCAATACGATAATACCGACCGCATGTGCAGCGGGGAATTATGCTATAGGCTATGCTTACGATTTAATTAGATTTGGAAGAGTAGACGTAATGGTTGCGGGGGGTTCCGATCCCTTTTCGAAAGTGGCTTTTACCGGTTTTGCCCGTTTGGGTGCTATAGCGCCGGAAATTTGCCAGCCATTTGATAAAAACAGAAAGGGCATGATGGTTGGTGAAGGTGCGGGAATGCTTGTTTTGGAGTCGCTGGAGTGTGCGGAGAAAAGAAACGCAAATGTTTATGCTGAAATTATTGGTTACGGTTTGAGTTGCGATGCTTACCACATCACCATACCACATCCGGATGGCGAAGGTGTCGTTTCCGCAATGATAAAAGCATTAAAGAGCGCAAACCTTAGGCCTGAAGATGTTCAATACATAAGTGCTCATGGCACCGGGACTCCTGCAAATGACAAGGCGGAAACTATTTCAATAAAGAAAGTCTTTGGAGAAAAACCTGAGCATCTGGCAATTAGTTCAATAAAATCGATGATAGGACATACAATGGGTGCTGCGAGTGTTATAGAAGCAATTGCTTGTGCCTTAGCGGTGCAAAACGACATTATTCCTCCTACGATAAACTATGTTACGCCTGATCCGGAATGTGATTTGGATTATGTGCCCAATGTCATGAGAAAACAAGAGGTAAAGATTGCGTTGAACAATGCTCATGCCTTTGGTGGCAATAACAGTTGTCTGGTGATAAAGAAATTTACCAATTAGAATGTTTGTAAAGAAAATTTATTTTAAAAATAATTGAAATAATTATATTTAGAACGATATTTCCAAAGTTGAAGCGTATAAAATAAGAGGTTTATAAATGGGCGATACGAGGATTGTAATTACAGGAATATCTGTCATCTCCCCTCTCGGAGAAACGAAAGAGGTCTTTTGGCAAAATTTAATAAACGGGGTATCCGGGATTAAACCGGTAACGTTATTTGATGTAACTCATTTTAATAGTAAACAGGCGGGAGAGATAACGGATTTTGACCCTAAAATTTATTTGGGGAAAAAGGGTATCCGCCATATCGACAGAACATCCCTTCTGGTATCTTCGGCTACGTGTCTGGCGATTAAGGATGCAAATCTCGAGAATAATACTTACAATGAAGATGAATTAGGCATCGTTGTAGGCTCTACTTATGGCAGTATAGACAGTATAAGTTCTTTTGATTTTCAATCACTCAGGGAGGGTCCAAACTATGTAAATCCGATGGACTTTCCTAATACGGTAATAAACGCACCTGCCAGCCGGGCGTCGATTTTTTGCAAGGCAACAGGCTTAAGTACAACAATTTCTAACGGGGTAACGAGCAGCATTGACGCCATTATCTACGCGTCCGATTTTCTGAAAATGGGAAGGGTAAAGGCCGTAATTGCTGGGGGAGTTTATGGATTAGGTCATGACATTTTTTGGGGAGCGCATAGTTCAAAAATCTTGGCGGGGAGTAATATCGGTACCCTTGAAATTAGTGCGCCTTTTGACAAGAGACGTAATGGCATGGTACTGGGAGAAGCATCTGCGCTGGTTGTTCTCGAAACATTAGAGGATGCGTTAAAGAGGAATGCAAATATTTACGCGGAAGTAAAGGGTTACGGAACAGCCTTTGATCCTAAGATGTCCACCAGTAAAGAGTATCAGACAGACGGCAGCATAAGGGCTATCGGGAGCGCGTTAGAAGATGCAAAATTAACGCTTCATGATATTTCCTGCATCTCTGCCAATGCGTATTCCGGAGTGTATGGCGATGCAATGGAGGTAAGGGCTTTAAAAGAAGTGTTTGGTATGCGCGCGAAACTTATTCCTGTAACTGCTATTAAATCCATGACAGGTGAATGTCTTGACGCATCAGGGGCTTTACAGACAGTGGCGGCGGTGATGTCTCTTAACACGCATACTATTCCTCCGATAATTAATTATAAGGAACCTGATCCGGAATGCGACCTTGGTTTGGTTGTTGAAAGAGCGGCGACTGTTCCGGTAAAAAATGTCCTTATAAATTCATTCTCACGTTTAGGAAATTGCTCTTCCTTGATAGTATCAAAGTTTAAATAAGTTTCATGTCATCGACCAAGCCTATCAAGCCCCATATTCAATCCACAAAAATCGATACATTATATCCTTTTTACGATGTAATCGTAATTGGAGCGGGTATTGCAGGCCTTATTTGTGCCGCATTTCTTGCCAAAAGCGGGAAAAAGGCGCTTCTTATTGAACAGCATTTTATTCCAGGCGGATATTGTACTTCGTTTAAAAGAAAAGGATTTCATTTTGATGCCGCTGTTCATCACATCGGCGGTTGTGGTAAATGGAGTGTTGTTGGACGTTGTTTTAAAATGCTCGGGATAGATATGGATTTTTACCACTTAGATCCCATGGATAATCTGATTTTTCCAACATTCAGCATTGAAATTCCTGCCGACTTAGATGAATATTTATTACGTTTACAGACAAGGTATCCACATGAAAAGGACAATATTAAGGTTTTTTTTCAAGATTTTACAAGGCTTTATCGTGCTACATTTCATAATGAAAAAAGTCAAATTATAGAAAAATACAAAGACATGACTTATGGGATGATGCTCGACCATTTTTTTGATGATAGTGAGTTAAAGATGGTTCTTTCGGGACAGTGGGGTTATGTAGGTTTGGCGCCTTCGAAAGCATCTGCTCTTGCCATGTCTCAAATGATGATAAATTATCTTAAGGATGGCGCTTTTTTCCCGAAAGGTGGAACGCAAGAGTTTGCAAATGCAATTTTTAGGAAATTTATTGATTTTGGCGGACACGTTATGTTATCATCCAAAGTCAAAAAAATCTTGAAGAATGGACTCTCCGTTAGCGGTGTTAAATTAAATGATGACAAAGAGATACATTCGAGTGTTGTCGTGTCGAATATAGATGCAAGACAGACGTTTTATCATTTGTTGAGTGATGAAAATGATGTGGATGCAATGTATCTTAAAAAGATTGAAGGAATGAAGGAAAGCTGTTCTTTTTCCCTCTTGTATTTAGGAGTTGGGGAAGGTATAGATTTAAATACTTTAAAAAGAGGATTTTATTTATCCGGCTCAACTTTTGACTCTATTGATAGTGAATGGATGTATATATCTGTTCCGACCAGGATATGCCAGACCCTCGCCCCTCAAAATAAACAAATAATCTCCTTAGTCGTGTATAAGAAAGAAGAATTTTATAAAAATGTGACGGATTGGGAATTGCTTAAACAAAATTTAGTTTCAAATACTTTGGAGAGATTAGAAAGTTATTTGCCTGATATAAAAAAACATATAGAAGTAATAGAGGCGGCTACTCCTAAAACCCTGGAGCGTTACACATTAAACACTAATGGGGCGGCTTATGGCTGGGCAGTGAGTGTTGACCAAATAGGGGAGCAAAGGCTTTCGCCGACAACACCAATTAGCGGTCTTTATTTGACCGGCCATTGGACAAGACCTGGTCCTGGTATATGTGCTGTTGTTTCTTCGGGATGGGGTGTTGCTAATTTAATCTTGGATAATTGGAGGTAAAAATATGAAAAAAATGATGCTCATTAATCCACATAAGCCCGGGCGGCATGGAGAAGAGAGTATTACGGTAATTGTTCAGATGCCATTAAACCTTGCTTATATTAAGGCCCTTACGCCAGGTGATTGGGAATTTGATGTTATTGATGAAAATATTGAACTGGCAATTGATGATAATGGTGAACTCACTTTTGCACCGGTGGATCTTGTCTGTATTACCTCTGTGACCTACCAATCTCCCAGGGCATATAAAATTGCTACTGCATGTAAAAGGAAAGGCATGACGGTAATAATGGGGGGGATACATGCGTCTGTAATGCCTGAAGAGGCTTCAAAGTACGTGGATACTATTTTTATTGGTGAAGCAGAGGAAATATGGCCACGGGTAATAAAGGATTTTGAATCGGGAAAGTTAAAGAAGGTTTACGATGGCGGTTTGCCTCCGTTGAATTTGATGAAAAGGGTTTTTCCAGATAGAGAGTTTATGAAGAAAAAATATGATTATAAATTTTCTTCCATCGTCACTACAAAGGGGTGCCCAAATTATTGTGATTTTTGCAGCGTTCCTACATTTCAGGGAAGAAAATTCAGGGAAAGACCTTATGAAGATGTATTGGAAGAGTTAGCAGCGACTGATTATAAGGGGCTCATGCTGGCAGAGGATAATTTTTACGGACATGGGAAGCGTTCAAATGAAAGAGCGAGAAATCTTTTTAAAGGCATGGTTGACCGCAATCTTCAAAAAGACTGGTTAGGGTTTACGGCTTTAAATATTTCTCAGGATAAGGAAACACTAGATTATATGGCAAAAAGCGGTTGTTTTGGCATGCTTATGGGCATAGAATCAACCAATGAAACCGTTTTAGAAAAAATGAATAAAAAGGTAAATTTAAAGCTGGGCACAGATAGCTATTATGATTGTATTCAAAAGATACATGACGCGGGTTTGGTTGCTTGGGGTTCAGTAGTTTTTGGGGCTGATGGGGATGGCAAAGATTCTTTTAAAAGGATGACCGATTTTATATTGGAAAATAACATAGACATTTTGACCTTCGGCATTAACTGCCCTTTTCCAAAAACGCAGTTGTATCAAAGGTTAGATTCGGAAAAGAGAATATTCAGGAAAAACTATCCGGATGATTGGGAATATTATGATACAGCACATGTTGTCCATCGGCTGGTAGACATGACATTGGAGGATTTTATCGAAGGAATGCAATATGTTTATGATCATATTTACGCAGGAAATAATTTGAGGAAACGTTTTAGAAATTCTATTAAAACTACGAACAATCCCAGAAATTCCATGTTCGCTTTTCGGGTAGGTTCTGACTGGCAACAGGTATTCGAGCAGGTATTGGAAAATTTAAGATTATTATATGATTCCGGCGATTATTATAAAGATTATTATAAATCAGATTCTGTGTCTGTATCGAAACCACTGGTAGAAAGCATCGCCACATAAAGAAATGTTAGGTTTTTTAAAAAGGTATCTTTGGATATTTAATACAAAGGAAACGTATAGGAAAGGAGATATGAAATGATAGGCAAATTATTGTCTTTATCGATGGAAAAATCAATTATTCCGGATGTTAGCCCAAAATTTATTCTGATTGTTACGATAGCCCTTATCTTTGTCATACTATTTGCATGGAAAAAGGAGGAATGATTGCCTGTGAGCAACTCTGCCTTTGATCTTGCCATCATTGGAGGTGGGCCTGCAGGTTATGTTGCGGCAATAAAAGCCGCTCAGTCCGGCTTAAAAACCGCTTTAATTGAAAAAGAGAAGGTTGGCGGCACATGCTTACATCGGGGTTGTATTCCTGCAAAGGCGCTATTGTATTCTGCGGAGCTATACAGAAAGTTTACCAATGCAAGGGAATATGGAATTAGTGCCAGCGGTTTGAATATTGATTATCCTCAAATACATCGGCGCAAAGAATATGTTGTTAAACGCTTGTTTCAGGGAGTTCAGTCCCTTTTAAAAAAAAACGGTGTCGATGTCTTCAGCGCCGAAGGGCGTATCATATCTAATCAGGAAGTTTCAATAGTCAGCGATAGTATAGAAACAAACCGGATAAAGGTAAAAAATGTTATACTAGCTACAGGTTCTGCTCCTTTCATCCCAAAAAACATACCTTATGATAAAAAATATGTACTTACCAGCGATGACATTCTGTTGCGGGAAGAAATTCCAAAATCGATGATTATTGCCGGTGGCGGTGCGGTTGGGATTGAATTTGCCTGTCTCTTTAATGCGTTGGGAACAAAGGTTTCGGTTTTAGAGTTTCTGGGGAACATCTTGCCTTCCGAGGATAGGGAAATCAGTGAGGCCTTGGAAAAACTGCTTATCCGCAGAGGGATAAATATTTTGTCTAAAACCTCTCTGGAAAAAGTAGTAGTAGAGAATGGCATTACAATAGAGATTAATAACGGCAAAGATATTGTCGGAAACAAAGGATTTTTGAGTGCGGATTTATTATTGTTGGCGGTAGGAAGAAGGCCGCTGTTGGATGATCCCGGTATAAAGGAACTAGCGTTAGATTTTGATGGAAAATATTTACAGACGAATGAAGTGATGGAAACAAGTCAAAGCGGAATGTATGCAATTGGGGATATTACAGGGCCTCCGCTTCTCGCGCACAAAGCAATAAATGAAGGCATCTTATCAGTAACTCATCTTACAGGGAAAGATATGCACATCACAAACCGTAAAAATATTCCAAGAGTTGTTTACGGTTTTCCTCAGGTAGCGAGTATTGGTCTTACACAAAAAGAGGCGGAGGAAATGGGATACAAGGTGAAAATCGGAAAATTTCCTTTTGCTGCGAACAGTATGGCAATAATTGAAGGAGAGTCGTTGGATTGTTTTGTAAAAATTGTTTCGGAAGAAAAATATGGTGAAGTTCTGGGAGTCCATGCAATAGGTCCTCATGTTGGAGAGTGGATGTGGGGTGTTTCTCTCAATTCTGTTTTAGAAGGGACGGTTCAGGAAATATCAAATGCGATATTTCCGCATCCGACCCTATCGGAGGCTTTATTCGAGGCCGCTCATTCAATAGTTGATAAACCTATACATAATTGAGCTAAAGTTACAAGGGTATCCCATAAGAACACAAAAAAGACAAAGTACCCTCTCAGTCATTTCTTTCTACCTTATAGTATTACAGTATTACTCTGTAAAAACTTCTTTTTTTTGTAAGGTTTTCTTCGTGCCCTTCGTGTTCTTCGTGGTTAAACTCTTTTTGGTTGCGGCTTTGCTGCGATAGGCTATTCTTGTTCAAATGAGAATAATCCCAATTTAAAGAACCGGTGTACCGGGAAAATGTTTGTTGCCTGTCTGAACGATGCTCGCGGACAGGCCGGTTTTCCCCCTTCCCGAAAACTTGAAGCTTCAGAGCCTCTCCCATACTCAACTGTCAGGGCAATCACATCATAACGACAATCCTTTTGTCATAAAATTCGGTTCAGCTATTTTTTCCAGAAGGCTTCATGTCAGGTGGTGTTTTTAAAATTGTTGCAAATTGTTTAGGAGTTAATACACCGCCGGACAGCAGTGTTTTAAATGCGTCTTCAACGGTAAGGTTTGTGTCTATCACCGCATCTTCTGTCGTATATATCAAAAAACCAGATGTGGGGTTTGGAGTGGTTGGTACAAAAACACTAATAAATATTTCCTTGCCGTTCTCTTTTAGCTGCCTGTTACAAAACCAATTGATTTTGTGCCTTCTTTTGGAAAATCCAGTATAATAACGCGCTTGAAAGCTTGTTTGCCGGGGAGGCTTACTGCATGTACAATTTGTTTTGCGGTGGAATAAATATTGCTGATAACAGGTGTTTTTGTTAAAAGGTTTTCAAAATAATGAATTATTGATTTGCCGATAATATTCGCGGCGAAGATACCTATAAAATACAATGAGGCGAATGTGAAGATAAGCCCGATGAACGTAATTATAAATTCATCGGCGGATGTTTTTGGCAGCTCAGCGTCGTATAAAAGAAATATTCTTTTTATAAGTGGAGAAAGAGTCCCCCCTATAAAACTAAAGAGAAATTTTACAACAAAAAAGGTTACATAGATGGGGATGATTAATAACAAGCCCGTTAACATCCTTTTTCGGATGTCTGTTTTTAATAGATTGAAAAATTTATTTAATGTTTCCATATACGCCTTACTTTATTGAATTAAAAGGTTAAAGAGTACCATAAAATCGCCATAAGACCGGCAAAAATAAAATTAAAATCTGCTATCGTTTCCAGCAGCAATCCTTCGGTTATTATTCTTTTTTGGAAAAGATATTGATAACCGGAGGCATATGCTATGCACGGAAGCAAAAAATATCCCAGCGTGGATATCCATCCAAGGAGCGTGCCTGCTATGAGAAGAAATGCCATGAAAAGGGTAATGCTAACAAGGATTTTTTTTGTGCGTTCTTTTCCAATTGCAATAGGAATGGTTTCTTTGCCCAAAATGCGGTCCCCCTGAATATCCCGAATATCGAGGACAACGGCGCGTATAAAAGCGAGACTGAATGCGAAGGCAACGGTAATGGCAAGCGCCGGTATGAAGTCTCTCCGTACACCCAGAAAAGGAATTAAAGCGGTGCTTGCTGCCCAGGCGATGCCGTAGAAAATTTCTTTTGAACCCGGTATTTGCTCAAGGCTTCTGTAACGGATAAAGCTGGAAAAACTCTTTGGTATAATTTGCAGCCGGTAAAAAATACCAAAAAGACTGGCGAGAAAAACACAGAAAAAGATGGATTTGCCGTGGTATAGTCCAAGAATTGAAGATAAAGTTGCTCCTAATATGCCCAAAATGACAAAAAGTACCTGCTTCTTTTCATAAAATTTTGCCCGCGCCGGCTCGTTGAGCGCCACGGATTCTTTATTGGCAAAATGATTAAGCACCTGCATTGAAAAAATGAAAAGAGCGGCGATTATGCAAAAAATCAATCTTGGTTGAACACCAAGCAGCAGTGCACAGGAATAACTCATGCTTGCCGCACCCAATCCTACATACGTGCAACTGCCTATTAAAAAGTTAAAGACACTTTTTGTAGCAAATAAGATTTTTTGATATTTATTGACTTTGTATGTCCTTACCTTGTCAACAACCCTTTTGATCATCCAGTTTGGTGTTGACGCGCCGGCAGTAACGCCAATGGTATTAAAATCTTTTAGTTTATTGAGATCTATTTCTGAGTCTGTTTCAACGTGAAATGTTGGAGTTCCCTGTGATTCGCATATTGTGACTAGCCGTGTTGTATTTGCGCTTCCCCTGCCCCCTACAACAATCATTGCGTCTACAGATTTACAGAGATTCACTACTTCATCCTGTCTTTTGTAGGTGGAACTGCAAATAGTTTCAAAAGATTCTGAATTCGGATAACGTCTTTTTATTTCATCGATAGCCCTCTTGAATAAATGCCTGTCCTGCGTTGTTTGGGCGACAATGCATACTTTATCCATAGGGGGAAGTCGTTCTATATCTTTCATGTTTTCAACTACGTACCCTCTTCCTTCGGCATAACCCAGTAATCCTACCACCTCCGCATGTCCATTATCACCGACAATTACCGTCGAATATCCCTGTGCGGCATACTTTTTGATAATAGATTGCACTCTCATTACATGCGGGCAGGTAGCGTCGCATACTTTTGCGCCTTTGCTTTCGATTTCTTCTCTTCGGGAAGGGGTCACCCCATGTGCCCTGATGACAACCGTGCTATTCGAGAGGTCTGTAGTACCATTAACAATGTGAATGTCTCTTTTTTCAAGATATTCAAGTACTTGCGGATTATGGATTAATGGGCCGTCTGTATAAACTTTAGCGCCAATATTCTTTTCATTCGCCGCATCGAGCAGGATATCCATTGCCCTCCGGACACCCATACAAAAACCGGCGGTTTTAGCAACAAAAACTTTCAACGATTACTCCAGAGAAAAATAAAACCAATAGTACCATATCAAACATAAGCTCAAGTATATTCAAGATTTATAATTTTTAAGGAATTCTATCAATTGCAATATTGGTTGTCAATGATTTTAAATGAGCGGTGCTTTCTTTATTGAAGTCGTTGTCGATTATTAATTTCTCAATTATTAATTGACAAATATATTGATAATTTATATACTTCGGCTTACTTTGATTTCAGGATTAGCTTGTAAGATGATCCTGATCACTCAAAACTGCTTTTTTGTAATAAATCTAGTGAAGATATTTGTATTAAGGAAGGGATTTGTATTATGGTAAAGAAGATGCGTTCGATGGTTTTGATTTTTAGTTTGTGCAGTATTTTATTTGGTTTTGTTGGCAGTTTGCACGCTTCAGAGAGTTTGGAAGACGGCATTTTATGGCTGACAAAAAATGCGGTTCGGGAGAAGTTTGGTACACCAAATTATTTATATTGTGAAGAAGAACCTTTCAGGAGATACAGAATAGTTACTCCAGACGAAGAGGAAGGTTTGAAAAAGACTTTTTTGTATGACGTTCCGCTACATGATTTGTACTATTTAAAAAGAAATAACACTAATATAGAATTAAGAATTTATTATGGTGTTGACAGATCAAATGGTGGGGAAACGTACCGTGTGAGTGAATATTATGTGAACTTTACGGATGGTCCCGTGCCTCTTGGGAAAATTTCAGAATTAATTCCTGAATGTAAACCAATCCATCAGTCTTCGAAAGTATTTCAGGAACATATGTTTAACTTTGACAACTACAGGATAATCTTTGTTACTGATAAGGTTAGTTCACTTACCAATCATTTCGGAACAATATTTGTTGATCCCGATAAGGATATAAAGGATTGGTCTTTGGCGTATGATGTTATTCTGATTGAAGGTGAGTCCGAAAATGTATCGTCAAACAGCATGGTAAAAGAAATAATTGTGTCGGTAGATGGTGAATACCGGATAGGAAAAACGAAGCATGTTTTTAAGACGAGGCGTATTGATAATCCTTTGCAATAACGTTACGGTTTAGAGAATTAAAATCTGATGTCATTAAAAAAGCAGTAATGATGAATGGTCTTTCATTTATCTTGCTGCTTTTTTCTTTTTGAGGCGGATAATGGCAAAAATAATACAAGGAGGGTGATAATTGAAAATATGTTGTATTGGCAGCGGTTATGTAGGCCTTGTGGCAGGCACATGTCTTTCTGATATGGGCAACGATATTATATGCGTGGATTCTAATAAAAACAAAATAGATGATTTGAAAAATGGTATCATTCCTATATATGAACCCGGTCTTAAAGACATGCTGGAAAGAAACGCAAGAGAGCGGAGGATTACTTTTACAACAAATATTAAAGAGGGCATTCAAAAATCAGATGTTATTTTTATTGGGGTAGGAACACCATCTGACCGCAATAATTGCGCTGATATTTCCGCTATTATTTCAGTTGCTGAAAGTATTGGAAAATACATGAATGGGTATAAAGTTATAGTGAATAAAAGTACCGCACCTGTAGGAACGTTAGAAAAAATAGGAAAGGTGATAAAATCGTTTCAAAAAAAAGCAATAAAATTTGACTTGGTATCGAATCCTGAATTTATGCGGGAGGGTGAAGCGATTAAGGATTTTACCAATCCTGACCGAATTGTAATAGGCGTGCAAGCCGAAAAGGCAAAAAAGATTATGGAATCTATCTATAATGGTATTTCAAGAGCAGATAAACCGATTATGTTTACTGATATAAGGAGCGCTGAGTTAATTAAGTACGCGAGTAATGCAATGCTTGCAACGAGAATTTCTTTTATGAATGAATTAGCGCAACTATGTGAAAAAGTTGGTGGAGATATCAAAGAAATTGCGAAGGGGACTGGATTAGATTCGAGAATCGGTTCCCGGTTTCTCCAGGCAGGCATCGGATATGGCGGGTCATGTTTTCCGAAAGATGTAAATGCATTGATACAAATAATGAATGAAAATGGCGTTGGTGCAAAAATACTAACGGCGGTTAATGAGGTGAATGAACAACAAAAGAGGTCTCTTTTTGAAAAAATACAAACGCTTGTCCCCACAATGAAGAACAAAAAAATTGCTATCTGGGGTTTGGCGTTTAAACCAAAAACAGATGATATGAGAGATGCGCCTTCTATAACGTTAATTAAGCAATTGCAGGAAGCAGGCGCTCAAATTAATGCCTTTGACCCTGAAGCAATGGATAATGCAAAGACTATCTTTAGAGGGATAAAATATTATGATGATCCTTATTCCGCGGCTAAAAACTGTGATGCTCTGGTGATTGTAACAGAATGGAACGAGTTTAGAGACCTTGATCTTAAAAAAGTAAAAAGACTTTTAAAATGTCCAAATATAGTTGACGGAAGAAATATATACGAACCGAAGGATATGAAAGAATTGGGTTTTCATTATTTATGCGTGGGAAGATAATTATTAATGACCTTCAAGCTTCAGAGGAGGTATTATTGCTACATTTTATGATCTGACATGCTTTAAAAATATTTACCTGTTGTTTACTTATAACAGGAAGGCTGGCTTCCTTTAATAACAAGTCAAGATCGAAATGTTTTCCTAAACCGAGTTTATCCCTTATGGGTGAGATAATTTTTTCAAATCGGGAGATGAACTGATTATCAATGCCGGCGTAATTTAAGATAAAAATATCCCCTTCCTTTTTGCAAACCCTTTTTATTTCATTTAAAGTGCGCATGGGTTCCGGTACTACGGTAATAACATGTGATGCAATGACTTTATCAAAAGTATTATCCCTGAAGGCCAGTAATGATGCATCCATAGTGGATAAGTGCACGTTATCCAAGGTGTATTTCATTTTCTTCGCCTTTGCCCGCAGTAACATTTCTTCACTCAAATCTATTCCTATTATACTGATTCCCTTCGGAT
>Ga0154756_1145_pt1 | contig 11637 bp, 11 predicted proteins | sample Rifle2008BG16ft_FD_105764 | JGI IMG/M metagenome (GOLD analysis project Ga0154756, IMG submission 105764) | Planctomycetes bacterium RBG_16_41_13
GCAAGAGATCATAAAGCAATTTACGAGGGAAATAAAGGCCCAAACACAGGGGGTATGGGCGCCTATTCCCCCTCGCATCTCATTACAAATGAGATGCAGCATTATATCGAGGAAAACATATTAGTGCCAATAATCCATGCCATGAAGAGAGAAAACCGCCCTTACAGTGGCATCATTTATGCCGGACTAATGCTCACCAATGCGGGGCCAAAAGTACTTGAGTTTAACGCAAGGTTTGGCGACCCGGAAACACAGGCGCTTCTGGTACGAATGAAGAGCGATCTGGCATCACTTCTCCTGGCCGCAAGCAACAACACATTGGACAAAGCGGAACCGGAATGGTATGACAGCCATTCCGTCTGCGTGGTATTGGCGTCAAAAGGATATCCTGACAGATACAGGAAAGGGCTGCCTATTTCAGGCTTACAAGCGGTGAAAGCATTAAAAAACGTACAGGTATTTCACGCCGGCACCGCTAACGTTCACGGCAATATTGTAACGAACGGGGGGCGTGTATTGGGGGTAACCGCCATGGGAAAGGATTTGAAAGAGGCAAGGACGGCTGTTTACGACGCAATTGACCGTTTGTCTTTTGAGGGGGTTTATTACAGAAAAGATATTGGTCTCGACGCTATTTAACCATAACAGAATACCACCACTCACTGCAGGGAGATTTTTAACGAAATATCCAACGCCTTTGCCGAGTGGGTAAGCGCCCCGATAGAAATCCGGTCAACGCCTGTCTGTGCTATTGATTTCACATTGTCTAATGTAATATTCCCGGAGGCCTCCATAAGGGGACGATGCGCTCCCTTACCATACTTCCCGTTTTTGACCAGCGAAACAGCCGACCTTATCTTTTCGGCATCCATGTTGTCAAGCAATATGACGTCAACATTCGCTTTGATCGCATCTTCCACCTCGGATAACGTTCGCGTCTCCACTTCAATTAAAACGCGATTCCCTATTTTCTTCCTTAGCATTGAGACCGTTTTTTCGATGACACTGATACTGGCAATTTCCTCCGCCGACAACTCTTTTTTCATAAAATCAAGGTGGTTATCTTTTACCAGCACCTGATCATAAAGACCCATTCTGTGATTCACTCCCCCTCCTATAGCAACGGCATATTTTTCCAAATAACGCCAGCCGGGAGCTGTTTTTCTTGTATCCATAACCGCCACTTTCAGGGGTTTCACCTCTTCAACAAATTGCGCAGTAAGGGTCGCAATACCGGAAAGCCGCTGAAGGAAGTTTAAAGCAATCCTTTCTCCGGAAAGTATCGGACGAACATTGCCATTGACGGAAGCTATAACATCGCCTTTTTTAACAAACATCCCCTCCGAAATACCCTTCTTTAAAAGAATATTTTTGTCAATTTTTGAAAACAAGCGTTCAACGACAGGCAACCCTGCGATGACCCCATCTTCCTTTGCGAGGAATTCCCCTTCACCCATTAAATCCGGGGGGAAAATACTTTCCGTTGTGATATCACCTGATCCAATATCTTCCTGAATCGCAAGTTGAATAAGTATATCTATCTTTTCCGGTACAAAATTCATTCGTATGATTTATCCTGAATTACGATAAAAGTATCCTTTTAGTTTTCGAAAAAATAAAAATGCTCGTTCCGGAGTTCCGGCCTGGAAACGAGATTGGAAATCCCTTTCCGCTCATTTCTGCATTGATTTTTGGCTGTTTTTGACCGTATTTTTGTGTTATATTCAACAACGAAAATGTTTATATTCTTTTAAAATGTTTTTTCTTCTCTAATGCCATGGGAATTCTACCTTTTCTGACCTGATTCTGCAACAGGGTTTGCAGAATGCAGGTTGCATTTAACAACCCACTTAACCCTCTAAGGGCAACCCTTCAGGTTTGCCTTCCCGCGATAAACATAAAATTGCACAGGGGACACGTTGCAACGTGTCCCTACGATAGCGCTCCGGGCAGGTTCAGGTTACAAACCTGCGCAGTATTGGCTATAGAGGTCCATTTTTATAACTTAAATAAAATAAAGGCTGGCATAAACGTTTTATGGGAAAAACGACTTTTACTTTACACAAGAATGGCGATAGCATCCCTTTGCCCGAAATAATTCGCATTATACCGGTAAAAGAGGACATAGTATTTCCCCGGCTTGTCCGTGTAATAGAATTATATGGAAAAGGACTTGTAACGGCAATAAATGAAGCCCATGCAAAAAAAGAATGTATCGGTATCGTCGTATTAAAATACCATGTCGCCTCTCCAGGACCTGAAGACTTTTATGATATTGGCACGGCGTCAAAGGTTATCAGGATATTCGAATCCACTTCCGATACTATAAAATGCCTTGTTGAAGGCCTTATGAGAATAAAAGTAACGGAATATACGCAAACTGACCCGTATTGCACGGCAAAAATCGAAGAACTCCGGGAATTCTCGGAAAAGTCTGAAACTATCGAGGTATTAATACAAAGCGTCAAGACGCTTTTCAAATTAAGCGCAATGCTGGGAAAAGCGCTTCCAAAGGACATTATCCCGATGATTGATACCATAAACAATCCATCCATCATGGCCGACCTTGTCACCGTTTATCTGGACTTGCCTATTGACGAAAAACAAAAACTTCTGGAAATGGTTGACCCTCAGAAGAGGTTGCGGATAGTATTTCATTATCTCAACAAAGACATTCAGGTACGGGAAGTAAAAGGGAAAATAAACGATGAAGTCGCCAAAGAAATGTCAAAGGCGCAGCGTGAATTTTTCTTAAAGGAGCAGATGAAGGCAATTCAAAAAGAGCTGGGTAAAGACGACCCCCATATGGAGGAATTCGTCAAACTGGAAGAAAATATCAAAAAGGCGGAAATGCCAAAGGAGGTAGAACTGGTTGCCATCAAAGAATTGGAGCGGTTAAGGGATATAAATCCCGCATCACCGGAGTATACCGTCTCACGTACATACCTCGACTACCTTATCAATATTCCCTGGAATAAGAAAACGGTAGATAATCTCGATATTAACCAGGCGTCAAAAATTCTCGATGAAGACCACTATGACCTGAAAAAGGTGAAAGAACGCATACTCGAATTTCTCGCTGTACACAAACTTAAAGAAAAATTAAAGGGACCGATCCTTTGCTTTTGCGGCCCTCCGGGAACAGGCAAAACTTCGCTGGGCAAATCCATCGCACGTGCGCTTGGCAGAAAATTCATCCGCATTTCTCTGGGAGGGATAAGAGATGAAGCAGAAATCAGGGGACACAGGCGCACCTATGTCGGCGCCCTTCCCGGCCGTATCATGCAGGAAATCTGCCGTGCGGGAGCATGCAATCCAATATTCATGCTCGATGAAGTGGATAAAATCGGCGAAGATTTCAGAGGAGACCCGGCGTCCGCTTTGCTGGAAGTGTTGGACCCGGAACAAAATTTCAGCTTCGTTGATCATTATCTTGATGTGTCTTTTGACCTTTCCGATGTATTATTTATTACTACGGCAAACATCCTTGATACCGTCCATGTCGCATTAAGAGACCGTATGGAGGTGATATATCTTTCAGGATACAGCGAGGATGAAAAACTGAAAATCGCACACCAGTTTCTCATTCCGAAGCAAATAAAAGAAAACGGCCTTGAAAACCATCCTATAGACTTTCAGGATGCTGCGATAACCAAAATTATTCTGGAATATACCCGGGAAGCAGGTTTAAGAAATTTAGAAAGGGAAATTGCTTCGATCTGCAGAAAAATCGCAAAAGAAATCGTGGGAGAAGTACAGGTCACAAAAATGATAACCCCGGAAACGGTTGGAAAATTTCTTGGCCCACGAAAGTTCTTTTACCAGGTAACCGAGGAAGAAGATAAAATTGGCGTGGTCACAGGCCTTGCGTGGACAGAAACAGGGGGCGACATTATTTTCATAGAGGCGTCCAGGATGCGGGGCGAAAAAGAACTTACCCTCACCGGTTTGCTGGGAGATATCATGCAGGAATCCGCCATAGCCTCGCTCAGCTATATTCGTAGCAATGCGAAACGGCTGGGCATCGACGAAACCTTCTATGACACATCGGAAATACATATCCATGTGCCTTCCGGGGCAATACCAAAGGACGGCCCGTCAGCAGGCATTACCATGTGCATCGCGCTCCTCTCACTGCTTACCGGCAGGCCTGCAAAAAGGGAGGTTGCGCTCACCGGTGAGATTACTTTAACGGGCAACGTGCTGCCGATAGGAGGATTAAAGGAAAAAATCCTCGCCGCTATAAGGGCGGGAGTAAAAACAATTGTATTGCCATTGAAAAACAAAGACGATTTCGAAGAGATCGACAAAGAAATCCGGGATAAGATTCAATGCGTCTATATTGAAAAAATAGACGAGGCAATAGACGTAGTCCTTTCACCAAAACCGTAACGAGGTGGAGTCTCAGATCAATCAAAAACATTCGAAACCACAGATTTCACAGACTTCGTCGTGAGCTCAGTCGAACGATTACACCGATTAAAATTTCAATAATCCTGAATCTAAGGGGGGAAAATCATGATTACGATAAACAACATCCTTTGCCCGGTGGATTATTCCATCTATTCGGAAAAAGCGCTAGCCTATGCAATAGAACTTGCAACGAGATTTCAGGCAAAACTTCACCTGCTGCATGTATTGGATATACGATTTCTTGACGTGAATAACCCAGAATTGCCCTACATCCCCGTCACCGCAAATATTATAAGTGAAGAAACTATTGCTATGCTGAAATCAAGACTGCTCAAATCGGTGAGTGACGAAACGCAGGGCAAAATATCCGTAGAAGCAATCGTTATTCAAGGGGTTCCGTTTACCGAAATTATCAGAACCGCGAGAGAAAGCAATATCGATCTTATCGTCATTGGCACTCATGGCAGAACCGGTTTGGCACATGCCGTTATGGGCAGTGTTGCCGAAAAAGTGGTGCGAAAAGCACCCTGCCCGGTGCTTACCATACGACATCCGGAACATGATTTTGTTACGCCGTAAAAACTCTTTTTATCCGGCACAACACGGCTGCGCTGTTACCAAAAATTTTTATACACTACTGCCTTAAAAACAACCTTACTATCATGCTCAAATACAAATTAATAGATCATACCGCAGACATCGGTATTGATATCTTCGGAAATACGATGCAGCAATTATTCTCAAATGCCGCATTCGCCATGTTTGATATAATCACAGATCTCTCCACTGTCGAAAAAAAAGACACACGTATCATCGTGGTAGAAGGAATTGACAAAGAACAATTACTCGTAAACTGGCTGAGTGAATTATTATATTTGCATGAAATAAAAAATATGCTGTTTAAAGAATTTTACATTAACGATATGGATGATATTCAGCTAAGGGCAACAATACATGGCGAACTATTGGATGAAAAGAGGCACGTTATTAAAACAGCGATAAAGGCGGTAACCTATCATAATCTGACAATAAAACAGGAAAATGACCACTGGAGAGTACGTGTTATTTTTGATTTATAGTCAGACAAATCTTACCCTTAAAAGAGAAACAGGAGATGTTTTATGAATGAAAGCAACTACAACATACAAAAAATAGATGATTACCGTTGGCGTATTCCAAGAGAAGGAAAGATGCGCGTGGATGGCATCGTATATGCCGACGAACCGATGATGAGGGAAATACAAAAAGACGAAAGTCTGCAACAGGTGATAAATGTCGCATATCTCCCTGGAATCGTAGGACATTCACTTGGAATGCCCGATATTCATTGGGGATACGGCTTCCCCATCGGAGGTGTGGCCGCATTTGATATGGAGGAGGGAGTGGTATCCCCTGGCGGAGTGGGCTACGACATTAACTGCGGGGTGAGATTGCTCAGCACGGGACTGTGTCGCGTGGAGATTTCCGGCAAACTGGAGTCCATTGTTGATAACCTGTTTGTCAACATTCCCTCCGGCGTGGGGTCGCATCGCAAGGATTTGAAACTATCGCAACACGAAGTGAAAAATGTGCTCAAAAACGGCGCACAATGGGCGGTTTCTCATGGCTATGGATCAAAAGAAGATTTAGAACATATCGAAGAAAAGGGATGCATCTTTGGAGCAGATCCGGAACTGGTTTCCAACAGGGCAATCGAACGGGGTCTGGCACAGTTAGGCACCCTCGGTTCCGGCAACCACTTTGTCGAGGTTGGCTATGTATCAGAGATTTTCGACGAGGAGATTGCCCGCACGCTAGGACTCGAAAAGGACGGTATTACTATCATAGTGCACACGGGATCCAGGGGATTAGGTTATCAGGTATGTGATGACTTTATAAAGGTAATGATTGGAGCCTCCAGAAAATATGATATTGAACTGCCTGACCGGCAGCTATGCTGTGCCCCGCTAAATTCTCCTGAAGGGCGGGATTACCTTGCAGCGATGGCCTGTGCCGCCAATTATGCCTTTGCCAACCGGCAAATGATTACCCACTGGGTTCGGGAATCCTTTGAGAGGGCATTACACGTAGGCCCTAAGGAATCCAGGATATCGCCGGTGTATGATGTCTGTCACAATATCGCCAAATTTGAAGACCATCTCGTCAATGGACAGAAAAAGCGGCTGTGTGTTCACCGGAAAGGCGCTACCCGCGCATTTCCGCCAAATCACCCCGATACCCCGGACGCATACAAATCAGTAGGCCAGCCGGTATTAATACCCGGCGACATGGGGCGTTGTTCCTATGTGCTTGTCGGCACGGAAAAGGCATATTCCGATACCTTCGGCAGCACGTGCCACGGGGCAGGGCGGGTCATGAGCAGAAATCAGGCGATGAAGATGGCCAAGGGCAGGAGCATCGCCCAGGAACTGAAAGAAAAAGGGATACTCGTCCGCGCCGACAGCCGCGCCACACTGGACGAGGAACTCCCTGAAGCATACAAGGACGTGACGGAGGTAGTGGATATCGTGCAACACGCCGGCATCAGCAAAAAAGTTGCGCAGTTGAAACCGTTGTGTGTTATCAAAGGATGAGTAACACTTTAGTTTTTTGAAAAACTCCAGGCGGGTTCAGGTTTGCAACCTGAACCCCCACGTTTTATATTGTTCCTGACTGCAAGTAGGGGAGGGGATTTATCCATTTTAGATACATAGAGCGCTATTCGCCAAATAAACTATGGGTTCAGGCTTCGTCGTGAGCTCAGCCGAACGGTTACAAACCTGAACCCGCCGAGGTCTTTTGAAACGGGAAATTGTCATATGTAGTGCGACGAGGTTCGTCGCACTACATGAGTTTTCAAAAAGCTAAAGTGTTACAAGGATGATTATTCCGGAGGAGCAAAATATTTTCTACAAAATGATGGAAGACTGTTATGAAAATGGCACAATCATGGCTTGCATATAAACAACCTACTTAAAATTGGCGGAGAATGTATCATGCAGGGAAAACTTATCGTTATTACCGGTATTGACGGGAGCGGTAAAACGGTTCAAACAAAACTTCTTTATGAAAGATTGCTGAAAGAGGGATATCCCGTGGCGACTATCGATTTTCCCCAATACGGTAAGACCTTCTTTGCCGAAATGGTTACAAAATATTTAAGGGGCGGCTTTGGCGCAGCGGATGCTGTAAGCCCGTACTTTGCCTCTATCCTTTACGCCGGGGATCGCTTTGAAAGAAAAAATCAGATACAGACATGGATTAATGAGGGGAAAATAATTATATCAAACCGGTATGTGTGTGATAATATGGCTCATCAGGGAGGAAAGATACAGAGTCCTGGAGAAAGGGAACAATTCTTCCAATGGCTGGATCAACTGGAACATACAGTTTTTGGAATCCCACGGCCGCATCTCAGTATACTGCTCTATGTCCCCGCAGAAATTGCCTATCTCCTTGTAGAAAAGAAAGGGCAACGCGAATATCTTGCCGGCGCAAAAAAAGACATCCACGAAGAAGACATTCATCATATGAAATCCGCTCAGGAAACTTTTATAGAAATTGCAAAGGGGAAACCCGACTGGAAAACCATTGATTGCACAAAAAACAACACCTTATTGCCGGAGCATGTCATTGCAGATAAGATTTGGCAGGCAGTGGCGAGGATTCTTCCTTAAATGACGGAAAGAGAGAAATCATCGCATTTCACCGCATGGGTAATAGTTGATAACACTTTAGTTTTTTGAAAAATCCTTATAATTTCAAAATGTGCGATAAACAAACAGTATCATTTCGGAAAGAAAAAGATTATCTGGGCGAGATGAAAATACCTGCGAACGCCTATTATGGCGTGCAAACCGCAAGGGCGATCGAAAACTTTCCCATTAGTGGCGGTTCATCACAGCCAATTTTTACCACGGCAATCGTTTCAATCAAAAAGGCTGCCGCCATGGTAAATTGTGAATCAGGGCACCTTGATAGAAAAATTGGTGGGGCGGTCATTCAAGCATGCGACCGCATATTGAAAGGCGAGTTTCAGGAACAGTTTTGTGTTGATGTTTATCAGGCAGGGGCAGGGACATCACACCATATGAATGTGAATGAAGTAATTGCCAATATTGCGATTGAAATGCTGGGCGGGGAAAAAGGAGACTACGCTGTTGTCCATCCAAATGACCACGTAAACTACGGACAATCCACAAATGATGTATATCCCACCGCCATGCGCATAGCTGCGTTGCTTTCATCAAAAAAACTGATTGCAAATGTATCTGATTTAACAGATGCATTTGACCTGAAAGCAAAGGCATTTGATACTATTGTGAAATCAGGACGCACACACCTGCAGGACGCTGTTCCCATTCGGGTGGGGCAGGAATTTTCAGGGTATAAAGAATCTTTGCTGAACGCAACCTCGAGTATTGAAAAGGCAGGGGATTCGTTGAAGGAATCAGGCATAGGGGGAAGCGCTGCGGGTACCGGCATCAATACATATCCCGGGTATATACCGAAGATGATTGAATATCTGAGAGGGATTACCGGCCTGGATATTGTCGCGTCAAAAAACCGTTTTGAAGCCATGCAAAGCAACAGGCCATTTGTGGAATTTTCCGGGGCGCTTCGCGCTTTGTCCGTGGAGCTGATACGCATTGCTAATGATTTGCGGCTAATGAATTCCGGACCAAATACAGGACTGGCGGAAATTAACCTGCCGGCGGTACAGCCCGGGTCTTCTATTATGCCAGGCAAGGTCAATCCCGTTATTCCGGAAATGTTAACGATGGTGTGTTTTTCCGTTATTGGCAACGACACATCAATCATGCTCGCAGCCCAGGCGGGTCATGATGCCGTTGATTCAGCATAAAATACTGGATTCTCTTTTAATCCTTACAAACGCAGTGAAAGTGTTTGATGAAAAATGCGTGCGGGGGATTACCGTAAATAAGGAAAAGTGTGAGGATTATGCAGTGAAAAGTTTGGGGATTGTTACGGTATTAAATCCAATTATTGGTTATGCAAATGCTGCGGAAGTAGTGAAGGAGTCTATGAAAACGGGCCGGTCTGCAAAGGAAATTATCATGGAGAAAAAGATACTTACGAAAGAGCAGGTGGATACATTGTTGTCTCCCATGTCGATGACCGAACCTTGCGGCGGAAGTATTGAAAAATGGTAATACTTTAGTCTTTTGAAAACTCATGTAGTGCGACGAGGTTCGTCGCACCAAAAAACGTTGTGCGATAAGGAATAGGGTCTGCTCAAATAGTGCGACGAACCTCGTCGCACTACAAATGACAATTTTCAGTTTCAAAAGACTAAAGTGTTACGAAAAATGAGGAGTAATGTTATGCCTAAAAAAACACCCATTGATATCCGGTTACTATTGTTTTTTACTACAGACGAAACGGATACATGATTATTATTTTAATGGGGGTGTCGGGTTCTGGCAAGACAACAATCGGGCGCCTCCTTGCCGATGATCTTGGATGGACATTTTACGACGGCGATGATTATCATCCTCCTTCAAATATTGAGAATCTTAAAAAGGGAATTGCCTTAACAGATGCAGAAAGAATACCATGGTTAGATGTCTTGCAAAAAATCATTGAAAAAACAATAGCAAAGAAAGAGCATGCCGTTATTGCCTGTTCTGCCCTCAAGCAATCATATCGCAGGTTTTTGGCAGATAAGCATGAACCTGTCCGGTTTGTATATTTAAAAGGGGAACGGGAACTCATATGTCAAAGGTTAAATAGGCGGAAGGTGCATTTTATGAACGAAAACCTTCTTTTAAGCCAGTTTGAAACATTGGAAGAACCGGAAGACGCCTTAGTTGTCGACATTACGCAATCCCCGGAAGCAATTGTTACCAGCATAAAAAAGGGGTTTTTGTAATTCTTTTAGTGTTTTTTGATCTCATCTATACTCTTATGCTCCTTTTGGATTTTTTTGCAGATTTCTTCAAATTTTTCTTTATCTTCATCAGATATTTTTATTATCTGCCAAACAACCCTCATATGCTCCGGAGTACACTTCGGAAAGTATACTTCATTCCAGCGAAAGACATTTACCCGGAGTAGTTTACACCATAAGATTTTTATTTGCATGTTATCAAATTGGGAAGGGAATATAACAGTGATGTGGGTGCTGTTCAGCAAGTCGTTGTAAGATTTTGTGCAGGTGATATCGCAGAGTATCCCTTCGAGGCTCATATTGATTACGTCTGCATCAACAGAGTCATTATTAATATGGATTACGGCCTTGGCGTCCGGCATGCTTATTCTGTCGTGCGTACGCCATTGACGTGGGTCGCAAACCGTATTAATTTTTTCCCTTAATTCTATTGGTGTAAAGGGAGATATGAGATAATGCTGAATGTCATTTTCTTTTAAATGCCTGATATTTTCTTTCGAACCTGTGGAAGTCACAATAATAAAGGGCGTCTCTTTGTTCATTTCCTCCTTTTTTAGCTCTTTGAAAAGAGCAATGCCATCTGCTTGTTTAAATTGCATCCCGCAAATAATTACCTCGAATTTTTGTTCTTTGAATTTTTCCAAAGCTTCCGATGCGGAAGGCGCCTCAATGATAACAACATCATTAAGCTCGGAGATAAGGTATGTTTTGAGTAATGTTCGCAATATCCTGGTTTCGTGAACAATGAGTATTTTACGCATTCGCATGGTAGGTTTCCTTTCGTTTAAATTCGGGTAAACAATAAACAGTACAAAAAAAATATACCGTGATCCAATTTTTGGGAGGGATAGTCGGTCATATGACTGTGTCTCCGCTCAATTGCCGGATTTGTTTTTCAAGGGCTTTACGGTCATGGTTGGCGCGTTTCCGGCAGTTCGTGCTTAAAAGATCTTGCCACGCGTCATATAATAATATCCTCTGTGGCAGTTGTCGACATTTTTTTCCTGTTCCAATGCTCTGCGTTGGAACGTATTTTAAAAATAATGCATACTTGCCACAGGCGGGAAAATAGCTTAGTATGGATCTAGTTCGCCTGATTTATGCTGAACCAACACAAATTTCCTTATGTAACGTATGTGTATCCCTTCATTGAATATATTTTTTAGGAGAGAGTATCATGTCCCCGGATTTCCTCTGTATTGGCGCTCAAAAATCAGGAACCACCTGGCTCTATAGAAATTTAAAGAAACATCCGGATATTTGGCTGCCCCCGATAAAAGAGATTCATTACTTTGACAAGTATCGGGATAAAGCGAATATATTCAGCGCTATTT
>Ga0154756_1050_pt3 | contig 11255 bp, 13 predicted proteins | sample Rifle2008BG16ft_FD_105764 | JGI IMG/M metagenome (GOLD analysis project Ga0154756, IMG submission 105764) | Planctomycetes bacterium RBG_16_41_13
TTACACATCATGAGGCTCCTGAGTATGTTTATTCGTAATAGTTCACCGCAGAGGGCGCGGAGACTTCGTCGTTCTCTGCGGTAAGCAGAACTGTTATGTTTATTTTATCTCAATGGCTTTTTTCAGAACCACTGTAGTGCGGGGAACATCGCTATGTCCCTCTTTTTTTGTGGTAGGCATTTGTTCAATAGCATCAACCGCTTCCATGCCTTTTATCACTTTACCAAAGACGCAATATCCCCACCCTGTTGCAGTTTGGCCCTTAAAATCAAGAAAACCATTATCCACCGTATTAATGAAAAACTGTGCCGTGGCAGAGTGCGGGTCCATCGTGCGGGCCATTGCTACGGTACCCCTCAAATTTTTGAGTCCGTTATACGCCTCATTTTTGATGGGATCCAGCGTAGTTTTTTTATTCATATCTTCGGTCATACCCCCGCCCTGTATCATAAAGCCCTTTATTACACGATGAAAGATTGTGCCGTTGTAAAAACCATCCCGGACATATTTGAGAAAATTTTCTACCGTCTCCGGGGCTTTTTCGGGATAAAGCTCCAGAACTATTTCTCCTTGATTGGTTTCGAGCAAAACTTTCGGATAAACCGTATTTGCCCGGGCATTTTGTATGAAGCAGGTTATTGCAAGGGCAGCACAAATAAGGATTGTTTTCAAATCATTCTCCTCTCACTCAAGACGTTATTCAGAATAAATACATTATCACAATTTTTCAAAAAACTAACCTGTTCCCAGCGTTTACTCTTTTAACCAGTATGCCAACTCATTTGTGACCTGTTCATGATCTCCAATATTGAGTTCAATCATTTTTCGCAAATGTGTCAGGGTATCAATATCTTCGCTTACAAATTTAAAACCAAAGTGGCCTGAATAAATATGGACAAGTTTTGCTTCAAAATTTAAATTAATATTCGACGAAGGAAGGTGGATTATTATTTCACATTTCTCACCTTTTATTATGGGAATATTTTCTTTAAATTGCAGCAATGCGCCCTTCAAAGATATGTCAAGCAGCTCTCCGCTGTATGTTTTGTCCTGATATTTTAATTGCGTGTGCGCCACAAAATTAATGCGGCTGAAATGTCTTTTACCATCCATTGTTATTTCCTACCCTGAAAAATGTTTCAAAAAATCCATAACTGTTTAACCGGTGGAAAAAAGAATAACACCATTAAATACTTTGCCAAAAAATGCAAATAAATAACTTTCAGGGTACTACCTCACAAAATCTGCAAATAAAGCCTCTATAGATATCCCCGCAATAATGCGGCCTTTATATTTTTCTTCAATTTTTCGTCGTCCGTCCTGCAAATGTTTTGAATTCAGCCCAAGATCGTTTGCCGTATACGCCTCTAAATATGCCGACAGGTCATCGGCAATCTTGATAAATTCTCCATCTATCGGGGCATAACCATCGCTATTGTATTTCTCATTTATCTTTTCGGTGGTAACATGTTTCACCCTTCCCTTTATTTTAATCTTGCTTTCATACTCATTCCGGGTGAAATATTTTATTTCCTCGAACCATCCATCTTCTAACAAGGGAGAGATTTCTTTTTCTGCCAATTCTTCTTCGATTTTGCTGATAGCCTCCGGCATCCCTTCCACAGACCTTTTAATCGGGGATAATATGTCCCTTGTCATTGCTTCAGGCAGATCATGAAACAACGCGCTGAAAAAATTATTATATATTCTTTTAGAACAGGCATTTACCTCTCTTGCAAAGAAATAACAAAATATTGCCACCAAAAGCATGTGTCCCAGGACGGATGTTTTTGGCAACCGGGGCGTTTGGCTCCATCGTATTTGAAACCGTAACTGTCCGCAGAGATCAACAAAGTTTAATATTTTCCCTTTGCAAATAATCTTTCGCATCCCGGCAAGATCCAGGAAGGGTTCCAGATCGTTTTTTAAAACCCTTTCAATTTCTTCTATTTTATAACCGGTAGGATGAACCTTCTTAATTATCTGAAATTCCCAGAAACTCGAATAAATATGAGATGCTTCCAATATTTTTTTTGTTAAATCATCGCCCTTGTTTGTATCAAACAAATAGCGCTTTAGTTCGGTGTTCATTTCTTTTGGCAGTCCTTCAAACATTGGTTTGAGTTGTTCATAAACCCATTTGTTGAGCTGCCGGAAGACGTCCGGGTGTAGTTTTTTTATTTTCCTGTATATCGGAGATTTTATATCGGAGATAACAATGCGCCGTAATAGTTCAAATATCCCCCCCGTTATTATGGTATCCCAGTTAACCTGCCGTCCTTTTTCTTCTTCATACTTACCAAGACAATAAGCGATGATCATTTTATGCGCATGTTTATCCATCTCCGTTAACTCTACAGGACGTATCATATCGTTCCATCTCTGCATGGAAAAGGCTTCAAATAATTGTAGCGCCAGCTCACGCTTTAGCACCTTTTTAGTCTCCCGTTATATGCACGTAGAACCGTCAAAACGATAGAAAACACGTATAAAACGCACCTTTCAATATTTAATAACCTTAATAAATGCATCTTCCCTTAAGTCGAGAATATATTTTTTCTTTAATCTTCCAATCTCTTCCCGGTACAACTTCTTATATATTTCGTCCTGTACGTCTTCAAATTTTTTTACTACTTCCGGTCTGACGAGTTCCATTTTGAAAATATGATATCCGACGGGAGACTCTGTTATCTTGCTGTACTCATTATCCTTCAGACCGTTAACAACATCCCGGAGTTCTTTCCTCAACCCTTGTATCTCGTCAAAACTCCATTCGCCTCCTTTTTCAGCGTTGGGGCCTTCTGAATATGACCGTGCTGCGGAGGAAAAGTCTTCCCCTGTGGAAAGAAGCGCCATGATTTTTTCAGCAAAGGCATATGTCTTTGCTTTGTCATTGTCGTGTGTGGAAAATTTGATCATTATGTGCCGCAGTTTTATTTCTTTTTTCTGGCAGAATTCATCCATGTTTTCCATATAATAGCGTCTTAATAGCTTTGGCGGGACTTTTACCTTGTTATTAACGTTTTCTTTGATTATTTTATCAATCATAATATCTTCTTTAAGCTCAGCTCTCCTTTCAATAGGATTTATTCCCTGAGATTCTGCTATTTCATAGAACTTTGATAAGGAACCAACATTTTCAACGGCGCCTTTCAAAAAATAATCCAGTTCTTTTTGAACCTCATCCATCATTGATATATTCGTGCCAAATACCTTCCGAGCTTCTTTCACCAACAGTTTCCTGTCTATTAATTCTTCAAGGGTATCTTCCAGAATTTTCTCAATATTTTTTGAGAATTCCTCCTCGCCATATTTACTCCTTGCCTCCCTGATGGCTGCTGCCGAACGTTTAATGACTTCATCCTGGGTTATTATCGCCTCATCAACGACCGCCCGAATGAACCCAAGATTGTTTTTGTTCAGGACATCTTCTCCGCAAAACAGGTATGAGCAGGAAAGCATTACCGGAAAAAACAAGGCATAATAAAGGTATCTTCTTGACATGTATTTCTCTTTTTGTAAATTTTTTTCGCAAATAAAACAGAAACCAATTTCAGTGCTTTCATTATGTTTCCCTCTCGCAAGATTTTATCAGCAATTTCAAGTGATTCAAACAATTTAATTTCGCGATACGCTAATTTATGTCAGGGAAGGTAAAAATACAGAACTCCAATGAGCAGCACTGAGTTCCCGGAGGAAAGATGCGCGACATATCGCGCTAAGAAAATAGGGCGGGAATCCGCCATTAAATGAGGAAATTCAATGGGAAATGGTAGTGGTGAGGTTTCGCGGTAATATCCTTCAAAGCGCTCCAATGGGTTGATAATGTAAAACAATTAATTGATCTGCCCGTAAAGCTAACATTGCATAGGTCTGTCCATTATCATCACTAAACTCGACTTCAAATACATTTGGCGCTAATAATTCTACAACAGTACCTACCTGTCCACGAAATAATTTTTTTTCCGGTAAACCTTCGGTCAATGCCACAACATCAAGTAACTGAATCTGATTTTTCATAAATTTATTTCTCCTTTTTAAGGATATAACAACTTGTTAAGCGTGGGAAATCTTCATCGTTACGAATAATCCAACTGCTACGAACCTTTGCCGTTCGTGTTGATCTTTTCATGGTAAAATCTATTACATATCGCTTCCCATATTTATCCTGATCTACCATAACTGCCCGGTGGGTGCCAACAACATTTAACAGTGCTTGTCGTAGTTCTTCCGCATCATTTGCCGTTAATCCAAGCATTGCCTCAAAAAAACGCGCTTTATGCTTACCCCGAGGATGATCTGAGTTTAAACAATAATACCGTAGCTTTTACATGTCAATGATTGCATGATCTGCATTTTGTATGTTCATAATAATAGTAATTTTTTCACATATTATTAGTAAAATCAATAATTTTTGGGAAAAATGTGTTATCAAAGTGTATTCGCTTGACATTAACTATTTCATTTTTTATAATCCTTTAAATCCTTGATATTTAAGGGATTCTGATTATTTTTGTTAATTTTTTCGATAGGGAAATTTTTTGCTATGGGCTCAAATACCTGTCTTGTTGGTTTGCAGTGGGGTGATGAAGGGAAAGGCAAGATTATAGATATACTTACTGAATCGTTTGATATCATTGTTCGGTATCAGGGCGGTAGCAATGCCGGGCATACGATTGTTGTTGATGGTGAAAAATTTGTATTACATCTTATTCCTTCCGGCATCCTCAGAAAAAACAAAAGTTGCGTCATAGGCAATGGAGTCGTCCTTGATCCCCTCCAGTTACTCCAGGAAATTGATGAGTTACGGGGAAAAAATATAGAGATCGGGGGGAATCTGCATATCAGCGAATTGGCACACCTTGTGTTTCCCTATCATAAAAAACTGGATGAATATTCAGAATGTGAAAAAGGGGGAGAGAAAATAGGCACAACCCGAAGGGGGATTGGCCCCTGCTATGCGGATAAAATGGCACGAAGCGGCATCAGGGTGTCGGATCTTTTTTGCCCGGAATATTTTAAACAAAGATTAAAACAGGTCGTAGATGAAAAGAACAGGATTTTCGTACATTTGCACGGCGCAGATGAATTGTCATGGGAGGCGATTTATGACGAATACCTTGGCTATGCGGAACGCATAAAACCGTTTGTTTGTCAAACGATAGAGTTTATGGATAAAGCAATAAAGGCAAAAAAGAGAATCCTGTTTGAGGGAGCGCAGGGTGCGTTGCTTGATGTAGATTTTGGGACATATCCATTTGTAACGTCTTCAACCGTTGTTGCAAGCGGCGCCGCTTCAGGCGCAGGTATTTCCCCCAGGCATATCCATAAGGTTCTGGGGGTAATGAAAGCCTATACTACAAGGGTAGGCAATGGTCCGTTCCCTACAGAGTTAACGGATAAAACAGGTGAGCATTTGAGGGAAAAGGGCTGTGAATACGGCGCTACTACGGGAAGGCCAAGACGTTGCGGGTGGTTTGATGCGGTATCCGCTAAGCATGCGATAATGGTAAATGGAGCGGATAGCGTTGTTATGACTAAATTGGATGTATTGGATAACCAGAAAACAATAAAGATTTGTGTTGGGTATAAAATAAACGGCAAAGAGCATAAATACTTTCCTGCTGATTTGGTTGCAAGGAAAGAATATGAGCCGGTTTATGAGGAATTGCCTGGCTGGCAGGAAGATACCTCCAAAATGCGTAATGTAAAAGACATTCCGTCCCGGACGTCAGATTACATAAAAAGACTTGAAAATATTTTAGACGTGAAAATTGAAATGCTTTCCGTTGGCCCGGATCGTGGACAGATAATCAATTTAGTATGAAGAAAAACGGATCGCTGCCTGAGCATATTGCAATTATCATGGATGGAAATGGCCGGTGGGCGCGGCAAAAGAAATTGTTACGGATTAAGGGGCACGAGACGGGCGCCAAAGCTGTTCGTGAGATTACACGTGAGTGTGCAAAAAAGCATATGAAACAGCTTACGCTGTATGCCTTTTCTCAGGAAAACTGGAAGAGGCCGAAACGGGAAATAGATTTATTAATGAAACTCCTCAAGAATTTCCTTATTGGCGAACGGGAAGAAATCCAGAAAAACAATATCCGCCTGACGGCCATTGGCAGAATCAAAGAATTACCGGAATTTGTTCAAAGGGAACTCTCGATTTCAATAGAAGAGAGCAAGATGAATACTGGGATGGTTCTTTGCCTTGCGCTAAATTATGGAGGACGGACAGAAATAATCGATGCGACAAAAAAAATTGCTGAGGAATTAAAAAAGGGAAAACTGAAGATAGATGAAATTACAGAAGAGTCTTTTAAAAAATATTTATACATGCCCAACATGCCAGATCCGGATTTGCTGATAAGAACCGGTGGAGAAATGCGCATTAGTAATTTTTTATTATGGGAAATATCTTATGCAGAGCTGTGGGTAACCGATACGTATTGGCCTGATTTTAAAAAATCACACCTTGAGGAAGCTCTTGCAGCATATGCGAACAGAGAGCGCAGATACGGGGGTTTAAAAGAGTGAGCACACTTAAAACAAGGGTAACGCTTGGTGTAATTTTATTTGCGGTGTTTTTTGGAGTAATGAGCCTTGACATAATGCTTTCCACAGACATTGGTTTCGGCTGTATTGCAATGGTTGCGGCAGGGATGGGATTGTATGAGTTTTACACTATTGCGGGTAAATGCGGATTTCGTCCGTTTCGCGTCGCTGGAATCGGCATCGGGATATGGTTGTTTGTAAGCTATTGGGTATCCATACATGGAGACACCGGCGCGGAGTCCCAGTTTTTTAGAAAAGATATTGTTCTCGTACTCATCTTTTTGCTGTTGCTCTTACAGGCGGTCACCCGCGGCGCAAAAGATGCGATTAAAAATATTTCCGTAACGGTCTTTGGCATTTTTTACGTTCCTTTTCTGCTTGGTTTTGCAATTGCTTTACGCCATTTTCCCAATGGAACATGCGTGGTAATAATGGCCTTGTTGGTTTCAAAATTTGGAGACATTGGCGGATATTTGTTGGGCAGGAAGTATGGAAAGCATAAGCTGGCAAGGAATGTAAGCCCAAACAAAACGGTGGAAGGTGCTTGCTTCTCTGTTATATGTAGCATTTTAGTGGCAGTGATATTTAATATTATTCCGCAAACCAGGGTAATCAGCCTGCCATGGTCAGTTTTGTTTGGAGCAGTTGTGGGTTCTTTCGCTATTTCAGGCGACCTGGCAGAGTCGTTGATAAAAAGAGATGCGAATGTTAAGGACTCGGGGAATCTGGTGCCCTCCTTTGGCGGCGTATTGGATATTATTGATTGTTTGCTGGTAAGTCTGCCGGTGACATATTATTTTTTTCTTTTTTTTAAGTTAATCTAAGCATGAATCAAGGAGTTGAAACACAAAAGTATGTTGCAATAAAGGAAGATATACAGGAATTTTTACCCGCTAAAGATGCAATAACCCTTAAAAATGATGTCGAAGCGTCCCTTTTATATGGAAGCCATGATAAAAATTTACGCCTTATAAGGGATGCTTTTCGGGTAAAATTAGTAGCACGTAACGGGGTATTGAAATTGGAAGGGGAAAAGGGGTGCGTGGGAGCAGCAAGAACATCTTTAATTAAATTGCTTGAAATAATCCGCTTCACGGGAAATCTGGGGGTGAAGGACGTGGAACAGACTATTATGGATGTGCAAAATTATGTTGAAGAGGAACACGCACAAGCAATCAATCTTTTCCAAAAAGAAATGTTCATAAGGCCCAAGACACAGGGACAGGCAAATTATATCGAGACCATCAGAAACAATGATCTTGTTTTTTGTATAGGGCCTGCCGGAACAGGAAAGACCTATTTGGCGGTGGCGATGGCGCTTTCTTTTCTTAAAAACGGATACACAAAAAGGATTGTACTTGCAAGGCCTGCAGTAGAAGCAGGAGAAAAGCTCGGATATCTGCCGGGAGACATTAAGGATAAGGTGAGTCCTTATCTGCGTCCGATGTATGACGCCATAGCGGATATGATGGACGTCGGGCAGGTGAAAAAATATCTGGACAGCGACCTGATAGAAATCCTGCCGCTTGCGTATATGCGAGGGAGAACCTTAAACAGCGCCTTTATTATTCTGGATGAGGCGCAAAATTGTACGGTAAAGCAGATGAAGACATTTTTAACAAGGCTTGGCACGAAATCAAAGGTTGTCGTTACGGGGGATATTACACAAGTTGATCTGCCGGTTGGAGAGTTATCGGGTTTGATTGATGCCCAGGAAAGATTTATGAATGTGGACAATATAGCATTCGTATATCTTGCCAAATCCGATATTGTCCGCCATAAGCTGGTGCAGGATATTGTTACGGCGTATGAATTATAGTATTTATCCGGTAAAATCTTTTTGGTTGCGGCGATGCCGCGCTATGATAGAAGAAAAAAATTCTCATGGAACTGGAAGTAGTAAACCGGCAGAAATCATATTCTATCGATAAAAAACGCATGGTAAAACTGGTAAAACAGGTGCTAAAAAGTGAAAACAAAGATGCCAGCCTTAGTATCGTAGTTACTGATAACAGAGAAATAAGAAGATTAAACAGAACTTTTCTGGGACATGATTATGCGACGGATGTTTTGAGTTTTATTTATGATGCATCGGGCAATCATGTCTCCGGAGAAATCATTGTATCCGCAGAGATGGCATATAAAGTTGCAAAGGAACATGACCATGATGCAGAAGGGGAAATAGCCCTGTATCTCATACATGGCTTGCTGCATTTAATTGGTTATGATGATAAAAAAAAGGGGGATGCAAAAGACATGCATCGGAGGGAAAAGGAATTATTGTCAAAGCTTGGGTACAATATTTCTGTCCCGGATTAATCCGTATATCATAATGCAGCAAAAAGCCGCAACCAAAAATAGTTTAACCACAAAGGACACAAAGAAAAACTTACAAAAAAAAGAAGTTTTTACAGGGTAATACTATAATATGTCCATCTTAAAAACAGATGCAATTACCCTGGGAAGGACAGATTATAGCGATTCCAGCCAAATCATCATTTTCTATACCAGGGATTACGGGAAGATACATACCATTGCAAAAGGCTTCAAACGCTCTTCAGGCAAATACAACTCGAAAGCAATCGATCTTTTAACGCATTACCGGATTCTCTTTATTAAAAAGGAACATTCTACCCTCCATACCCTCACCGATGCGGTATTGCAAAACAACTACCCCACGTTCCGGAATGACCTTGATACGTATTTCAGGGCTTCCTATATGGCAGAGCTTGTCAACGAATTTACCGAAGAAAATGACCCCAATGAGCCGCTTTTTGGTTTATTTCTTAATACGCTAAATCACATTGCCACCGACACAAACTCCACAATATGGTTATTGGCATTTGAGTTAAAAATGCTCAACATTTTGGGATACTTACCGGAATGGGAGCATTGCATTCATTGTAAAAAGAAAATACCGCACCATGAGAGGGTTACTTTTAATGCAGTGGAAGGCGGCGCAAGATGTGTGGGGTGCCATGGAGAATTGAAAAACGGAATGCTGATTTCTGCCGGCGCGATGTTTATTGCAGGGAGGTTGGCTAACCTTAATTTGCATCGGTTGGAACGCGTCCGGGTACAATTATCTATTTGTGTTGAAATAGAAAAGGTGCTGAGATATTATATTGTTTCCCTGTTGAAAAAAGAGTTAAACTCATGGAAATATGTTAACTTTTCCCCGCAAGAAGGCATAAAAGTATGAAACTGCAATTAGGTTTTTTCCCCGTAATAATGCTTGCTGTTACATTTTTAATGCCAACGGTATCTTACGGAAAATGGGTCTGGAACAAAGATACCGGGTGGATGCAGCCGCCGTCCGGTGACGTAGGATCGCTGGAACAGCGCTATAAAAATGCACTGTTCATGCTGGTGGAACAAAAGTATATCAGCGCCATAAAAGAATTTAAACTAATCATTGACGGACATCCGAGCTCAGAGTATGCGGAGCTTTCTCAGATAAACATAGGATGGGCCTATTATCTCAATGGAGATTATAAGAGGGCATTAAAGGCATATGATACGGTTTTGCGGGAATATCCGGGAACAAAGAGGACAAAAGAGGTACATGAGAAGGCGTTTCAGGTAGGCATTGCGCAAATGGAGACAAATGAGAAAGCCGCGATAAGGGTATTTGAAAAGATTATTGAGAATCACCCGATGGGACCTATTGCCCCTGAAGCGCAAATTAAAATAGCAGATAGCTATTTCAAGCTTGGATATTATGAAGACGCGGTGGATGCCTATAAGAAATTTATGGAAAACTATCCAAGAAACGAATGGATTCCCTATGTGCAGTATCAAATACCGCTTTCAAAAGTTTACTTTGAAAGGCAGCAGGAGCGCAACTATGGTTTGCTGGTATCCGCAAGGGAAGATTTTGAGGAATATCTCGTAACAAATCCCCGCGGGGTGTATGTTGAGGATGCCAGAAGAATGATAGAAGAGATAAGAATTATTGAAGCAAAACGGGAGTTTGAAATAGGCGAGTTCTACCTGAGGAGAAAAACCCCGTCTTCCGCGGCGATTTATTTTAAATATGTTATGAAAGATTTTCCTGATACTATTTGGGCGGAAAGGGCTATAGAAAGATTGGAATTTCTCAGGATGATTGAGGCGATAAAATAACCCTATGAGAAAAAGATAAAACATTATGCCAAAGTGTTTTCACAAAATTACAGTACCCTGTGTTTTTAAAAGAAGGCATTACACCCTTTCTGCTCTGGTGTTTCTAATGATCTTCTTTTTTATAACGGGATGCGGGTACAGCTCAAAGTCATTGCTTCGTTCAAATGTTCGAAGCATCTATGTCCCCATTTTTGATAATGATACCTTTCGCAGAGGATATGAATTCGATTTAACCAGGGCAGTACGAGACCAACTGTTGTTAAGAACAAATTTGCGTATTGTTGACAAAGATGAGGCAGATTCCATTCTGTTTGGAAAAATTTCAAGTGTAAATGAAAATGTATTAATTGAGGACAGAAAAGACAATATTGTGGAAAGTAGAGTAACTATCAGGGCGGACATTCGATGGGTTGATACACGGACGGGAAGGGCAATCGTTGAACGGAAGAATATAAAAGGCACGACAGAGTTTATTGTTTTAAGAAATGAAACGCTCACTTCTTCCAGTGATGAATCATTTGTAAAATTGGCGCAAAGTATTGTGGAATCGATGGAGGAAGATTGGTGGTAAC
>Ga0154756_1221_pt1 | contig 10965 bp, 6 predicted proteins | sample Rifle2008BG16ft_FD_105764 | JGI IMG/M metagenome (GOLD analysis project Ga0154756, IMG submission 105764) | Planctomycetes bacterium RBG_16_41_13
TGTTTTGAATAATCCATCTCTCACATCATTTCGGGAATATGCCCGTAAAACGTCCAGTCTAAGCATATTTGCACACCATCCTTCCGTTTTTTATATACCTTGTGATATTATTTGTTTTTCTTTTCTTGCAGTGGAATTTAATAAGGTACGGATTCCATGGGTCACGTCTTCAACTTTAACTGATTCAATACAATTTTCCTTCAAAGGACATCGTTTTTGATTACACGGGCAACAGGGAAAGTCTTTTCTGACAATATAATATTTATTTCCAAGCGGATACCACTGAGAAACAGATTCCGGACCAAAAATAAGGACAGACGGAAGGTGCGCAGTTCCTGCCATGTGAGAAGGGCCGCTGCTGACGCCGATGTACAACCTGCATCTTTCAAAGAGAGCGGTTAGTTGTTTAAAAGAATGTATCTCGGTTGCTCCAATTATTGCTTTATCATTCATGAATTTGTTTACCCGTAGAATCAGTGATAATTCCTCACGTGAACCGGTGAGAATAATCTTTGCCCCATACTCTTCAATCAAATAGCGCCCCACTTCTGCATAGCGTGATTCCGGCCACTGTCTTACCGTTTGTCTGGCGCCTGGGTGTATAACAACGAGCATGTCGTCTTTTTTTATACCGTACTTATCAAAAAGGTTATTAATAAAAATTCTGTCTCTGTCTGTTATAAATATTTCAGGCAGTGCATTATTATCGACTTTTGCTCCCAGCGTTTTTGCAATGACTGTATGGTATTCAGCTTCATGGAGAGATTCCTTATAATCAGCAATTGACGTTAAAAGATACCTGCCTCCTGAGGCGGCAAAGCTTACCCTGTAAGGAATTTTTGCAAAAACCATTAATAGCAGGATATTTCTGGCATCTCCTCTGAAGTCTGCTGCCACATCAAACCGTTCTTTCCTGATCAGTGCCACAATCTTAAAATATTCACGAAAAGCCCGGGCGAAACCTTTTTTGAAGAACCAGGGGGGGTCATATGTCAGGATGGTATCGATATGTGGATTCTCCTCTAATATCTCGCGGGATTTTAACGAAGTTAAAAAAGTGATATTAGCTTCAGGGAATTGTTCACGGATTGCAGGTAATGTGTGGGTAGTGAGCAGAACATCACCAATATAATCTACACGAATAAGGAGGATTTTCTTTGGCTTTTCAGGAATCCTTTTTTTTCTCCACATCTTCCATGTTATAAAGACGTGGAAAATAGTCCAAAGAATAAAGCCAATACTGTCAAAAACAAAGACAATCCTTCTTGTATTTTTTTTAACAAATTTGTATTTCATACCATTATTATTTTATAGTAAAATAAACTACTTTACAATTGCGCTTTGACCCATGTAAGTATGTTCGGTTTCATCCGTGAAGTACTATAGTTAAAAAAACGACTACTTAATACTATTGAGTAAGGACGGATAAATTTTAGAATGAATTTCCTTCATTCTATTTACCAGGTCAAAATAAGGCTGGTCTTCTATATTTAACAGTCCAAAGTTATTATTTTCACCGTCTGCTGTACGACCGGATGCCGGTTGGTCAACATATTGGTACCATACCCAGCCAATAATGAGAGGAGATTCTATAAGACGGAAAATATATCTTTCGTACCAGAGACCTCTTTCTTTCTGAGTTTTAAAAGTATAACCAGGCCCTTTTGTGTTAGGTAATCCACTATCCATTGCTTTGAACCCGAACTCTGTAATTAATATAGGCTTTTTGTGATAGTGCCAGGATCTTTCAAACAATTCGATTGGGGCAACAGCATCATAAGGTTGAAAGCAGACAACATCGACATATTTATCCATAGCTTCCAATACCTCGGATGGGGCAATGTTACCAACAAATCTAACGCCTAAGATCATATGATTTGTGTCATACTTTCTAATGATAGAATAGTGCATTTCAAAAAAAGTATCTGCAACAAAGCGTAAGAAAGCGGATTTATCTAATTGTATTCTTGTACGGTCCTTAATTCCTCCGTTAATTTCAGTGTAGGTTAATAATTCTTCAAATTTGTTGATTTTTGTTCCCCACACAGTTTTAAAGGCTTTCACATTGTTGGCATAACGATTTATTAAAAAATTAATAACAGCCTTCTTACCAGGTCTATCTGAAGGAAGTGAGAAATAAATGTCAAATAATTCTTGTCTTTTTAATGGATTGCCACTCCATGGCAATTCATTGCCTAAAAAATATCCCAAAAGACGGGGGTTGTCTTTTTGGATTTTTGTTACAGTCGCAGCTTCTTTATCTAACGATTGTTTAAATTTTTCATCAAATATATCCGGAAAGCGGTTCGGATTGGGATGGCTTGCGTCGGTTACTGGCACTGAGATTGCGCTCCTTGGACCTATTGCATCTTCATAAACAAATAGCTTAGAAAGCGCTGGATCGCTCTGGATTACAGTATTGAAACCCCATTCCTTTAATCTCCTGGAGGTTTTTTCTACCCATTCTTCAGCGGATTTATAATATTTGGGTAAATTGTTTTTGTATAGATCTGATCCAACTTGGTCTATATTGGCAAGACTAACTCCAACGACTATAAAACCATTTCCTTCAGGGTCTATCAGCCACCATCTGTTATGTATTTCTTCAACATGAAAAAATCCCGTTTTTTTACCTTTGATATGTTTCAGTCCACCGTATTTATTTAAACTGTCACGATCTATCGAAGCGGTTTTGGAGATATCGGGAGGAGGTACAGAGACAATTGATACATCATCAAACCAAACAGTACCAGTTACCGCTTGTGCCCCAAGAAGCACAGATATACGTTCTGACTCCTCTGGAGCAACAAATACTATCTTTTCCTCACGCCAATCTTGAGTCATTTGAATGGGAAACGTTTTGAAGAAAACAGGGGTTGGAACGCCTCTGATAAAACAAACTATTGACATGTTTACACCGCTTTGCAATGAATCAAAAACAACAGTAGGCAGAATATCTACCGTCTTAATCCAGACTGATGCCTGGTACCATTTTCCAACCTTTAGTTCGGAAATCTCTTGTGTTAATCCAGCATCTCCAGTTGGTGAGGTCTTTATTATTTTCGCTGAACCTTTTCCTGCGTGCGCGATTTCATTATCCCACAGATAACTAGCTGTCCTGTCAGACGTGGAAAACCCTATCTTCTCTAAATCGATCCAACCGTCTATAGTGTTCCTGGTGGAACGGTCACCTTTTTCAAAATCGGGATTTTTTAGGGGATATTTGTCACTTCTTTCTAATTTCCCCTTATCTGACATCTCTGTCAGACTTTTTATCGCGTCATCCAGCAGTCTACCAGCAAGATCAAGGTCGCCTTTCTCTGCTGCTATTCTTGATTCCATATCTAATTTTAATGCCTTTGTTATACCTATCCCCACGGCTTCCTTTTCCTTAATTAGCGTACGAACTCTTTCTGCTTTTCTCATAAGCTCCTCTATGGCAAGACCCTTTGTATCTTCAGCCTGAGAGTGTCTAATGAATGCCCCGAGAAAAATAATGGAAACCACTATTATAATAAAATATGTGGAAAGTCTGTTTTTGTACACGGAGATTCTCCTTGATAGAATTATTGGTAACCAGAGCGGCCATTTGAGAACAATTTTTTTATCATAGGTAAAAACTTTAACATACCAATTATCAGGAAATCAAAGAGTCTTAAAGATGGATTGGAGTAAAACATATTTTTTAAATCGCTTTCATCATCCGGTAAAAGGTCGATGTGTTTTTTTATAATGCCTTTTTTTAGCGCATATTGAAAGGCTTTCGTTTCAGGTTCTAATCTGATCCAATTCAGAAATGGCCCCCCCCTTCCCCGAAGGAATAACTTTGCTTTTAAATAAAAAAGAATCGTTTTAAGAATTCCCGTAAAAGTCTCCCCGGGGGGATTTACAAATATGCTGTAGGTGACATTCAGATCGCCGAAGTCTTTGTTTCCGGTAAACAGCTTAAGACTATCTTTAACATCCTTTTCGTTTAATTCTTTCTGTAAGGCATTCAAGGCGCTTTGTGAGACTGCATCTGGTGAAAACGTAATGCTTGTACAGCCAGCCTTGATCGCCAGGAGTAAGAAATGTTTTGGTATGTGTTTAAGCTCCATCCATGCAGACCATTTTACCTTTAGCCCTCTTTTTATTATTTCTTCACAAATTTCTTCGGAATGCCTCAAGGGCGCATTGAAGACACCGTCGGCAAACATAAATTGCTTAATATGATACTGCCTGACTAAGTATTCAATTTCATCACAAACATCTTTTACCGCTCTTATTCTTAACACATTGCCATTCAACTGGGGGTAGTTACAATACGTGCATTTTAAAGGGCAACCTCTCCTTGTTTGAATGCCAATGCTTTCCATATGATTTAAATAGGGGGTAATGTTCAAGATATCTCTTTTAGGGATAGACAGTTTCTTGAAGTCAGGCAATGGTCTAAAACCAGTAAATAGCACTTTTCCTTCAGTGCGAATATATATACCACGAACTGACTCAGGTTTATCCAGATTGTCAAGTAATTCAGGGAGACTTTCCTCTCCTTCCAGGTAAATTCCAAAATCAATCGAGGGATTTCTCTCCATAATCTTATTTGCAAACATGGAAAACCCGGCTCCACCAACGATAATTTTTGTGTTAGGCGTTGTTTCGCGTATCTTTCCTAAGAGATATTGAAAATGCTTATAGTAATAACAAGGCGCTATTCGATATTGATTATCGATATTCCTCAGAGAAATACCGATGATATCCGGGGAAAAACTTATAATGCGGCTTTCTAATTCCTCATAAGGGTTAGCAGTTGTGTTGGGATCGAATATCTGAACATCATGACCGTGTTGGTATGCAGCAGTGGATATATAAGCGAGTCCCAGTGGATAAACGGGAGAATATTTGTTGTGACCGAGATAGGATTGTATAAAGAATACTTTCATAATGAAATAAATTCCTTCTTTGTATCCGTATTGTTGGGTTTCAAAACATATCCAACTTCAGGAAGCGGATATTTTCTTATCGTATATAAATATCGTGCATAATGGTCCGGGTAATCTTGAACATAGCGCTCAAAAAGTCTGGTGTAGTTTTTCATCCAGGTGTCGATAAACGCTTGCTTGTTAAAACCGTTATACAGATCAGCAACGGGTTCATGTATTATAATTTTGTGTTTATTGTCTTTTTGTCTGACAATAAATACAGGCAAAGACGGTGACTCTGTACTCAAAGATAAGGATGCACCTCCGGTAGAAAGCAACAGAGTGCTGTTTAAAAATGGCATGGCCATCCGTTTCCCTCCGATAATTCCGTCTAATGAAATTACCACTACCTCGTTGTTTGCTAATACCCTATAGATTTGTCTTATAGATTTTCCCTCGTCCAGGTAAATAAATTTTACCGGGAGAGAAGATTCGCTTTCCAGTTCTAGCTTCATAATAATGTTATGAGAAGATACCTCCGTATCTTTTTCAAATGTTAAAGGATTTGCAGCAATCTGATGCACTTTATAGCCGTTGTACCCGAGTGCGGGCAGGATTATCTTCCACGAGCCAAAATGCGTTATACAAAGCACGGCGCCTTTTCCTTTGTCAAGGGCATTCTGAAGATGTTCAAATCCTACAAAATACGATATTTTGTTGATTTTGTTTTGGTTCAGTTTCGGAAACGTCCATATCTCAAAGAGGTCTTTTCTAAAGTTTTGCATAGTATGCCTGAGTATTATATCCAAATCATGCTTTGATAAATCTCCCATTAAACTCCTTAGATCATTTTTAATAATTTGCTTCTTTTTGCCAATCAATATATACCCAGAAAGATTACCTATTATATAAAGGGCTTTTAATGGTAAATAGGGTAGAATAAATCTTATTGAATAGAGAAAAATGGTTTTGAAAAAATTCGTTACAGATTGTTCCATAGTCATATTATATAGTTTGTATCACTCCTGTCCGTCTGATATCGTATACCATATGCGGTAAACCCAACACGCATCGGCTATTCAGGTGTGTTGGCACTGGATAGATTTAATTTTATGTTGGGGCTGATACTGCGAATTTGTCGGGAAATTAGCGGGTATTAACACGGAAACTGGCACCTACCGGACAGTCGTGAGTTTGTACATAAGTCCATTCCAAAAATTTCAATGAACGATAGCATACCTTCCTTGTAGAGGTGTTTTTTGTATTTGTAAAGTCTCGGAACATTTGGCAAGGTTAAATAATGCCATGCTAATACCTAAAATCATCCATAGAGTTTCATCGAAGTATACCATATCAACCATACCAAAACAAAGTGTAGAGATCATTCCCGAAGCAAGGCAAAGTAACATGGTTTGATAATATGGATTTATAGGCTTCGAAGTAATTATTTTAATGGAATAAAAGAATTTTGCTAATAGCCATAACCAGATTGAAAATCCAATAATACCTAGTTCAAAAAAAACTGAAAGGAATATATTATGGGACGGAACCATTTCTCCAATTCCGTATCCTAAACCGGATGTTTTATTCCACATATCTGATAAGGTTTGATTCCATATAATAGCGCGTGTTTCTGCAGACCCTCCCCCGATTGACCTGCCAACTCCCGATAAATTCTTTCCAAATTCAACGAATCTAACTAAAGGAAACAAAACAACGATAGTGGTAAAAGTTATCACCATTGCAGTCAGAAAATATCCTTTCAATGGCTTATAATTTATGTATAGGAAAGTAAGCCCGGCTATAAGCCCAAGCAGACCACCCTTGGAGATCGTGGAAAGTTGTCCCGCTGTTAACAACAGTGCGATTAGAAGAATGCCAATTTTTTTTCTCCCTTTTGCCAGAAGGAATAAACCGACGGCTAAGATAATAGATAAATTTAGAAAATACGCTGTACACTGGGTATAACTTAATCCGTGTCCCCTCACCTTCGGTATGGTATTCCACTGAAATGATAAACGAAAGCTATTATATTGAAATACTTGAAATGAATATTCATCACAACGCAGCGAGGCTATCGCCAGTACCGCATTAATTATACCGAGGAAAATAAAAGCTCCGATTGTAAAAGTAAGCATTTTTTTTGTCCGAATTAAACTTACGGAAAGGTAAAAACCAAACAAAGCTCCTAATAAAGGCACAGATTCAATCAACAATCCTTTTAATGAAGATGCCCATAGGGAGGACAAAGCAATCCACAAGAAAAATAGTTTTACGGGAAGGTCTATTGGAGTTTGTGGATAAGGTTCCCGCGCCTTTGCCCATTTAGCTATGATACAGGAAATAAAAGCTGTAAATAACATTATATCGTTAAGTATAAAAGGGATCATTTTAATATTTGAATGATGCGCTTCGATATATTTAATAACAAAAGGAAGATGTTCTGAAGTTGTCGTAGAAATTAAAAATAGTTGATTCGCTAAAGTAAGAACAGCCAAAGTGTAAGAAAATTCAGGCCACAGTATAAGAAATACTAGCCCTATCATTCCAATAAATACCGGCATAATATACTGAGGCATTAAGATCGTTATGTATCCAAGAAAAGTTTCAAATGAAATAAGGAGAATCCATATCCATTTAGACTTTATGAGATTGATGTTTATCAATTTATCCATAAATAGGTTATACGTTTTTCATAGAATTATAGCCTTATTAAATATGGTGCCGGCACAAGGCGGATTAATATTCTGGATAATTTTTGAAGTCTCCTGAAGCTTATCTGCAGAAACGTAACCTGATGCTAAAACAAGAAGAATAACATCTGCAAATTTCGATACAACAAAGGCATCATTTCCATCATGAATGGCCGGTGTATCAAAAATAACCCAGTTAAATTCTGCTCTAGTACTTCTTGTTAATTCTGATAGATTTGCTGAAGTGATGATTTTTAAAGGATTAGAAAGAAAAGAACCGCTTGGTATTATTTTTAAATTATCATGACTTGAGGGTTGGATAACTTCTTGTAAAGTTTTTCTCCCATTTAGATAATCAGCTAAACCAATAGGGTTTGAAATTTCAAATAATTTGTGTATTGAAGGATGCCTAAGATTAGCATCTATAAGAAGCACTTTATGGCCTGCTTCTGCCAAAATCAAGGATAAATTCTTATTAATAGTAGTTTTACCTTCTCCCCGATTAGCGCTTAACGCAACGATAACACCACGATTTTCTTTCTTCTGGATAAAAAAATCCAAATGCGTTTTTATATTCCAAAAATGATCAATAAATTCAGATGATAGTTTTTCTTCAAGTGTTCTTTTCTTTACTTTTGGTATAATTCTCCATATAGGTGGAGTTGTTATTCGGGCAAGCTCCTTTTCTGTTAAGATCGTATCGTTTGTATATTCTACTAACAAGGTTAAAAGGAAACCAAAAATAGAGCCTAATACTAAAGCGGCAACTACATTTAACTTTTTTCTGGGGAAATAAATGTCTTTTTTTGTGTTAACAGAGGGTCTTGCAGGCTGAATTATAGCGGCATTTGCAATATTAATATTTTCGGCAACTTTGACATACTCTAAGTTCTTTTTGATTGTTCTGTACATATTATTCAAAATATCAACCTCTCTATTAAGCTTGTTCAATTTTCCCTCTTTTTTAGCAATATTCTCAAGCTCTTTATAAAATTTTGTTATAATTTTATCTAAAAATTCTTTTCTTACAGAGAATGTTACGATATCGATTTCTGTATCACCGTAACGTTCAATCAGATTTTGATAATATGGATTTACCGATACCATTTCTGATGAGAAAGTTTTTGCTATTTCTTCCTTAATAATCTTTTCCAAGGCACCGATCTGCGCAAGAGTTGCTTTTACATCAGGATGTTCAGGTTTTAATTCTAGTAACTGTCTGGCTAACTGAAGCTTCAAGGTTCGTAATTCACTCTTATGCTCTGTAATACTGGGGTTAGCCTCTATAGTTTCTGCACTTTTGTAAAATTCAGGCGCTGTATTAAGTGTTTTTTTAATAGAACCAAGTAAAGAAATGGCTTCTGTCAGAGACATTTCGGCATTATCACATTTATTTTTTGCGCTGTACAGAGATTCAATAAGATTCGTAGACTGATTGGTAATATCGGATGCTATATTTTTTGTCTTGTATCGTTCTACAGATTTTTCGGCAAATCGCAATCTTCTGGCTATATCATTGTGTTGTCGTTCTAAAATGCGGTGCGCAACAGAAGCTTCTTCCTTATATTCTTTACATAATAAATCTATAAATGCGTTTGCTAATGCATTAGTAAGCTTGACCGATTGTTCTAAGTTGTCTGAATATCCAATAATCTCTAAAGTCTCTGAACCGCCTACCTGTTTTATTTTAAATCCCTTTTTTTGCCGTAGTAACTTTGGTATTTTAAATAAATTTATCTGCAAGTCTTTTGCATCAAAGGTTTTTCCTTTTCTATCCCGTAAATCAAGTTCTTTTATTACCTTTGATACAACAGGAGATGCAGAGAATAAGGATATAAATGTGTCAGGCACGTTTCTCGCTTCAACGGAAGAAAGCCTGCCCGAATCCTCAGGGAGATTACCGATAAAATCAGTTTGTAGATTTCTGGAGTTGATGATAACTTTGGCAGACGTCTTATAAATTGGTTTAGAAATAAAAACAAAAAGTAATGAAACAAAAAAAATTACTGATACTGACTGTATAAAGATCCACTTCCATTTTACAAGAATTTCCCAATATCTTCTAAATTCCATGAAATTACCTTCACCTTTTTAGCACAGATTTTCAATGAGACACATATAAAGTAATTTTTTTTATGGGCACATGATTCTATAGCATTTTTTTTAATCGTTTTATGTATTTCATTGCCGTAACCAATATCTTTAGTGCCCTAGTTGCAGTTTTACTTTCGAAAATATTAATCATGTGTTTGTTTAGTAACGGTTTAATTAAAAAATTTGGTACGCTGTAATTGAATAAATAAAAAATGAGATTCAAGTATCGGATTTGGATAAATTGAAATTGTTTCCTGTAAACGTCTTTTTCTTCATCGGTTATGATGCCATCTTTTTTTGCCTTGTGATAGAGTTCTGTACCAGGGAAGAAAATAAGGGAAAAAAGCTGCAGGTGAAACGGGCGTGGAAGTTTCAGGATAAATGTGAGCGTTTCCGCAATATCTTCCTTTGTTTCGTACGGATTGTCGAGGATAAAATCATAAATAGCGGTAACGGAACTTTTAAATTTATGTATGTTCTGGGCAGCCTTTAAGACGATCTCATTGGTGGTTGTCCTATGGTAGAGCTTTCTCGTTCTGTCGCATGCAGTCTCAATTCCCATCTGAATCTCATACATCCCTGCCTCAACCAGATAGGATAATTTTTCTTCTGTAATGGTACTCGGACTTCCCAAACATCTGAAGGGAAGACCTATTTTTTCCTTATATAATTTACTAAATATCTTCATTTCTTCTGTCGTTAGAACAAAGAACGAATCATCTGATATTTGAACCCCCTCGATAAAATTATACATGCTTATTATTCTTTCAATCTCTTCTACGACAAGTTCGGGCGCGCGTCGTCGTAAATATTTTTGTCCTTCATACATTCCTCGAAAAGACATGCAGTAACTACAACGATGAGGACAGCCCCTTGTGGTCATAGTCATATAGGAGGGTTTATGTGACAGCGGGTCTTTAAAAAGAAATCTTTCTAAAGCCGACTTATCCAGCCTGATCATTTTGTTCGAATTTTTATCCAAAATATGACTATTTTCAGTGGAATAATCAGGAAATGGAAGGGTATTTAAATCTTCTTTGAGAGGCCGCAGTTCATTTTTAATAATACTTCCATTGTGTTTGAACCAAAAATTCTTTGTATTTAAATAAATTTCCTTCTTTTCCATTTTTCCTAAGAGTTCTGCAACTGCTTCTTCGCCCTCACCTAAACAAACAATATCGCAATAGTGTAATGATTCATCCGGTTTAATGGTGGGGTGGATACCTCCCCACATTACCGGAATGTCCAGTTTGCTCTTTATTGCTTGTGTAAGTTGA
>Ga0154756_1251_pt1 | contig 10362 bp, 8 predicted proteins | sample Rifle2008BG16ft_FD_105764 | JGI IMG/M metagenome (GOLD analysis project Ga0154756, IMG submission 105764) | Planctomycetes bacterium RBG_16_41_13
CTGAACATGCAGGGGTAAGATATGCAAGATATGCCGGAGACCAGCATAAATATCAAAGGGCAAATCCACTGCTGCTATTAAATGTCCGGGAGAACCAATTCCTGGCCGGCCTTTAATGCGTTTTCATTTTTTATATTATGTTTGTTTGCCTCTAATATTTTTTTCCATTTTGATCCGTCTTTATAATACTTTAAAGCAATTTTATACAAAGAATCTCCCGCCTGCACGACGTGTTTCTTTGTTGTTGTTGTTGTTTGCTCAGTTACCTCATGCGCCACCAAACGTGTACTTCTTTCCGTTGATACCTGCGTAGGGGTTTCATCTTTATTTGGTATAATGAGTTCCGTACCCACGCGAAGATTGTTGCGGTCATAAATCCGATCCTGGTTTGCATTAAAAATCAACAGCCATTTATTATCATCGCCATAATATTTCTTTGCAATTTTATGCAGGGTGTCCTTTTCTTGCACCTTATACGTCACGACGTTTGACTTTTGCGACGATGCTGCGGGTAGAATGATTTCTTCCTGATACTCGCGTTCCTGGCTTTTGATAGCCTGTTTTTGACTGCCTGCCGCAACTTTGTTTTCGGTATTGCCTGCATTCTTCAATTCACCCTCAATTACATAGTCTTGTTCTTCAACTGCCGGTTCCTGACCAATGTTCTCTCTTTTTGTCTCTCCCCCTCCACTGATTTTGCCATCCTTCTTTGCCAGGTCTTCGCCCTGTGGAGATAAGCCCTCCGGATGCTTAGGAAGTTCATTCAGACTTAATAAATCCGGTGATGCATCACTATCTATTTCAGGAATGGGAATAATAGGCTCTTTCACATTGGTTCTCGTGCTAAGAAAAACTCCGATAATTGCAAGAATAATCACTCCCAAGATAACGCCGACCTGCACATCTCTTTTCATAATTTTTGTCCCTTTCTTTTGCTGCGATAGGAATGAATACTTAAAAACCAACCCAGAACCATGTCTTGCTTTTTGTGAAAATATTATTTCACCCATCCAATACTATAAACAAATTTTCCCCCGGTATTCACCGTTCGTATAGTTAAAAGCTCCATTTTTCGAAAAATCTAATATGGCCTCTTAATATCGATAGGGTGGGTTGGCGCACGGGCAAAACTTGTTTGTCCGTGTCACCACCCTTAATTTCCATCCCAACAGGGACTTTTTATATTTTCCTCACTTGGGATAGTTTAGAGGAATGGACTAAACTATTACCCATATAATACTCCCTGCCGGATAAATCATTAGCACTATTCAAATTTGCCGATACACAAAGCCTTAAAAGGCCTACATCGGTTTTATGCATTATTCGTTGATACAACCGCTTTTACTTTTTGCTTTTGTGCGGTATAGCTTGCTTTTGGCGCAGATTGTCCTCTAAGTAATAGCGGTGAAGCTATAAATATAGAAGAATACGTACCCACTATAATACCCACTAACATTACAAAGGCAAATCCATGAATTTCCGCACCGCCGAGAAAGAACAATGATAACAATACACCAATAGTGGTAGCGCTTGTCAATATAGTACGGCTTAACGTCTGGCTAATACTTTCGTTGATCAGTTGTGCGTTTAATACCTTGCCGCGTCCCCCCATATTCTCCCTGATTCTGTCAAAAACAATTATGGTATCATTCAGCGAATATCCCACTACCGCAAGAAACGCCGCAACCATTGCACTGTCGAATTTCATGTTGCCAAATAAATAGTCCGCAGTAGCCACAACTCCCAATGTTACGAGAATATCATGAATAACCGCAATAATCGCTGCAGAACCAAATCTGAAATCCCCAAAACGAAACCATACGTAAAATATAGTCGCAGCGCACGCAAAGAAGACCCCTAAAATAGCGCGGCTCTTCATCTCATCTGCCACCGTGGAACCGATGCTTACCACTCTCTTTAGCGGATTAGGAATAATAAACGCCCTTTGAATCGCTTCCTTCGCTGCTCCAACATTTTGTTGTTCGTTGAAGGCTAACGCAACCGTTTGATATTCCTTGTCCATTGCCAGATTTTCCGCCAATAAGCCTGTATAACCCGCAGAGGCCAATGTCTTTTCTATCGTTTCCCTGCGAAGGGGTTTCGACAATGTCATGTTGAAAAGGAAGTCGCCGATTCCCTGAAAGGTCACATTGATTTCTTCCTCATACAGGTTATCCTTGAATTTGTTTATTATATCCTCTTTAATTTTTTCCTGTATCTTTTCCGCACTCAATGGATTCAGGTGAATCGCAAATGTTTGCGCCGGTGCGTCCAGGGTATAAACATTTTTAATCATGTTTTTCATCGCCCTGATTTTGCTTATCATGCTGACAAAATCTGATTTACTGATTTTTTCTTTCAATTCCACCTTTACAGCAGCCGTATCCTCATCAAAATAAACCCCCGGCAAAGAAATTTTCTCGTTAAAGGATTGCTTTATATTTTGCAAAGCCGTTCTTGGCCCTTCAATTCTTAGCTTGTTAACATTGCCTCTTTTTTCACTCCCAGGCTGTTCGGTCACTTTGACATTATTAAAACCCTGCCTGTTTAATTCAATCCCTAACAATACCGGGGCTATCTGTTTGTTTAAATCAACCTCTATAAAGGGTAATGACATTTGCGCCTGCAAAGTTTCAACAACATCACCCATAGTTATCTTCACCTCATGGAATACAAGGTGGTCTTTAAGTCCGTTTACCATTGCACCGACCAGGCGTAACCGCTCTAGTTCCTCATCAATTCCGGCAGTATTTAATAAATATTTATTGGCAAGGAGGTTAACAGGCATTATAGACGCCACATCTTCCTCGCTATATCCAGCCTGTTTCAGATTTTTTTGCACTGCCAATTCATCTATTGGCCTTTGCAATTTCAAATTAAATATTGTCGGCTTTATAAAATCAATACCCTGTAATAATTCAGCCTGGCCAAACGCATTGCTTATATCCGCAGCAATTTTTTGCTTTTCCTTTTCTTCGTTTATCTCTTTAATCCTTATGCCAAACTCATCTGCTTTTGAAACAAACTGCGTCAGGTTTTCGCCTGACCATATGCTCTGCACCTCTGCTTCCTCATAACCCGCATCTTTTAACGATGTTCTGATAAAGCCAGGTGTTGTTTCATTTTTCAGGTGTAAATGCACGAGCGTTCCACCGGTAAAATCTATATCATACTTTTTGTCCCCGCGAATGACAAAAAAGGTCATGCCGCCAAGAACACATACTCCGGAAACGATAAATACAATATGCCGTATGCTAAGGAACCTGATGTTTGGAACACCAATTATCCTCAACATTGAAAAACTCTTTACCCATTTGAAATCCATTAACAATTCATATATTGTTCTCGTAACAAATATTGCGGTAAACAGGTTTATAATCAAACCAATGATCAATATCCACGCAAAGCCTTTTACCGGGCCAGTGCCGACGGAAGCAAGTATTACGCCGGTAATTAACGTCGTAATATTAGAATCGAAAATTGCGGAAAACGCCTTTTGGTATCCTGCTTTCACCGCAGCGCGAATAGGTTTTCCCTTTGCCCTTTCTTCACGGATTCTTTCGTAAATAAGCACATTCGCATCTACGCCCATCCCTATCATGAGCACTAACCCTGCTATTCCTGGAAGTGTCAGCGTTGCGTTCAGCAGTGCCATTATCCCAATGATCAAAAATACATTCAATGCATTCGCAAAATTTGCAACCCAACCTATACCCAGATAGTAAATACCTATAAAGAGGACAACAAAGATTCCCCCGATAATACCAGCAGTCAGGCCCTTATTGATAGAATCCCTTCCCAGACTTGGGCCAACCATGGTCTCCATTTCCAGTTCCAGGTCTGCCGGAAGACTTCCTGCCCTCATTGTCGCAATAAGTTCATTGACCTCGTCCTGTGTAAAGCTCCCTTCGATAATGCCCTTTCCCGGTATGCGGTCACGTATTGTTGGAGCGGAATATAAAATTCCATCCAAAATAATCGCCAGCGGCTTGCCGATGTTTCTCTCCGTAATCTGCCCGAATTTCGCTTTTCCCGCAGCGTCAAATTCAAAACCGACGACAGGCTCTATCCCCTTTGTATCCGCGTAAATTCTGGTTAAATGTTCTCCCGTGATTTCTGTTGTATTTCTCACGAGGAACCACTTTCCTGCCTCTCCCTCTTCGCCTTTTCGCTTCCGTAGCCAGTGTTTGTAATATCCGGGAACGCTTTTCCCTTCCATTGCGTCTTTATATTCAACGCTATCTGGGCTTGCGGCCAGGCGAAACTCCAGTTTCCCCAGCTTGGTTATGCGGTTTTTCAGGCTTTCCGTTTCACTCCTTGTTGCCCCAGGTACCTGAATAAGGATTCTCCGATGACCCTGCTCCTGTATCCTGTATTCCATCACCCCCTGCGGGTCAATCCTCTTTTTTAATACCTCAATAATTTCTTTTGTAATGCCAGGGCGGTCTTCTCTGTCATCTACCCGGACCGTATAAAGCAACTCCGAACCGCCTTTAAGGTCCAATCCAAGTTTAATCTTCCCCTTTGTAAAATATTCAACGGTCTTGGTGCGTATCTTTTTGCCATCTGTACCAATTTCCTCGCCGATGATCGTTTCACGGATAATAGGATTCGTTACCAAAAAATGTGTCCATGCTTTCTCAACTATTTTGCTTTCAATGACTTTGCCATCTGCTTCTTTTACCATCTCTCTCTTTAAGACCTTTTCCGCTGGTGGATACAAGATCATAAATCCAATAGCAATCACTATCACAATGAGAGGTATCTTCCATCTTAAGTTTTTTCCCATTTCCGTTTCCGTCTCCTCAAACGGCTCCCTTTCCGTTGTTCATGAAAAATTTGTCAAATCAACACAAAAGAGCAAAGTATCTACTTCTTTTCCCTGCTCGCTTTTCCTTTGCTCTCTTTTTCCTTACTTTCTGACGTTATCGCCTCCTCGGCTTCTGTTTCTTCTTCAACATCGCTGTCATGCGAGGTTTCCAATACCGTAGCAATCGAACTTCTGTCCACCTTAACTTTAACATCTTTTGAATCATCTATGCGAATAACTACCTCACTTTCCCGCACAGAGGTAACAACCCCGTGAATACCTCCCGCGGTAACGACCCTGTCACTCTTTCTTACCCGGGACAATAATGCTTTACGCTCCTTTTCCTTTCTCTTTTGAGGCCGGAGTATTAAAAAATACATTACCACAAACATAAGTATAAATGGAAGCAATAAAGACATCATCCCGCCGGGACCTTTTCCCGCCGCTTGTAATAGAACAAGCATAATATTCCTCCTTACTATTAAAAAAAATTAACCGTACCTTTCCCCGTCAACTTCTCCATATGCGGCCAATGCCGCCAACACGATGTTACTGAAAAAAATCTTTCAATTATTTTTGTACGCTGAAAAAAACTGTTCCTGAAAGCTTCGGAACTCTCCCCTTTCAATAGAGTCCCTTATCTGTTGCATTAACTGTTGAAAATAAAAAATATTATGTAATGAGAGCAACGTTAACCCCAGGGTTTCTTTTGCAACAAAGAGGTGCCTCAAATATGCCCTTGAAAAATTTTTACACGTATAACAATCACACATTTCATCCAACGGCCCTGTATCTTCTTTGTACCGGCTATTGAGTATTTTCACCTTTCCCAAATGAGTAAAAGCACAGCCGTTTCTCCCGTTGCGTGTAGGCACAACGCAGTCAAACATATCAACCCCCCGTTCCACCGCGTGAAGAATATCTTCAGGGAAGCCAACTCCCATTAAATATCTTGGCTTTTCAGGAGGCAAATACTCAACTGTATAATCTAAGACCTCGTTCATCAATAAGCTTCCCTCGCCAACGCTTAATCCGCCGATGGCATAGCCCTGAAAATTCATTTTTTCAAGATGTCTTGCACATTCGATGCGAAGTTCCTCGAAAACGCTTCCCTGAACGATGCCAAAAAGCGCCTGGTCTTCATTGTCATGGGAATCCAAACACCGCGCAGCCCAATTAAGCGTTCTTTCAACTGCAATACTTGCCCGGTCTTTTTCGCAGGGATACGGAACGCATTCATCAAATGCCATAATAATATTTGCCCCGATGTCATTCTGTATTTTTATCACCTTCTCAGGGGTAAGGAACAATTTTGAACCATCGATAGGAGATTGAAATTCCACGCCATTGTTTGATATTTTTGTCAATTTGCTTAACGAAAAAACCTGGAATCCCCCGCTATCCGTTATAATAGCGCCCTTCCATCCCATAAACCGGTGAAGTCCGCCAAGTTGTTTAATAATTTCAGCACCTGGCCGCAGGCATAAATGATACGCGTTACATAAAATTATCTCTGCCCCTGTTTCTTTGATCTGCAGCGGGGTTAGCGTTTTAACCGTGCCTTGCGTTCCAACGGGCATAAAAACCGGGGTAGGAATAATCTGACCGGCCAAATGCAATTCGCCGCGCCTTGCTTTTGTTTGTTTATCTGCTGCCAAAACCTTGAAAAACAATTATTTCCCCCAAAAGAACGGGTGATTAATATATCCGCCTTAACTCACTTTTTGGATAATAATGTCCCAAAATCTCTCTCCAATTAAACCCTTTTTTCGCCATGCCCTGTACACCATACTGGCAAAGCCCGACGCCATGCCCCCAGCCTTTGCCGGAAAAGGTAATACTCTTGCCATTATTCCTGGCGGTAAATGCGGTGCTATATAAATTATTTGGCCCTACGAGCAGCCTGAATCTGTTTGCATTCATCTGTTCCTTCCCTTTTGCATCAATAATTTCAACCTCCGAACCATGATTTCCAGGACCAGGATTCACCGTCTTAACAGAAACGATATTTGAAACGTTAACCTTCGCTTTTTGTAATTTCTGTAGTATTGCGGATTTCTCAATATTCACGCTCCATGTGTAATATTTGGAATTTTCGCAGTACCCGCATTTTACCCCAGTCAGCGGTGGCAGCTTTTCCCTCCCAAATACTAAATTGACATCCTCGGTATGTCCGCCGCAGGTGCTGTGAAAATAAGCAGAAAATATCTCTCCATTATATGCCATAACAATGCCCGCCGTATCCTGTACAATTTTTACGCTTTTCGCAGTTTCCCCAAGCATACCCCTGTATGCAAGCTCTGACTTATCCAGGTGGAACGATTCATTTTTATTGGCCTTCTTTCTACTTTCCACATAAGTTCTTATGGCAACTGTCTGGGAACGTAAAGCGTCTTCCTCCCATGAATTCGGCATTTCACACCCAAGTACGCCTACCACAAAATTCTCAATATTGATTTCTTCGATAACCGAAAATTCCCTGTCTGTTTGCGGTAATATCCGTATTTCGCCGCGATAGGGGATGGAATCCAATACAATACCACTACCCCCCAAATCCTTGATCCTTAACTCGCTATTGTAATGCCTCCTGCCGCCTAAGTGAATCCAGCCATTTTCGATAAAAACATTCGTTTTGTCCAACTTCACACCTTCATCTATCACATTGGACAAACTCCCCAAAATCTGATATCGCCCATCAACTGACAATTCAGCTTTTTTAACCCCGGACAGAAGAAGTATTCTGACGTTGAGAGCGTTTTCATACGGGGAAGCATAGTCTCGCATGCCCTCTTTTCCTTTTGTAATATCCCTCTTGCATGACAGATGAGTGACTGCCACAAGAAACGGCACGATAAACATTATTGCTATAGAGAGTGTTTTGCGCATGATTTTATACTAAAAAAAATGTAACACTTTAGTTTTTTGAAAACTCATGTAGTGCGACGAACCTCGTCGCACTACATATGACAATTTCCCGTTTCAAAAGACCTCGGCGGGTTCAGGTTTGTAACCGTTCGGCTGAGCTCACGACGAAGCCTGAACCCATACTTTATTTGGCGAATAGCGCTCTATGTATCTAAAATGGCTAAATCCCCCCTACTAGCAGTCAGGAACAATATAAAACGTGGGGGTTCAGGTTGCAAACCTGAACCCGCCGGGAGTTTTTCAAAAAACTAAAGTGTTACAAAAAAATGGCAACAATTTCGTTTTTGAAAAACCCCGGTAAGGGGGGTACATGTCACCTTGAACAATGGCATATTTCTCCTCCGCTTTTTGCCGGCAACTCCCCGGAAGTGCCTTCATTCTCCTTACACCTAGGACTATTTCCCTTATATAATTCCCGGGTAGTATCTTTGTATCTTTCATATTCACTGAAGACACAACCACAATAGCCTTGCCGGTAAATCATGTTTTTTCGTGCAATTTCATTGCTATGCTCAGATAAATAACGATAATCACGATACAAAAAAGGTATCTCTTTTTCTTTTGATAGCTTTTCGGAAATTTCTTTTAATTGTCCATGGTCCTGGTACCGGCTAAATAACATTGTAGAGGTGAAAGCATCGTACGTATGCTTTTTTGCGTACGCTGCGGCACAATCAAGTCTCATGGCATAGCAATCTGCGCAACGGTTGTTTCCCTCATAATTCACATTTTTCAAAAAATCCCTTAATCCATATTCTTCATTAAAAATAATTTTTACTGAATTTTTTTCCTGGAAAACCCGCAATGCTTTTATTCTACGGCGAAACTCAAGCAATGGATGTATATTCGGGTTATAAAAGAAGCCGGTAACCACAAATCCTTCTTTTTTCAATTCATTTAGTGGTGCGCATAAACAACATGCGCAACAGATATGTAATAATAGCTGCATATTAGTTTGTTAAAATATCTTTTTTTGCGTCGGCATTTGCTTATGAACCCCGAGATGCTCGTATGTTTGTTTTGTGGCAATTCTCCCCCGCGGTGTTTTTTCCAAATAACCCATTTGGATAAGGAAAGATTCATACACTTCTTCTATAGTATCTTCTTGTTCATTTACCGACACTGCTATCGTTTTTAATCCGATAGGACCTCCTCCGTTTTTTACCACCGTTTGCAAAATCTTGCGGTCCATTTCGCATAAACCATTTTCGTCTACGCCTAACATCTCCAGTCCCTTGAGTGCTATTTTCTCGTCTATCACATCCTTCCCATCTTCCCCTAGTACCTGGGCCACATCCCGAATTCTCCTTAAAAACCTGTTTGCGATCCTCGGAGTGCCACGCGACCGCTTTGCTATTACTTCTGCACCCTTCTCCTCTATTGGTATCGCAAGCTTACGCGCAGAATTACACACAATTTTATACAGATCTTCCCATGGATAAAATTCCAGTTTCTCAAGCACCCCAAACCGTGACCGTAACGGTGCGGTAAGCAACCCCTCACGGGTAGTGGCTCCAATAAGCGTAAACTTTTGCAGGTTTATTTTTACCGACCTCGCCTTTTGCCCCTGGTCAATAATTATATCTATGGAGAAATCTTCCATTGCAGAATACAAATATTCTTCTACAGTAGTATTTAATCGATGAATCTCATCGATAAAAAGAATTTCACCGTGTTGTAAATTGGTTAAAATGCCTGCAAGGTCTGCCGGTTTATCCAATATGGGACCCGAAGTCGTCCTTATAGCGGTATTCGTTTCACTCGCAATGATTTGCGATAACGTTGTTTTCCCCAAACCAGGCGGGCCTGAAAACAAGACATGATCAATTGGTTCACCCCTTTTTTTTGCTGCTTTTATATAAATATCCAGGTTTTCTTTTATACGATCTTGTCCTATAAAATCACGGAATCTTTTCGGCCTAAGCGTAAGATCAAGATTATTATCTTCATTATCCGCGGAAGAAAACAAAATCCCTTCATTTAACATGCCTGATTCCTTACATAGTAAATTAACAACTCTTGCAGCGCTCTATTATGTTTTAAACTTCAGGGCTTCCCGCACAAGAATTTCTATATTGTCCACCGTATTCAGTTTTTTTACGGCCTCTTTTACCGCGTTTTCCGCCACAGGTCTGCCATATCCTAAAGAAATTAACGCCATAACCGCATCGTCGGCAAATGCTCTTTGCCTGCCATCCATTTCTATGTCTATGGATGCTTTTGCCCCTTTAACGCTTTCCTTTAGTTCCAACACAATTCGTTCCGCTGTTTTTTTCCCCACCCCTTTAATTCGCATTAATGCCTTTGTATCTTCTCTGGCTATTGCACACTTAATATCGTTTACCGTACTGCCGGATAGTATGGCAATTGCCATAGTTGGCCCAACACCATTTACCGATAGCAATAGCTGAAATAAGCCCCTTTCTTCATCTGAGGCGAATCCAAACAGTTTTATGCCATCTTCCCGCAGAAACAACTGAGTATGAATTGTAACTTCGCCACGGCTGGGAATTTTTTCAAAAGTAGAGATTGGAATGTGTAATAAATAACCAACGCCTGCAACTTCCAAGACCAACTTGGTGGGAGATTTGCTAATCACTTGCCCCCGGATGTAATCTAACATAAGA
>Ga0154756_1126_pt3 | contig 10206 bp, 7 predicted proteins | sample Rifle2008BG16ft_FD_105764 | JGI IMG/M metagenome (GOLD analysis project Ga0154756, IMG submission 105764) | Planctomycetes bacterium RBG_16_41_13
GAAAGAGGAAAATCCGCTGCCAAAATCATCAAGAGAAAAGCGACAATCCATATGCTTAAGCGCTGCAAGAAAGTCCTGCGCTGCAATCATATTTTCCATCATAGCTGTTTCGGTCATCTCAAAAACAATACTTCCCGGGTTAGTACCACTGGTATTAAACTGATGCCTTATGATCCCTAACAATTCGGTATCGGCAAATGCCTTGCAGGAAAGATTAATATCAAGGAATATACCCCTGTCAGAAAATTGCCGCTCCGCAGCAAGGCGGATAGCGCTGCGAACAACCCATCGGTCAATATCCCGGATAAGTCCAAAACGTTCTGCAATGCTAAGAAATTCTGCAGGGAATATCAATTCATCTTTCTCGCCAAGCATGCGTAGTAATGCCTCATATCCGATAATATTTTTATTTGACAGATCAATCACGGGTTGTAAATGTAATACAAAACGGTCATTGTCCAATGCATTCCTGATTCTCTTTTCCCAGTTTATTTGGGACTCAATATGTGTTTTTTGTTCCTGGGAAAACACGCAAAACCGGTTACGCCCGCTCTCTTTTGCGCGATACATTGCTAAATCAGCATTAACAAGCAATGTTTCGGCATCGCGTCCATGTTCGGGGAATATCACAATGCCAATGCTAAACGTCACTTTAGAATGTTCGAAGGTATGTTCTCTGGTCAATTCAAGAATTTCGCCTGCAATTAATCCGGCTTTCTCCCTGTCAGTATAAGGCAATAGGATGGCGAATTCATCTCCGCCAAATCGGGCAAAAATATCGGTATCTCGTAAACGGGAACGAAGCATTTCTGCCAGGCGAATCAGAAGTTCGTCTCCCGCCTGGTGTCCGAGGGTATCGTTTACGTATTTAAAATTATCAAGATCGAGAAACAAGAGCGCCCCGGTTGCCCCATACCGTAAGGTCTGGGCAATCCAATACTGCAATTCCTCCTGAAAACGCCTGCGATTAAAGAGATTTGTAAGGGGATCTCGGGTTGCCATGTTCAAAAGTTGGGTCTCGAATTTCTTATGTTCCGTAATATCTTCTTTAATCGCAAAATAATGGGTCACTTGACCCTTGCGATTTCTTATGGGGGAAATATGCACGTGTTCCCAGTACAATTCTCCCGTCTTCTTTTTATTCAACAGCTCGCCTTGCCATTCCTTACCAGAAATAATGGTGTTCCATAAATTCCTGTATGTTTCATGTGATGTTTTCCCCGATTTTAACATCCGCGGGGTTCGCCCAATAATTTCCTCCACGGTATACCCTGTTAGTTCGGCAAGCTTTGGGTTAACGTATTCAACAATCCCCTCCTTATCGGTAATAAGAATTGATGCCTGACTTTGTTCTACTACCTGTGACAATTTGCGAATTCTTTCGTCCGCTCTTTTTCGCTCAACCAAACGCCCGAGCTGTAGGGCAAGATTATCCACCACTTCAAAGAACAGTGCTTGTGGTTTTTCTTCTTTTCGTGAGAAAAACTCAAATATATACAGTATCTTATCACCTTCTTTTATGGGAAACGCAAATGCTCCCCGAACTCCAATATCAGCACTTTTTACAATGGCGTGTTGCGCCCTGATACAATTACTATCTTTGGTAACATCCGGAATCCATTCCATTTCCCTGCTGTTAAAAACCTTCCCAGGCAAATCTTCTCCTGGTTTTAAAATAGTATTCTCACCTATCTTTCTCAACAGACTGAACTCTTTGGTGTTTTCAAAATACCATAGCCTTGTAGATTCCAGCCTTATTGCACCATTTACCGTATATATTACCTTACAAATATGACCGACAGGCCATCCTAAATATCTGCACATTTTCTTAAGATATAATCTCATAGTACTGTCAACAGTCAACAAATCATGCGCAGTATCAAACATTTCGTTAATTAATTGCAGGACGGCCTGTTTTTTTCTTTTCTCATCGTCTTTTTTTCTCCGTTCACTAATATCGCGAAAAAGACCTATGATATGTGTATGCCCCCCTATTTGTAGTGTTGAAAATGACGCCTCCAGAGGGAATTCACTCTTGTTTTTTTTAACGCCGGTAATCTCAATTGTTTCATTAATAATGCGCCCCGCTTTAATATTGTTAAAAAAGCGCATCTCTTGTTCTGTGTGTTCTGCGCCGCCGATAACGTTGAGGATATTTTTCCCTTTCATTTCTTTTTCCGAATATCCAAATATTTTTTCGGCAGCAGGATTCCAATGCGTAACATGCCCGTTTTCAGTTAATACAACAATTCCATCATTTATCACAGACTCCAAATTTGCAAATTTTAACTCATTTTCCCTTAGTCTGTTGTTTTCTTCCTCAAAATCTAACAATTGCTTTTCAAGTTTCTTTATTAAATATTCGTTATAATTCCGGCAAAATTCCGTTTCATCTTTTCCGGAAAATGCACTGATAGGGTGTGGAAGATATTTTTTATACCCGTTCAATGTACTCATTACTGCATCAACAAAAATATCAGCGGGCATCGGTTTCACTAATAATCTATCCGCACCTAAACTCATGGCATATTCCATGGCCTTTCCCCCGGTAAACGCCGTAGTGTAAAAGATAAAAGGGATATTTCTCAAATATTTATTTGTTTTACATTTCCGGCAGAATTGAAAACCATCCATCCGCGGCATAATAATATCACAAATTATTAAATCAAACCGGTTATTTTGCAACGTCTCAAACGCCGCCAATCCATTTGTAGCAGAGGTGACTTCTCCGCCGTGCTTTTCCAGCATACGTTCCAGAAAGCGCACGTCATCTTCTGAATAATTAACTATAAGTATCTTCATGGCTGTATCGGTTCTTAAATAATGTGCCCTTGCAGCTTCAGGTTTACAACGCAAACCCATACAGTTTATACGGGTAATTGCGCCATATATCTCTTCTTTATCAAAAGTAAGGGCGAAACATTTGCTGTAAATTGGCATAAATGCGTTCATGCCCAAACTGGCAAATGCTTCGCCCCTGCACTATGCGGCAGACATCGGTATTATTGGAATTTCTCAAAAAACTAAATTGTTATCAAAAAATTATCCCCGCTTTAAAAAAAGCGCCTTGTTCCCGATGTGGCTCTTTTTCTTCCTTAGCCGGCGCACAATGACAATTGCCGTCCCCACCATGAGAAAATACAAACATTTTGCAATATCCGATTGAACAAATCCATTCCCGCCGCTTTCATATCCGGCATATACCACACCTGCACATGCAAATAAAACCAAAATTACTATCGCCACAGTAGATTTAAGTTGTATAAGAAGCATTTTCTTTTCCATAATTATCAAGTCCTTTCCCTGGTATAAAAACCTATAATTAATCTTGTGAACCATTCCATACATCAGCCTTGCTACACCATATACTTAAGCCCGAGAAGATATGTGCCGTCATTTTCTTTTTGAATCCATTTCACCATTGTCAGGACAGGCATGCTTTCTTCATGTGAATCCATAACCGGAATATGAACAACAATAGCAAAACCCTGTTGTGGCGCTTCTGCTCTCGTCCTGATTTTCATTCCCTCGCAGCTCACATCTATAATTTCCGCCTCATGAAGCAATGTCCTTGAATAATCACAGACTTTTACCAGCCATGACAAATAACTACGCTTACTTTTCCGCTTTTCTAATGTTTTGCACTTCATACGGTTAATTTATACAATTTTCAAGTTATGTAAATACCCTAAAAAGAGTACATCCCTGCGGATACGCCCAAAAGTAGTGTGTAAGGCAGAAGGCAGAAAAAACAAATAACCATAGACAACCTGCATTCTATAGACTTATTTCAACATGTAAATACCCCAAAAAGGATAGCTTCATTTGGATATACCCTTTTGGGTCTATAGATAGCATCTGAAGGAATAGTGTAAATGCTATTTAATTACAAACCCTTATCGTTTAGTAGTTGTTTAAATGAGAAACAGATTGTATTATCTATCTGTTCTGAAATGATAAAACAATGCTTAAACACTGAGTCACAACGGGGAATGAAAATGACGTTCCGACCCTTGGGGGGGATGACAGATTTAATGTAGAGACGCATTGCATGCGTCTCTTTGTTGTGTCAACATTTTCATTGCGCACAACAGTTTCCAGACGCATGCAATGCGTCTCTACAAAAAGATTGAAATTCCTAAAAGTTAAAATAGTTTTCAGGTAAAACCTTTATGGCCTGAAACAGGCACAAGGAAACACAAAAATTTATTTTCGGACGAAAAACAAATGACCGGGAAAAATAACCAATCGTTAGAACCACCAAAATACCCCCCCTTTCATACCCACACAAAATCATGGCATCGGATGGTTGCAAATTTCTGTATTTTTTTTCTTGTAATATCCTTAGTCATGCTTTATTTCAGCTATACCGGCAAGCCTCAAGCCGGCCTTTTAGAAATGGGTGTTTCCGCTTTTCTCTTTTGCGTATTGTTCCATCTCGTCATGAAGTTCTTCCCGCTAATATCTAAGATTATCACCTCACTGCTGATAATTGGATTTGCCGTCTCGCTAGTCTGTATAAACTATCATTTTTTAAAGGTGGAAAAAAAGGATGCGTCCATTGAGGAACTATTGGTGGGAGATTTATTCGTAAATAAAATCATGAAAACATTCAGGAAAGAACCTGTCTCACTCGCGTTAAAAGGAGGAGTACCAGAACAGGTTTCTGTACAAAAGGATAGCGTCCCATTAGCAATACCATCCCTTGATCAACTAAAAATGACATTATCCAAACCTATATCCTCGAAGTTTACGTCAAAATACAGCGTTGCCCTTTCGCCCGCTATGAAAGAAGGAACACTATTTTTAAAGGAATCATATAAGGGAGATATTGACAGCAAATACATTCTGCCAGGCATTTCCGGCATTCTAGCCGCTACAACAGAAAGCGGCCCCCCTATGTATGAACCTATTGACAAGGGTGATTTCGTCTCTTTCTCTCTTTCCGCATGTAATAAGGAAAAACTCCTTACTGCATCAGATATGCGTATCATTCAACTGCCAATATCTATAGGCGTCGGCGCAACTCATGAAATAAAACTATGCAATCCTATAAGGGAAAACCGTGTGCCAATCGATTAAATTAGGCTGGGTTTTTAAAAGACAAAAACCCAACGGCATTCATTTTTACCCACCCCTCAATCCCCTCCCAAGAGGGGACTTATCAAATTCCCATCTTGGGAGGGGTAGGGGTGGGTTTGTTCATTGCTTAACTAAAAATATTGAAATTCCTAAACGTTAAACTATACCTACAGAAAGGAACAAGCCATGAAAACAACTATTATTACAATTATTATTGTTTTTGCTTTAACAACAATCAGTTATTGCCAGAACAAGGAGCAGGAAGACCCTACAGATGCTTCCATCAATGCCTTTAAACAGGCAATTGCAGCAAATCCGGAATTTGTTGAGGCGCATTATAACCTTGGAGTGCTTTATGATGAAAAGGGCATGACCGAAGAAGCTATTGCTGCATATATTAAAACAATCGAAACTGATGCGAATTTTGTGAAGGCGTATAATAATCTTAGTGTAATTTATTACAAACAGAAGCAGACAGACAAGGCGATTGAAACCATAAAAAAGGCCATTGCCATATCGCCGAAGTATTCAGAAGCACTCTACAACCTTGGAATTTATTATTATGACAAAACACAATACCATGAAGCGATAAAGGCTTTTAAAGACGCCGTAAAACTAAACTCAAGGTTTGACATGGGGTTTTATAATTTAGGAGTCGCTTACGCGGCGATTGACGCCACAGATGAATCTATTGCTGCATTTAAACGGGTAATAGAACTGAATCCTAAATACCCTGACGCATACTATAATCTGGGGGTTGCTTATTCAAAGAAGAATCAGTTTGATGAGGCGATTCAACTGCTTAAAAAAGCTTTGGAAATCAACCCGCAAGACTCGAAGGCACATTTTGCCCTGGGAATCATTTATACGGTCAAAGATAAGGCAAAATAATTTTAGAGGCATGAATAGTATCTGAGCAGCAATTTCTTCGCATTTTTTGGCAAAATATAGGTCATATAGGGCTTATAAGACTTATATTTTCGCATTTTTTATTTCTTGCCTGTTTGGTTCTGGCTATGCCGGCTTAGGATGGATACTGTATCACAATGACAGGCCTACCTCAGATGCATTTTGTGAATTCATTCACCAGGTGATCAATAGATTCTTTCGTTTTTGTCTCTGTTATGCACAAAAGCATACAATTCATCATTTCCGGATAGTATTGAGAAATATCTATTCCACAATGAATACCTTTTTCCTGCATACGCCTGATAATTGGAGCAATGCGGAAGTCGTTCTTCGCTTTTAAAACAAATTCATTAAAAAAAGGGTTGTGAAAAACAGGTTCAAAAATATTTAGATTACAGAGTCGTTCAAATGCATAATGGCTTTTCTGAATATTCAAATTGCCAATTTCTGCGATCCCCTTTTTCCCTAGCGCACAAAGGTAAATACATGCCCTGAGTGCAAGCAGCGCCTGATTTGTACAAATGTTAGAGGTCGCCTTCTCCCGCCGGATATGTTGTTCTCTTGGCTGCAACGTCAGCACAAAACACCGTCTCCCTGCCTTATCAACAGTCTCTCCGGCTATCCTCCCCGGCGCTTTTCTCAGCAGCTCGTTTTTTACGGTAAAAAATCCCAGGTAAGGCCCCCCGTAATTTAAATAGTTCCCTAAAACCTGTCCTTCTCCTACGGCAATATCGGCATTATATTCTCCGGGAGGCATAAGAATGCCTAAAGATATGGGATTTACGCATGCAACAAAAAGCGCGTCATGTTTATGCGCTATTTCAGAAATCTCCTGCATATCTTCAACGCAGCCAAAAAAATTAGGACTTTGCACCAATACGGCGGCGGTATTATCTGCCAGCGATGCCTCTAATTGATGCATATCGGTCGTTCCTTCAGGGCAATCGATTTCAACAATTTCTGTATTAAAACCTTTTAAATAGGTTTTCATTACCTGACGATATTCAGGATGAATCGCACGGGAACAAACAATTTTATTTTTTTCCTTATGCCGTATAGAGAGCAATGCCGCCTCCGCCAATGCGGTGGAGCCGTCATACATAGATGCGTTTGCTACGTCCATTGCGGTCAATTCGCACATGAGGGTCTGGAATTCATACATCACCTGAAGCGTACCCTGGCTGACTTCCGGTTGGTAAGGCGTGTAGCAGGTATAAAATTCACTGCGTGACGACAGATGGTTAACAACAGAAGGAATAAAATGGTCATAGGCTCCTGCGCCTAAAAACGAAGAATAATCATCCGTTGTTTTATTCTTTTTGCTTAATTTTTTTATGGCGTGCAGCACCTCCGGTTCTGATAAACCGGGTGGGAGTGACAGGGAAAAATTTCTTAATGCTTCGGGGATTTCACCAAGAAGTGCATCCAGGGAGGATATGCCCATATCTTCAAGCATCTTTTTTTTATCGGATTCTGTATTTGGAATATAATCCATACATACTGCCTCAACAAACAAAAATGACCTATTCGACCGTCTGTTTCACATTGAAATATAACCGATTGGAATGTAACTTCTCAATAAGTTGAGATAAGCAACCCCCTTGCCACCTTTATTAATGGGGAATGCTGTACAGTCGGCAATCGGCAATCTACCGTCGGCAAATTGCAGATTGTGGACAGATGTCTGTGGACTGTGGAAATTATTATAAAAACCTCAACTTATTGAGAAGTTACAATGGAATGGTATTTTCTCTGCCACAATAAATTATTACCGTTGATGACACTCCTGAATCGACCGTACATCAAGAGTCCCGCTCTTTAATGCTTCTATCGCTCTTACGGCTGCTACAGCGCCGGCAACGGTAGTAAAATAAGGAATTTGATGGGTAAGAGCAGTTCTTCTTATGGAAAAAGACGCCTCCTGCGCGGCCTTTCCCTCTGCCGTGTTGATGACGAGTTGCACTTCATTATTCTTTATATGGTCAACGATATTCGGGCGTCCTTCTATTACTTTTAAAACGGGCGTAACAGAAATATTTTCTTCTGAAAGCGCCGCTGCAGTGCCCTTTGTCGCCGTGATTTTAAATCCCATTTGTAGCAGCTTTTTTGCTATTTGCACGATAGGTTTCTTATCTTTATCCCTTACACTTATAAAAACGGAGCCGACTAAGGGGAGGCAGTAATTGGCAGACATTTGCGCCTTTGCGTATGCGCGCCCGAAATCTTTATCCAGTCCCATAACTTCTCCCGTCGATTTCATTTCAGGCCCCAGCAATGTATCAACCCCTTTAAACTTTAAAAAGGGGAAAACCGCCTCTTTTACGGCAGTGTGTCTCATCGTGATATTTTCGGGCATATTTAACCCGCGAAGCTTTTCCCCTGCAATTACTTTCGCCGCAATCTTAGCCATCGGCACGCCTATCGCCTTGCTTACAAAGGGTATTGTCCTTGAAGCGCGCGGATTCACCTCCAGCACATATACCACCTTATCTTTTACCGCGTATTGAATATTAATAAGGCCTATGACGTTCAGTGCAAGCGCTATTATCCGTGTTTCCTTCTTTAATTCCTCTATAATTTCATTATTCACTGAATAGGGCGGGAGGGAGCAAGCACTGTCTCCGGAATGAACCCCTGCTTCCTCTATATGTTCCATTACTCCCCCAATAAATACTTCTTCTCCGTCACTGATTGCATCAACATCAATTTCTATTGCGTCCTGCAAAAAGCTGTCTATTAAAACAGGATGTTCCGGCGATACTTCCACTGCACGGGAAATATAATGCTCCAGACCCTGTTCATCGTAAACAATACGCATTGCACTTCCGCCCAAAACATACGATGGGCGTAATAACACCGGATATCCTATCCTTTTTGCTATCTTCTTCGCATCTTCCGCAGAGTTTGCACAGCCATTTTCCGGCTGCTTTACTCCTAACCGGTTCATAAGCAACGCAAACCGTTCACGGTCTTCGGCAACATCAATATTCTCAGGAGAAGTGCCCAGAATTTTCACCCCTTCTTTTTCCAGGGGAACCGCAAGCTTCAGCGGAGTCTGCCCTCCAAATTGAACAATTACGCCCTCGGGTTTCTCCTTGTGAATGATTTCCAGAACATCTTCCATGGTGAGAGGTTCAAAGTAAAGCCTGTCAGAAGTGTCGTAATCCGTGCTTACCGTTTCAGGATTACAATTCACCATAATGGTTTCATATCCCAGTTCTTTTAAGGCGTAAACGCCATGCACACAACAGTAATCGAACTCAATTCCTTGTCCTATCCGATTCGGGCCGCTTCCCAAAATAATAATCTTTCTCTTTGTCGTGGGATCCGCTTCACACGAAGTTTCGTACGTTGAATATAAATAAGGGGTAAATGTTTTAAACTCTGCGGCACATGTATCAACATGTTTAAATACCGGCCTCACAGATCTCCGGTACCGGTATTCCCTTATTGTCTTCTCATCGGAACCGCATAACCTGGCTAAAAATATATCAGAAAACCCATATTGTTTTGCTTTTGCAAGCAATTCAGCATCCATGTAAAAACCCCTGTTTTTTTGTGCTGCGTCATTATCCTTTAAATGTCTTTGTTTAATCTCATTTTCCAGGTCTGTAATTTGTTTAATGTTATAAAGAAACCATTTGTCAATGCGGGAATAGGTATAAATCTCGTCAATGCTCATGCCCAGGCGAAAAGCGTCCGCAATATGCCATAACCTGTCGGGGGTTGGCGTAATCAGTTTCGTTTGTAAATATTCCGATTTTTGTTCAGCCGTCCAGGCATCGATTCCTGAAGGCAGGAGGGGGTCAAAACCGCTTCTCCCGGTTTCGAGAGAACGAATCGCCTTGCCTACCGCTTCTTTAAAAGTACGGCCAATCGCCATAACCTCGCCTACTGATTTCATATGAATCGTAAGCTCTTGGGTAGTATCTGGGAATTTGTCAAAATTGAACCTCGGAATTTTGACCACACAATAATCTATTGCCGGTTCAAAGCAGGCGGGGGTATAGCGGGTAATGTCATTAGGGATTTCATCGAGCGTGTACCCGATTGCAAGTTTTGCGGCGATCTTTGCGATAGGGAATCCTGTGGCTTTTGACGCCAATGCAGAACTCCTTGAGACCCTTGGATTCATTTCAATCGCCAGCATCTCGCCATTTTCAGGGTTGATGGAAAACTGAATATTTGAACCGCCGGTTTCAACGCCTATTTCCC
>Ga0154756_1166_pt4 | contig 10085 bp, 5 predicted proteins | sample Rifle2008BG16ft_FD_105764 | JGI IMG/M metagenome (GOLD analysis project Ga0154756, IMG submission 105764) | Planctomycetes bacterium RBG_16_41_13
GGTGTTCGGTGAGAATAAACAAAACCAGGTGGGATATCCCGGCAATATTTAAAATAATGCAGGATATTGGCAACATTAACGAGCGGGAAATGTTTCGTGTTTTTAATATGGGGATAGGTATGGCGCTGATTGTTTCTGCGTTGGATGTGAAAAAAATAATGAATGATCTAAACGCTGCCGGTGAATCAGTATCGGTTATTGGCGAAGTAACTGAAGGGGAAAGAAGCGTACATATTGTTTAACGGGAATCAGTTAAAAGAAACAACCCCGGAACCTGGAAAAGCCAGAACCAAACAAGCAAGAAAACAGTCCCCAGCCCTCAATCTGCAATCTGCCGACTGCCGACTGTAGATTGCAGACTGCCGAAGGGGTCATTAAATATTTTGCAAAAAATGCAAAGAAGTTACTGAAAGGTACTTATTGTTTGCAGCTTTGCTGCGTTATGTAAGAACGAAATACCAGCAAAAGAAAAATCCCCCTGAACTCTGCGTTCAGGGGGATTTTCATTACAAATAGCAATAATCGAATGTCTTTGTTTGAGACCTAGAATAAGTATTCTATGCCTGCCCCTACAATTACCTCTTCGTCAGCGCTGTCATCCCCGGCAAAATTAATATACCTGAATTCAGGCCTGAATAAGAGATTTTCCTTCACCTTTATATTTGCTGTGACGGTTGTATTCCATACTGAAGTATCAAACCATCTCACACCATCGGTATCGTCGAAGTATTCGTGTCTTACTACGCCCTGAAACCAATCAGTAAAATCATACAAAGCATATCCGGCAACGCCCCACCAATGGCCGGTAGTACCGGTTGCCAAGTCATTAGAAATATCCATTGCGGCATCTTCTGCAACACCCCAATCTGCATTAAACATTAACTTCAACTTGTCTGTTAACTGGTACGACGCTACCAGGTCAAACATTTGAGTTAAACCACCGGTAGAACTGCTTCGTTGAGCATCGCTCGCAATAGCACCCTTTTCCTGATCCCACCCTTCAGCGCCGTGAATACCTGCTAAAGAAACAAAGGTCTTTTCTGATGGTGAAGTATAAGAAATGTACCATCCAAGAGACTTTGCGGAGTTGTTATCGATGAAAGAGTCCCATCCGTTCACCAAATAAAGTGCGGCATACACATTGTCAGTTAAATCATAACCTGCTTTAATTCCGGTATGGGTAAAAGGAATAGCATTGTTATAAAGCGTGCCGTGCTGATAATTAGGGTTCCCTATGTTTTCCACCAGCTCTAATCCTATCCATGTGTACATCTTACCTGCGGTGATGGTTAATCCTTTTCCTATTGGCGCAATCCATGAAATATTTGCCGTGGCTACGGTAAAAATATCATCTCTGTCCGGGTCATTTGTCGCCCGGTCAACCGCCTCGCCTAGAAACGTTATTCTTTTCGCCTTTTCACCAAAATATGTATGTAACTGCCAGCCTATTGGATGTTCAGTTGTGGCTTCTTTATCAAGAAAAAGCGTAAAGCTCTCAAAGGTAAGCGAATTATTTTCGTTTTCACCAATATAGTTCAAGCCACTCCCAAGTTCATCCTGTTGGGGAGAATTGCTATGTTTACTGAAACTGTAAAAATAATTCACATCCAAAAATCCGCTCAAAGAAACGTTTTTAAGGCCACCTAATAAGGGTGAATCCCACACAGTTTCGTTTACCTCTGCTAATATTTCCTCTTTTAACTCTGCCTTTAATGCTTCTCTGTCAAAATCCTGTGCAAAAGTGGTTTGACTCGCTAAAAAAACTCCTGCAGCAAGCAGGGGAAGCATAAAAGAAAACTTTTTATGTATCATAATTGCTTTTCTCCTATTCTGGTAAGGTTGTTAAAAACCAATTCAAATGAAACGTAAGATTGTTGTAAAATATCCCTCCTTTCCCCTTCCTCTTTTTTACTATTAAAAAACTTTTACATAAAACACATAAGACTATCTACGAAATAGATGAAAAGACCCAAACAATACTTCTTAGTCACGTGAAAATAATAAGCAAGCAAAGAGAGTGCCTTTGCAATAATATATCACCATATATGAATAATTTATTATTATTAAACTTATTTTTGCAAAAAAAATAAATACAACTACTTACAAAATAACCCTATATGACATAGGTATACAAAAGAGGTTAAAATGAAAAAAGTTTGCATACATTTATATGAAAAGTAAGTATATAATTGATCTTTTTTAATAATATGGGATATATTTGCCATTAAGAGTGGTCGATATGCTCCGGCAATACTTTCAATACTTTATATGTAGGGGAGTATTTTACACTTATTGACTTTTTTGTCAACAAAATTCGCAGGAAGGTATTGATTCGGGAATCATTTTTCTTGACCTTAACAGTTTTACTAGTATAATCGGGCGATTTATATGCCGCAGAGAGCATAATAGTATGATTTACGATGTACGATGTACAAGGTACGATTTAAATCTAAAATCGTAAATCTAAAATCGTAAATCTAAAAGCGTAAATCTAAAATCGTAAATCGTACTTCGTACTTGGATAGTAAGAATACTTTTTTAATTTATTCCAAATGGTAAATTTACATTAAAAGGAGGCGTTAATATTATGTCATTAGATCCGACCAAATTTGCGGATTGGCAGATAGCGGAAGAAGCAGAAAAGGGGATGAAGACTGTATATGAGTTAGCGGATAAATTAGGTCTTGCGAAAGAAGAGCTGCTTCCTCATGGTCACTATGTAGCCAAGGTTGATTACAAGAAGATATTGAAGCGATATGAAGGCAAACCTGACGGCAAATTTGTCGATGTAACCGCCATAACTCCTACGCCACTTGGTGAAGGTAAATCAACAACCACGATAGGATTGGTGCAGGGGCTAGGGAAAAGAGGTAAGAACGTTATAGGTACAATACGGCAGCCGTCCGGTGGTCCTACGATGAACATAAAAGGGTCGGCGGCCGGAGGGGGTCTTTCGCAGTGCATCCCCCTCACGCCGTTTTCTTTGGGGCTTACCGGTGATATTAACGCGATAATGAACGCGCATAATTTGGCGATGGTGGCGCTTACCTCAAGAATGCAGCACGAATTTAATTATGACGATGCGACACTTGCCAAAAAGAACCTGAAGCGGTTGAATATTGATCCCCACAGGGTAGAGATGAAATGGATCATGGATTTTTGCGCCCAGTCGCTTCGTCATATTGTGATGGGATTGGGGGGCAAAATGGACGGGTTCATGATGGAGTCCGGATTTTCCATAGCAGTTTCTTCAGAAATCATGGCGATTCTCTCTGTTGCCAAAGACCTGAAAGACATGCGTGAACGCATGGGAAAGATCGTAGTGGCGTATGACAAAACAGGAAAGCCTGTAACAACGGCTGATCTGGAAGTAGACGGCGCAATGACGGCATGGATGGTGGAGGCGCTCAATCCGAACCTGATGCAAACCATGGAAGGTCAGCCGGTCTTTGTGCATGCCGGTCCTTTTGCCAATATTGCCATCGGGCAGTCTTCAATTGTGGCGGACAGGATTGCATTGAAACTAGGGGATTACGTGGTTACCGAATCAGGATTTGGTGCGGACATCGGATTTGAGAAATTCTGGAATCTTAAGTGCCGTTTTTCTGGCAGCAAACCGAATGCTGCTGTATTGGTTGCTACTGTGAGGGCGCTCAAGTGTCATGGGGGTGCGCCTGTGCCGGTGCCGGGACATCCGCTGGATCCGTGCTATAAGGAGGAGAATGTCGGGTGGGTGGAAAAAGGGACGGAAAACCTGACCCATCTTATTAATGTTGTGAAAAAGGCGGGGATTAATCCGGTAGTGTGTATTAATGCATTTTATACGGACACTGAGCCGGAGATTAATGCTGTAAGGAGGCTTGCGGAGCGGGCAGGGGCGCGCGTTGCGTTGTCAAAGCATTGGCTAAAGGGGGGAGATGGTGCGGTGGAACTTGCCGATGCGGTAATTGACGCCTGCAATGAGCCGAATGATTTTAAATTTCTGTACGAACTCAGCACTCCGCTAAGAACGCGTATTGAGTTAATTGCGGAACAGGTGTATGGTGCGGACGGCGTGGATTACAGCCCGGACGCTTTAGCAAAAGTAAAGGCCATGGAAGCGGACCCTGAAACTTCAAAGCTTGGGACATGCATGGTGAAGACGCATCTTTCCCTCACGGATAATCCTAATATAAAGGGAGCGCCAAAGAACTGGAGGCTGAGTATCCGGGATATCCTGACATTTAAGGGCGCCGGGTTTGTGGTGCCTATTGCGGGGAATATTAAACTGATGCCGGGAACGTGTTCCGATCCGGCGTATCGCCGCGTGGATGTTGATGTGGAAACCGGAAAGGTAAAAGGGCTTTTCTGAAGTATATTTTATTATTTTTTTCAACATGATTTAAAAGTTTGCACATTTCAGGGCAAAAGAAGAAGGCTGGCGGATGATAATGAAGTCCACAGCCTTTTTTTTTGAGTGCCTTGTTAACAATGCCTTGACATAAACATTCATCTTCGCTTAAAATGAAACGTCCATGACCTGACGGTCACAAAGTGGTATGAAAATAAGTAATCCACAGATTACTCAGATTATTAAGGCACAGAGGGTCAGAGGCAGAAGGCACAAAGTTATAATAACTTATACCGATGTTGAATTTCTAACATACCCTTTTGCCTCTATGTCTTTGTGCCTTAATAGTTATAACTGACAATCTGCGTAATATGCTGATAAAAGTATTTTCGAAGGGAATATTTTATTTTTGAAACTCTGAGCCCTCTGTCCCCTTTGTGGCAGAAAAGGATTTTCAGGTGAAAAATTATCATTGCTTAATTATAAAAATTCTTTTTTAGCATTATTTTGAAACTATGATAACGAAATTATTCGGGACGTCGAACGATCGGGTATTAAAAAAGATATACCCAATTGTAAAGCAAATAAATTCCCTTGAACCAAAAATGAAGTCTTTGACTGATGCCGAATTACGTCAAAAAACGGATGAATATAAGGAAAGATTGTCAAAAGGCGAAACGATGGATGGTATTTTGCCGGAAGCGTTTGCAACCGTAAGGGAGGCAAGCAGGAGAATTCTTCTGGTGCCGAATGCGGATAGTCCGGACAAGACCATGAGGCATTTTGATGTTCAGCTTATAGGTGGCATTGTATTGCATCAGGGTAAAATTGCTGAAATGACCACTGGAGAAGGCAAAACGCTTGTCGCTACTCTGCCTGCATATCTTAATGCTTTATCGGGAAAAGGTGTGCATGTTGTGACGGTCAATGATTATTTGGCAAAACGTGACAGAGACTGGATGACTCCATTATATGAATTTCTGGGATTAAAGGCAGGGGCTATTCAGTCACATCAGGCCTATGATGAAAAAAAAGAGGCATATTTGTGCGATATAACCTATGGAACAAATAATGAATTTGGTTTTGATTATCTTCGCGATAATATGAAAGTGAGGTTGGAGGAGCAGGTACAAATTAACCGTGGTTTAAATTTTGCTATTGTTGATGAGGTGGACAGTATTCTTATTGATGAAGCACGCACACCGCTAATCATTTCCGGGCCTGCGGAAGAATCTACGGAGAAATATTACATAGCAGATAAAATAGCGAGGAGATTAAAACGGGGAGAGCATTTCGAAATAAAAGAAAAAGAGCGTATGGCGCATCTTACCGAGGAAGGCATTGAAGATGTTGAAAAGTTTTTAAATGTGGAAAGTCTTTATACCGGCACAAATATGGAATGGCCGCATTATATTGAACAAGCGTTGCGTGCCCATTACCTGTTTAGAAATGAAACAGATTATATCGTAAAAAACGGTGAAGTTATTATTGTAGACGAGTTTACAGGAAGATTGATGGAAGGACGTCAATGGAGTGATGGACTTCATCAGGCTGTGCAGGCAAAGGAGCATCAGCGTATTAAGGAAGAAAATCAGACACTTGCCACCATAACCCTTCAGAATTTCTTTAGATTATACGATAAACTTTCCGGAATGACAGGTACTGCTTTAACAGAGGCTGCTGAATTTGATAAGATTTACAAACTGGAAGTGGTCACAATCCCTACAAATAAGCCTTTACAACGTAAGGTTTTCCCGGACAGGGTGTATAGAACGGAAAAAGAAAAATACGATGCTATTGTCCATGAAATTGTCGAAGTGCATAAACAGGGAAGATCGGTATTGGTCGGGACAGTGTCAATTGAAAAATCAGAATTTATAAGCGAGAAGCTCAGAAGAGAAGGAATCGAACACGAAGTGCTGAACGCAAAACATCATGAGCGGGAAGCTCAGATAATTGCAAAGGCAGGGCAGCGGGGCAATGTTACAATTGCTACGAATATGGCAGGCAGGGGTACTGATATTGTTTTAGGAGAAAGCGTCGCTTCCCTGGGTGGACTTCATATCATAGGCACCGAAAGGCATGAAGCGAGGCGTATAGATAATCAGCTTCGTGGACGTGCAGGCAGGCAGGGCGATCCGGGATCGTCACGCTTTTACGTCTCATTGCAGGATGATTTAATGCGCATTTTTGCTTCCGAACGTGTGAGTTCTCTGCTAAAAACATTTGGCATGGAAGAAGGCATGGCTATCGAACACTCGATGGTCTCCAAATCCATTGAAAGGGCGCAGAAAAAAGTAGAAGCGCATAATTTTGAAATACGCAAGCACTTGCTTGACTATGATGAAGTCATGGACCATCAGCGAAAAACAATATACAACCTTAGACAAAATGTGCTTGAGGGAAAATACTTATACGATTATATCAAACAAATGACAGAAGACAGTATCGGTGAGATGGTGGCCCATGCATTTGAAACAAAAAGCATCGGGAGTGAAAAAGATGATTATGATGATGCCCCCGAAGACTATTTTGATTTGGCCGCATGGTTTGAGCAAAAATTTGGCATACCAGTTGATTTAAATGAAGTTGAGGATAAAACCCACCGGAATATTGAGGAGTTTCTGAAACAAAAGGCATTTGATGCTTACAAGGAAAAGGAAAATACTATTGGCAAATTTGGAATGGAAAAAATAGCGCAAATCCTTTTGTTGGAGAAGATTGATATAAAGTGGAAAGACCATTTATATGCAATGGATCACTTGCGGTCCGGCATCGGATTAAGGGGATATGCCCAGGTCGATCCAAGGATAGAATATAAGCGGGAAGCGCTTGGTATGTTTGAAAATATGAATATGTCCATAAAAGATGAAGTGACAAGTCTTATTTTTAAACTACAGAAGATAGAGGAATCGGAGATAAAGGAAGTATTGCGTCCGGAAACATACATCCATAAGGAAGTTTCCGGAAGGGAAAGAATACAGGGACCCCCAGACCCGATAACCGCTCCTGTTCGGGAAAGTAGTGTAAGAGAGGAAGAACGGGAAGGAAGAAAAGTGGAACCGATAAAAGTTGGTATCAAAGTCGGGAGAAACCAGCCTTGCATATGTGGCAGTGGCAAAAAATTCAAACAGTGTTGCGGCAGGTCAAGATAATCCGGATACGTTATTATTGTATTAATGTGCCGGTTGAAGCAGCGCTGTGTATTTATTATAAAATCCTTTCCTATTTGCATGCCTACAATTTTTGATGCTTTTTATATAACAGCACTTGCCTTTGGCCTTCCCTATTTTCTCCTGAAAATTGTAATAAATAAGCGGTTTCGTGCTGGTTTATTACATCGTTTTGGTTTTATTCCGGCAAAAACCGGCAAAAAACCTTGTATATGGATTCATTGTGCTTCGGTTGGAGAGGTCTTAACCGCAAAGCCTCTTATAAAGTCTATAGAGAAAGAGTTTGACGGGTTTGAGATAGCGCTGTCCGTTAATACAAATACGGGGTTTTCTGTTGCAAAAAAATATTTTGAAGGAAAGAGGATTTTTTATTTTCCGCTTGATGTGAGCTGGGTGGTCGATAAAGCATTCAATAGAATAAAGCCGCAATTCATACTATTAATTGAACTGGAAATATGGCCGAATTTTATAACCGCCGCCGCAAAAAAACAAATTCCCGTTGTTTTGGTAAATGCAAGAATATCAGATAAATCAGCGAAGTGGTATCGGTTGTTTTGCCGGATTTCAGGTACGTTTTTAAAAAGTCTGCTTAGAAAAGAAAATCTTTTTTGTGCGAGAACGCAGGCTGACGCTTTCCGCCTTAAAGAGCTGGGTATATCGGAGACTCAAATAACGGTCACCGGGAACATGAAATACGATAATATTGTTACCGGTATTCCCGCAAACACAAGAGAACGTTTGCTGAAATTGTTTGAAATTGAAGCGGATGAAAAGGTGATCGTCTGTGGCAGCACTTTTGAAGGTGAAGAAATTATTCTTTTGAGGGTATTTAAAAATCTTTGTGTAAAATTTGGCAAGTTAAGGTTGATTATTGCGCCGCGTCATATTGAAAGAGTTTCCGACATTATAAAACAGATAGCTTCTCTGGGGCTTGGCTATGCAAAAAAGTCATCGCTTGATAAGGGAAAGAAGGGTGCAGGATATAAGGGGAATCCAATTATTGTTGTTGATACGGTAGGGGAGTTGTCTACTATTTATAGCATTGCTGATTGTGTGTTTGTGGGAAGAAGTTTGATTCCCCATGGCGGACAAAATATGGTAGAGCCTGCTGGTTTGGCAAAGCCTGTTATTGTAGGTCCGCATACGTTTAATTTTAAAGAGGAAGTTGATCTGTTAAAAGAGGCAGATGCGATTTTGATAGTGAAAGATGAACATTCTCTGTCAAAAGCGATAACATATTTATTGGAGCATCCGGAAGAATCCGGAGAAATTGGCAGGAGAGCTCAATTAGCGGTAACAAAACAAATGGGCGTTGTAAATCGTAACATGCATATATTGAGAGAACATTTTTTGGAAGAGAGGACTGTATTGCTATGAGGATCGGAAGGTATTTATTTACTTCGGAATCTGTTTCAATGGGACACCCTGACAAAATGGCTGATCAGATATCCGATAGCGTATTAGATGCTATGCTGGAACAAGACCCTATGAGCAGGGTCGCTTGTGAAACTTTGGTGACAACAGGGGTTGCTTTTGTTGCGGGTGAATTCACCACGAAGGCGAATGTAAATATACCCGATATCGTAAGGAATACGATAAAAGAAATAGGCTATTGCGATGCCTCTATGGGATTTGACTATAATACCTGCGCGGTTCTTACGAGCATTGGCAAACAATCGCCGGATATTTCACAGGGGGTAAGCGGTGAAGGACTACATAAAGAAGAAGGCGCCGGAGATCAGGGAATGATGTTCGGCTACGCTTGCAATGATACGCCGGAATTAATGCCCCTTCCAATTATGCTGGCGCACAGGGCAATCATAAAACATGCCGAATTGAGGCAAAACGGGACATTAAAGTATTTGCGTCCGGACGCTAAGTCCCAGATTACGGTTGAATATGAAGGCCATAAACCTATCAGAGTACATACCGTTGTTATTTCTACGCAGCATGCACCCGATGTTAAACATGATACTATTAAAACGGACATGATCGAGAAGGTTGCCAAGCAGGTGATACCGGCAAACTTGCTGGACAGCAAAACGATTTATCATATTAATCCGACAGGGCGTTTTGTAATCGGCGGCCCTCAGGGGGATTGCGGTTTGACCGGCAGGAAGATTATCGTTGATACGTATGGCGGATGGGGTCGTCATGGCGGGGGTGCTTTCTCCGGAAAAGATCCAACAAAGGTTGACAGAAGCGCCTGTTATGCAGCCAGACATATCGCAAAAAATTTAGTAGCAGCAGGATTGGCAGACAGGTGTGAGGCGCAGGTGGCGTATGCTATTGGAGTGGCAAAACCATTGTCTGTTCACATTACTACAGAAGGTACCGGTAAACTCCCGGATGAAAGGCTTACCCAGATTTGTGAAAAAGTTTTTGATATGACGCCCAGCGGTATTATCAGGAGATTGAATCTGAGGAGACCAATTTATAAGATTACCGCCCGACATGGCCATTTTGGACGTACCGAGGATTCATTTACCTGGGAAAAGACAGATATGGTGGATACGTTACGTAAGGAAGCGGGTGTTTGAAGTGAGGTAATCGTTTATTACTGAGGGGGCAAAGAACGTCGG